>Ga0210058_1002830_pt1 | contig 13904 bp, 13 predicted proteins | sample CryGeymeta201511_FD_183979 | JGI IMG/M metagenome (GOLD analysis project Ga0210058, IMG submission 183979) | Groundwater microbial communities from Crystal Geyser aquifers in Utah, USA - Crystal Geyser metaG 2015-11 (SPAdes) (version 2) | ecosystem: Environmental > Aquatic > Deep subsurface >...
TATTTTAAAGATTGCTAATCCGCTCGCCATAATTACCACTGCTCCTACCATCAGTAAAATTGATTTATTCATTGTTACAGTTTAACACTATGACGAAAAAAGATAAAATCATGCCCGCACCAGTTTCACAATTAATTGCAACACTAGGTATTAAAATACCGGTGTTATGGAAAATATAAAAAAGCGAAAATCAAAAACAAAATAAGGAAATTCAAACAATTTGATTTGAACGACAGTTAAAGATAAAGATCAGATACAGAGACGAATGGAGTTTGCGTAAGATGACCGAATATCTCAACAATAATTGAACCACCGAATCAATTTGCCGAGAAAAAGGCGGGAAACCGCGAAAAGGTAGTGGGAAATATCAGACTCATATCGCCCATGAAAAAGCTCGGGTGGGAAGAATCGCCAAAAAACAGTTTTGATTGAAGAATAAATTGATAAGAAATTATGTGGTGGAAAAATGAAGCTCAGCTGGTCTCCGGAACAGATAGCCATCAGGTTACCGATAGATCATCCGAAAGAAACCACTTCATACGAGGCGATATATCACTATATTTACGCTCAGATATATCGCGGAGGTAACTGAATAATAAAAGAAGGGGGTAAAGATTTGAGACCATATCTAGTTAGGAGGCATACCAGAAGACAGAAAAAAGCTTCAGGAAAGCTCAAAAACTGAAAAAAAATCGGGCAAATTACCTTCCATTGAAGACAGACCAAAAGAAGCAGACAAAATAAAAAAGCCGGGCATTTTGAGGACGATACGATAGTTTCAAGACAAAACTCAGTTCTAATCAAATCAATCAACGAACGGACAAGCGGAGTTGTGTTTCTCGGCCAGAAGAACGATGGAACAAGTGAAAAATCAACAAGGGTTGTCTGCGAGAGACTGTCTGCGATTTCGCCTTCTTTTAGGAAGACACTCATAAGAGATCAGGGAACGTAAAATATGAGCTGGGAAAATATTGAAAAAATCTCTCTTAAGCGTCCACTTTGTTCATTCCTATTGTTCGTATGAACGGAGGTCAAATGAAAATCTGAACGGACTGGTGAGATGGTTCTTTCCTAAGAAGACAGATTTTGCCAAAGTCACCGATGAAGAAATACGCCGAGTTGAACAGCTCTTCAATACTCGTCTCAGAAAAAGATTTGGCGGAAAAACTCCGCTTGATGTTTTATTAGAAAAAATAGGTGTTGCAATTACTTATTGAATGTACAACGTTTAAAAAAAGTTAAGATAAAGTACCCCAGCAAGTACTGGAAGAACTAGGTTGTCTAGTCCATGAACCAAGATAAATTCTGTCGTCGTAAGTGCGAGGGGTGGTATGAATACTACTAACAGAAGCTGGGGAACAAAGATGAATGTAATCACTAAACTGGAAGTATAAAAGACTAGTGCTCCTAGTAATGTCTTTGGATTATTAAAAATGAATACAGTTTTTCGACCCCACCGTTCACCAACAAAGCCAGCTAAAGCATCAGAAATACCCATAATCGCCACTCCATACTGAAAAGCCGTTACATTGTCTGGCAAGAGCACTACTGTTGCCACAATAATGCCGAGAGGAAAGTAAACATCCCCATAAGTTTTTCTATTAGTGGTCTGAATTGATGAAAAGTAGTCAGTATTTCTTCCTACTAATAGTAAACCTGCAAATAAAACATTAACAATGATAATTGCAACGTGTGATACAAAAAGCGGAGCGACAATGTTGATTGCTCCAGCTCCAATATGAGCCAGTCGTCTAGATAAATCATTGGAGATAAAAGACTTGCGTTTTAGTACCTCTACTAAAACAAGGAGTATCAATGACAAGATGATAAAAAACGCTATGTTCATATTGTTAGTTTATATTCAAAAACCGAGTATCTTCGAAAAACTCTGACATCTTCCATGGAATAGTTATGGACCTGATTTCCATCTTTGATTAAGACATACATAATCTTTTCCATTCCATCAATCTCTGCTTCCTCGTGGACTCTGAGCGCTAAAGCGTTACCAAGACCTTTTCCTTGGAATTCTGGAGCTATGCAAATTGTTTTGCATACGAGGTTTTGCCCCTCCTTCATTGTACTGCAATAGCCCACGAGTACATCATTTTGGTATAGCAAGAATAGTTTATAAATATGTTCATTTATTTTGCTTGGGTCATACAGATTTGCAAATTCTACAGGATCTAGTTCGGTATACCCCCAACTCTTTTTATTGAAAACTACGGCTGAAAGTCTTGCGATTGAAAGTAGTATTTCAGGTGAAATCTTTTTTGTGACTACAATTCTATAATTTTCATCACTAAGTTTTTGTGTAATGGTGTCCTTGTGCTTTTTAAGTAATTCCAGAATATTAAGATATGAATCTCTAATCCCAGAACTATACGTAACTTCATTTGTCGGATTTACTTGAATTAAAAAATCGTAATAATATAGAGGTGTCATTGGTTCTGTTTTAAAGAATGCCTCTGGCGAATCTTCTTTGATGCATCGATACTGATGCCAGATACTGCCATTAACTGGACCTTTAAGAATCTGTAACTTGTGCATCTTTGCCAGTTCTGTAAGCTTTCGCCACACTACTTCAAAAACTGTGATATCATCTACAACCTCAAAGAAACCAAAGAACGCTTCGTTCTCTCCTAGGCGCTCATTTATAACCAGAGCCACATGAGCGATCATTTGACCGTTATTGTAGATAGCTATAGGGAAAAATTTTATATGCGCGCTGGTGCAACAGAAATTATAGGCATTTTCGTATTCTTTAAGAAAAAAATCAAAATTTGTATTTAAGTTATAAAGAAATGTCAAAAATTCAACTAAATCTTTCTTTGAATTAAAGTCAATTGGTTTGTACGCCTCTATTTTCATATAGTTTTAATTTTACCTGTCAAACCGTTTATTTCTACTCTCTGTCCGTCTTTGTATAAATCGGTCGCACCCCTTACACCAATCACAGCTGGTATACCAAGTTCTCGAGCAACGATTGAAGCATGTGACAAAACGCCACCATGTTCAATTATGAGTCCTTTAGATAGAGCTATTAAAGCTGTCCATCCCGGATCAGTATGTTTGGTAACCAGAATCTCAAAATCAATTTTATCTGGCATCTCAAATTCTTTCATGACTTTTACCCTTCCCGAGGCAATGCCTGCCGAGACACCCCGAACAGTAGATGGTTCAGATTGTGTCTGACCTACCTTATCTATTATCTCGCCACCGAGCGTCAAAAAGTGTGAGGGTGGTGTTTTATTTTGATACTCAAAGTATGTTTGTTTACGTTGCGATATCTTCATTGGAAGGTCTGGGATTTCTTGTCCATCAGCCACTGCCAAAACTTCATCAACAGACATGTAGAGAACTTCATCAGCATGCTTGAGTACTTCTTGATCTTCTAGGATCACTCCTACTCGCCTGAATACACTGCGTGTGATCGAAAACATATTAGATCGGAATAATCGAAAATCTTCTCGTTGCGAAGCATATTTTTTAAATCTTTTGAGCGAGTGCTTGAATAGAATATTCTTGAAAAAAGGAAGTGACACGGCCTTCACTTCACTTTGCTCGACTTGTTTTGGGGTATAGTTTTCGTATGCCCGTAACACGGTCATGAATTTCCTTGTATCTTCATCGATACCAACGGTTTCCAGCTTAAGTTCGTTAGCAAAACGTCCTCCAAATTCTTCAAGATACTGCTCATACTGAGCCTTGATGTATGGCTTACTATCAAGAACGATTTTAAATTCTTTGCTATTTCCACTTTGTACTATCTTCCATAAATCTGGCTCTCCTTGGATTTGTTTAATCAATTCCATTAGATAGCCAACCTGCTCAGTTGCCTTACTCTTAAAGAGAAGTATTTCTTGCAGGTTTTCCTCTGGGTATAGTTTCTGTAGAATTCCCAAATAAGTCATCACAAAGAAATCATTTTCAAGTGTAACGTACCATTTTCGAAGAAGATAATTTTCCAAAAGATTAAAAAGATTACGGCACTCCGGAAGTGTAAGCTTTTCAAAGTCTGTTTTTTTCAGTTCTTTAATATGTTTTGAAACGTATTTCCTAAATCGTTTTTCAGTGTTTCTAAATATGAGGACTTTAGCTAAGATAATAGCTGGATAGGCAATTGTAAACAGTAAGCTTGGTTTTATTGTAGTCGCAATCTCTTTTCTAAGGTTGCTGGTAATCATTGTCTCAAAGTTTTCCTTGTTCCTTTTGTAGCCCGGAACAAATTGTGCCATGCGATACCAGTTATTCATGTTGTAGTACATCCGACCATGAGAAAAACCAAGCAAGTTTTCAAAAACGTATGCATACTTAGTAAGAGTTTTCTTTGGGACACCCGACATCATTAGAAAATCTGTGTAGACCACTTTGTATATTCTCTCAGCAAACGAGGCGGTGAGTGGTAGTACAATGCCCGAATAACTTTCGGCTATGTTAGCACTGTCAAAGTATACTTGCTCAGTGATTTCAATACTTTTAGTGATAGGTCGTGACTGTAAGATATATAGAGTCTGATTACGAAAGCACCACTCAATATCCTGTGGTTTTTTAAAATAGTTTTCTGCCTTTTTCGCCAACTCTACAATTTCCTTAATATGGTTAGTGGTTAATGATTCATCTCCATTCACTTGTTCTTTTAATTTGCCGTTACGAAAAGAGAGGGCGAGCTTTTCTGTGCTTATTGATTTTCTGATTAAGGTACCATCTTTCTGAGTAAGATACTCATCACACGCCTTACCTTCAACGACATTCTTACATAGTCCAAAGTTGGAGTTAATAACCACAACACCTTCGCCATTGTCTGAAAATGCAACACCTGAAACATCACTTGGTACAAACACTTGGATAATCACTGATCCGTCTAAGTCTCCAAATGAGCTAAGTACTCTCTGCACTTCCTTAAATACATCACCTTTGATAACTGCAATTGCAGAATAAAAATGCCCGGCGTAGGATTTATTATCACCATCCTCTCCTGAAGCAGACGATCTGACAGCAAAGTAGCTTGCGTCTGGTAGTTTTTCGACTAGTGTTTGTAGTATTTTTTTCTCATCCCACGAGTCATCGCAGACAAAAAATGGGGGGACATTAAGTCCAGCGTTTTGTAATTTTTCTAGTGATTGTGCTTTGCCGCCGATATTCATAAATAATTTCTATGCTGCCAAGAACAACAAGATATTAAAGCTCCCATACATCACCATAAACGAGAGCTGCATGAGTTGGTTTGCCTTTTTTTCCTTGCGCATTTTATTAATAAACAAAGTGCTGTACGTGCCAACTACTAATGCTATTGCGATAGGAATCCAATACGTTATTTCGGTCTGAATCAAAAACATTGTTTTTACAAAAAGTAAAATGTTAAAAGTTGCAAAAGCCGCGTAAATCAAAAGAGCATTGTTGAGACCCAAGAACCATGTGTACGTATCTTTCCCTGTACCATCGTTACCAGGGCTTTTAACTTTTCTGAGAAACTCAAAAATTATTGTTCCCGTTGTTGTAAACAGAAAATGTACCGTAACGAGTGTAGTGAAAGAGAAGGAGGGATTAGCTATGGTATATACCAGAATCTGCAACAGAAGCATTTGAACTAAATTGACAGCATTGTATAGGTAAAAATATCTTCTAAACTGCAAGCCTAGAAAGAATTCTTTTCGTGCAAAATATGAGTAAAGCAACATCGCCACTGCAATTAGTAGCGCTCCAGTGCCTGAGTACAGTGACGCTAGAGGAACGGCAACTATCGCAAGCCAATCGATGACTCTGAGTTCTTTTAAGGAAATGATTCCAGACGATACGGGCCTTTCTTTGTGATGTCTCAGATCATGCTCATAGTCTCGAAACTCATCAATGATTCTGACATGCAAAAGGTACACAACAGAGATAATGAGCGCAATCAAAACAAACTTGAATTCAGCTTGTGACGCTACAACTGCGCCAGAGCTGAGAATAGCCGGCAAGAAACTGAGCCCCAGAACAACAATCGGAAAACGCTCCTTCTGATATATGTAAAAGTTTTTAGTTGTGGTTAATAACGTGCTCATTTTGTAATTGTGTAAATATGAAAACTTCTATAAAAATAGAGTCTATCCTGATCTTCAAGTACCTTTTTAAGGTCGATATCAGGGACGACACTCTGTTCTATTTCTCTCGGTGCTGTATGTTCAATCTGGTTACACCAATAGACAACCTTGGCCCCGTTTTCTGCAGTGCGGGCAATCTCCCTCCAGACTTCTAACGCATCATCGGTTGTTAAAAACTCAAAAGCGTCTGAAAGATTATACTTGGTGAGAGAATTATCAGAAGTACTTTTGAGAAAGCTCAGTAAGTCCTCGTTTCTAAACTCACACTTGTTAGTGTTGTATTTTTGTAACTCCGCATAGTTTTCCTTTGAGAGATAATCTGGTAGCGAATCGCCGTATTCACCGGTCAAAGCATAGTTTATATAAGGGTTTGTTTTTAAGTGATTGCGATAAATAAGTCGCTCCAGTCTTTTTAGGTAGCTTTCATTTTTACTTTTCTGCCTGTTAGCACCTGCCTGACGAGCAAGTTTTCGAAGCAGAGATGAATTCGTTGCAATACTAAAGAAGAATCTCCATCGCCACGTATTCCAATTTTTTTTGTAGAAAGATATCTGGTCTTGTAAGTTACTTTGATTAACAAATTGTGAAATGGTCCGTTTTGAATGTACTAGTTTAAGTACATATTTTCTGAAACTGCTTAAGTATTTTTCAAACTTACCACTATGAATGACTCCTTGCTCAACAAACTTTATATTACCTTCAAACCATAAACGAGCATCATCAGATAAAAGCTCAGAAACCTGGGTATAGTATCCCATTCTCTTTCTGGAATCTGTTACCCCTAACAACTCCAGATATTCTTCATGACTTAAAATTTTCGATGATTGGAGTTTCAGCTCTGCTACATGATTCTGAGTTGAATTTATATCAATGGAGAAAATTTTTTTTGGGTTCTCGAGGAGTAAAGCAAGAGTATTATCACCTCCAGAAGTGATTGATAGTACTACATCATCATTTGAAATAGTGAGCGCGCGTTTTAGCAAGTTTGTATCTTCCCAGCACTGACTATAATTGATTGTACTCATGCAATGCTGATGTTATGAGAATCTTGAAAAGAGTTGAGTGTTCTCTTGAGATATTCTTCTGTTATCAAATTTTTATCTAGAGCTGATTCTGGGAAATTGTATGGCAGTGACCAATAGGGACTAAAATGTTTACCAGATAAATAAAGAATTTCTTCTGCCTGTGTCTTATCAAGCTTTTCATACTCTGAAAACCTGATGTCTAGAAACTCAAATTTGTCTTTGATTCCAAAAAATTCTAGTGTTCTATCAAGCACCCACTGTGCTTGGGATGGTTCTGGATTGGTCACATAGACTAGTTTACCTAACGTACTATTGATGACGGTTTCAGAAATTATTTCGGCTGCTTGATTAACAGGGACCATATTAGACGATCCGGTCAATATCGGAAACCTAATCTTAGATCCACCTGCAACCTCAGCTGCTTCTAGGAACTTAGCAACGAGTAAATAATACCCGCTCCAATTTATGAGCTTACCTGACTCGCTATTGCCGACTAGTACAGAAGGGCGGAATATCGTATGAGGGACACCTGAATCTTGCAGGGTTCTTTCAGACTCAGCTTTATCCATTTCGTATGTATTCCGGAGTCGCTCAATATTCCCCGGCTCACGCCAGAGAAATGCAGTACTAACATAATAAACTGGCACCTTATACTGTTCCGCAATCTGAACCACGGATCGCATCATCTTAGAGTTACTATCACCAGACTTTTCAAAATGAACATTTCCGGCACTGTGTACGATGCAATCTATCCGACTCAATTCTATATTTGGAATCTCCTTCGTGAGATCTGTCTCAACTACGCGCTCGAAATTCAGTCCCAATACATCGAACGACTCCCGATTTCTGACAACAGGTAAAATGTTGACCCCCTTTTTATAAAGGATGCTTGCTATCTCAAAACCGAGATTTCCTGTTATTCCTGTGAGTAATACATTCATATAAATTAAGAATAGCTCCTCCGCAAAGGAGCTATTCTCGAATCATTCTGCCATGCTTTGTCTAAACTAGCTTTGCCAGATACCTTTGCGAAAGAGCAATGTCGTCCAGAATGCGAAGTAGGTCAAACCGATTGCCCAACCCGCAACAAGAAGTGACAGGTTGTCGGTGCTCGTGATAAGCACGATAGCTCCAACTACCTGAATCCCGAGTGCGAATTTTACGAATGTTGAATACCCCGACTTAAATAGTCGAGCAACTTTTTCAACTAATGGAATAGTCACCATAACTAGAATAGTAACGTACATGAGCTGTACAAATGGTGCCAGACTGAACATGAGGAACCCTTCATCTGAGATAAATTTTGGAGTTGGAAAAATGTATCTCCCGGCAATAAATGTTGCCAGAACAAATATACTTCCTCCTACCAGAAACAAATTTTTCAGAGCCGGATTAATATCGTCAGTGGCGGAACGTAGAAACGCGACAAATGAAACGAGTGTAAGCACAGCGCCTACGGTAACAAAGTTTGCCATGTTATCCGGCATCATTACTGCCGAAGCCCATGAAGCAAAGCCAATCGTTTCAAGAAGTAGCCCAATACCAAAGTATTTAGCTACGCCACCTCCTTTTTTGAGAAAAAGCCCACCTATAATTGCGGTTGCGAGGGTGGTGTGTAAAAAGAATAGTAATACAGAAAGATTCATATTAATTATTAAACCTAATAAAACACTTTCATTATATCACAATAAAGGTGTAAAATAACAAGCAAGAAATGCACTTCTATTACTTAACTGGGAATATTATTCAACGTGTTGCCTGGTTTCCGCTTCGGGTGATTTTTTCATTTTTTCTAAGGATGGAGTTTAAGGGTATTGAGAATGTGCAGAAACTAAAAACAAATGCTATTTTCGCTGCTAATCATGCTAATGAATTCGATCCCCTTATCATTGTTTCTTGCTTACCATTCTTTTCAAGACATTTACCATTAGTATTTGTTTCAAGAGAAAAGGAGTTTTATGGGAAACTTGGCTGGAGAGGAAAGATATATGGCGGACCTTTTTTCAGACTTATGGCAGCACTTCAAGTGTATACGGGCATAAATGATTATCGTCAGGCCCTCAAGCATCACATTGACGCTTTGGAGTGCGGTAAGAATGTTTGCATTTTTCCTGTGGGAAAAAAGCATCTTGATAAAGATATCCATCAAGCCAAGGGTGGAGTGGCATATCTAGCGGCAACAAGTGGACTACCAATTGTACCAGTTCGCATTACAGGCATTGAATATATGAAAAGCAATGAATTTTGGAAGCGTAAAAGAAAACTACAAGTCACGTTTGGAGAACCAGTTTATTTTAGTGAACTATCAGAAGTAAATAGCGTAAATCCGAATAAGAACTTGTGTGAGCAGGTAGCCGTTTCGCTAATGGAGAAAATTGTTGCCTTAGACAGCAACAACTGATTTGTTTCGAGCACGAACTAGGGAGTTGTAAATAAGTAGATAGGGAGTAATTCCAAGTACTAATACACCTGCACCAATTATTTGGATGAAAGGTACGAAATTCAAACCAAAAACAATGTTTCTTATTACTATCAAAATTAACAACCACGGATCAGTTCCTGACCTAGTGCTCCCAAACTGATTGGATAGTTTGTTGTTTTCGTATCGGTAAAAACTACCAAAGATAATCAGGGGAATAAACATTATGCTGTAGAAAGATAGTGCATTCTCAGTGCCAATTCCTAAGGCATCTGTAACTATGATAAATGGGTGGACCACAAACATTACTAGAAGCGAAAGAAGCATGAATATTTTGTTTGTACCCGGAATCCATTTTGACCAGTATTTATTATCTTTAACACCGAGATTCAAATTATTGTTCGGTCCTCCGAAAACAGAAGTAGCTGATGTAAAGGCCTCGTTGATTTGGTCCATAGTCCACCCTCCTTGACCAAGCAGGTCGGAAGTTATTTTTTCACGCATGACACCACTAGATAGCTGTGTCTTAACGTAGTTAATTAATTCTTGTGTAATCATATTAAAAAGTATATCATTTGTTGCTATTAAATTACTGCTTTCTTAGTAACACTCTGAATAGGCTCATGTCACCAATTTCAAAATTTACGCTTGCTCCATGGGTCCACAGCTTCCACAAACGGAAGAATTTCTTATCGAACATTTCCTCAATTTCACTTTGGTGAGACTCAATCGAATTTACCCAAGCAGACATTGTTCTTTTATAATCTTCAGTATCGTCTTCAAACTTTTCGACCACCAACCCTGGCCCTTCTAGAGCATCCAAAAATTCCTGCTTGGCTGGCAAGTGACCACCTGGAAATACGTACTTAAGTGTCCAAGGGTCAACTAATTTTGGTTTATGACGTCCCGTAAACTGTAGGTAAAAAGGTGCACCATTATCAAGTCTTTTACTAATATCTTTCAAAAAGACACCGAGGTTATCCTTGCCAACATGTTCTATCGCTTCGATCATGACAGCACCTTCATATTTCTCATCTCCTTTGATTGCAGTGAAATCTTCGTATTTCAATTGTATTTTATTGTTTAAGTCATTTTCTCTAATGAGCTCATTGCAATAGTCTAATTGTTTTTGACTCAGTGTCTTACCATCTATGTACCAACCATGTTCTTTAGCGGCATGTGTGGCAAATCCTCCCCAGCCAGAACCCAGATCTAGTACACGTGAACCTGCAGAAAGATTCATCCAATCACAAACTAGATTGAGTTTATTTTCCTGCGCCTTACCTAGGTCATCTTTTTCTGACTTAAAATGAGCAGCCGAATAAGACATAGTCTCTTTATCCAAAAAAAAGGAGAAGAAGTCGGTACCTAGATCATAGTGATAAGCAATTTGTCCACCTCTATCTTTAGGTTTTGTAAGTTCGGCCCAAAGTTTTGCTATTATGAGACGTACAGATGGTTTAACATGTCTAAACTGATGGCGAAGTTTGAGATATGCCTCAATATCACCCTCAACATCAAGAGTTTCGTCCATATACGACTCTCCAAAACCCAAGGCACCCTCTGCCAAAAGTCTTTTTACAATTTTAGGATTGGATATACAAAGAGTAAACTCACTATCTTCACCTGTTCCGTAATATTTAGTTTCAATATCCCAAAACCGTACTCCAAACTTTGATCCTTCAAATTGTTTAAAAACATCGTCTAAAACTTTTATATAATTCATATCATTTCTATCAAATAGTACCAGAAGTAGGTACTTAATAGTACAATCAGTAGATGCAGATCTCAGATGTTAAATACAAAAAGATTTTTGTTGTCTTATTTCTGGTACTACTTTTTGGACTTTGGTATTTTTCTAAAACACCAAGTAATGATCGTAGCTGGGCGCTTGATCAGCAGATTCTCTCGTATGCTGAGTTTGATAACGACGAAGTGACTGTATTTAACATCAGAAATTTTAACTATGAATCCACCAGTGAATACATTCCAGATTACTACGACAAAACATTTAATCTCAAAGAATTAACTTCAGTTGATTACATCGTAGAACCATTCGGGAGTATTGGCGTAGCCCACACATTTGTAAGTTTTGGTTTCAGTACAGGTGATTATTTGGCAATTTCGGTTGAAATTAGAAAAGAGGTTGGGGAATCTTTTTCTCCGCTAAAAGGGCTCCTGAAAAACTACGAACTTATGTATGTTGTTGCTGACGAACGAGATGTAATCAATTTACGTACTAATTACCGAAAAGATACTGTATATCTCTATCCAGTTAGGGCTTCTAAAGAGAATATGCGAGCTCTCTTTGTTGACATGCTCAAGAGAACAAACAAATTACGAGACAATCCAGAATTTTATAATACCCTTACTAGTACGTGTACTACGAATATTGCGTCGCATATAAATAAGATTGTGCCCGGTCGAATACCATGGGATCCAAGATTGCTGTTTCCTGAAAACTCAGATGCACTTGCTTATGAGCTTGGACTTATAGATAACTCTGTCACTCTAGAAGAATTGCGAGAACGAAACAAAATAAATGGAAAGGCTGAACAATATGCAGATTCACCAGACTTTTCCAAACTGATACGAAAGTAAATGGACAACTTAAGTATCAGACAAAAAATTCCTTCCACTTTAAATTAGAAATGAGAGAAAATTATGTATCTCGTGCGCTCAAAATGTATCGGTGCCTTGAGCTAGCCCGACTTGACGGTGTTTTTTAATTAATGTGCAAACATTTTTTGAGCAAAAACCACACTGACCCCAATAACCGAACACCCCACCTAATAATTGTGCGCCGCCACTCTGGTGGTTTTTTAATTTGCCCGCGCCGATTTTTTTCTAAAAAAAGAAACCTATTTTACGAGGTTTTGCTCTTAACAAGCAAAACGGTAGGGTTGTATTCAATTTGGTTTTGCCAAGGAAAAGCAGAATTATTTCCGCCCCTCCTTCTATTTTTTTAAATGAAACGAGAACGGCAAACATGAGTGGGCAAAAATTATTTTTTCTGGACCGCTTCTTTTTCGTCCATTTGCTTTGACTTTGCTTCCAAAACTTTTTGGCAAGATGACAGGACAAAAAAGATAAAATCATGCCCGCCAATAAATCAGGTTTACTTTATTTACCATATACCCTATACTATAGGGTATATGGTAAAACACAGTCAGCATAAGCAAGGCGAAATTAATAGTAAATCTCTCCAGTTGATCAATATGGCTAGTGGTAGTTTAGCCAAAGTATCTGACATGATTAAAGCTAAGCGCTATTGTCCTGATGTCATCCAACAAATTGACAGCGTTATTGGTTTGCTACACAGCACCAGAAAAGAGCTTCTCCAAGGACATTTAGAGTCCTGCTTAATTAGTCAATTAAAAACCGACAAAGAAGGCGCAGTAAAGGAATTATTAAAAATCTATAACATTAAATAAATTATTTATGAATTCCTTCCAAACTTATCGCATTAAAGGTCTCCATTGTGCTTCCTGTGCCAGTATTATTGAAAGAACCATTAGCAAGCTGGATGGTGTGGAGTCTATTTCAGTCAATAATGGTACCGAAAAGGCCAAAATTGCTTTTGCCTCAGAAAAAATTAGTCCGGAGATTTTCAATCAAAAATTAGAACCCTTGGGTTACAGTTTAATTATTGAAAATAATTATGCCGAAGATACTACCGCTTTGACTACAGGAGAAAATGAGCATGCTCAACATCTTGGACTGACAACAGGAAAAAAAGAGAAAATCGCGGAAATTAGTGAAATGCGCACAAAAGTTTTTTCCGCTATTCCACTAGCGGTTATAGCTAGCTTAATTATGGGTTGGGACATTCTCGCTGAATATGATGTTGTGACAGAAATGAGTTATGTGATAAAAGAATTTTTTCACCATCTCATGCCTATTTTTGCCACTTACATCCTCTTCGTTGTTGGCAAACCTTATTTGCTTGGATTTTATAGATTTCTTCGCTACGGTAAAGCCAACATGGATACATTAATCGGTATCGGTACAGTGACGGCCTTTTTATACAGTTTTGTCATCACGGCCTTTGCAGAAACGCTTCGGCCTTTTGTAAATGTGGACTATCAATACTATGATGTCAGCATTGTCGTGATTACTCTTATCACGCTAGGGAAATATTTAGAGACTAAAGCAAAATTAAAAACTGGTGATGCTATAGAAAAACTTCTCAATCTACAAGCCAAGACCGCTCTGATTGTCCGTGATGGTAAAGAAATAGAAATATCAGTAAACGATGTCAAACATGGAGATCTGGTTATTGTTAAACCTGGTGCCAAGATTCCAGTAGATGGCGTGATTATGGATGGAGAAACTTTCATTGATGAATCTATGGTTACTGGAGAACCAATGCCGAGGCAG
>Ga0210058_1002878_pt1 | contig 13773 bp, 8 predicted proteins | sample CryGeymeta201511_FD_183979 | JGI IMG/M metagenome (GOLD analysis project Ga0210058, IMG submission 183979) | Groundwater microbial communities from Crystal Geyser aquifers in Utah, USA - Crystal Geyser metaG 2015-11 (SPAdes) (version 2) | ecosystem: Environmental > Aquatic > Deep subsurface >...
CGGCCGAAGGGCAACCGGCCTTGTCGCCGGTAGATTATGCCGGGTTCAACTTCAGCGTGTTGAGCGAGTATCGGGCGCGCTTAGTGACGCACAAAGCGGAAGCGCGGGTGTTTGAAGCCGTGGCGGAACAGCTCAAAGAGCTGGGGATGATTAAGCTGCGCGGGCGGCAGCGGACGGATAGTTTGGCGGTGTTGACGCGGGTGCGGACGTTGAACCGCATCGAATTGACGGTCGAGACGTTACGTCTGTCGGTGGTGGCGTTGCTGGCGGCGGAACCAGAATGGACGCGGGCTGTGAGCGGTGCAACCTTGGCGGCAAGCCAGACTTGCGGCGAAGACCTGATTGGCCCGGCGCCAGCCGCACACTCGCCGCAGTCGCGCCTGGTAGATGGAATCACACTCAACCAGTTTGAGATGAATCTGGAACAGGGTACGGCACAATGCCTGGGCAACCAGCAGACAATCGGTCAGCTTTCCGCTGATGGGAGTTGGCACTTCAAGTTTGCGGCAGAAGTGTGCGCCAGGTGCCCGCTGCGGGCGCGTTGCTGCAGCGGGCAAGGCGGGCGCTCCCTGACCCTGGGGGCGCATTATGCCGAACTCGAGATTGCTCACCTGCGGCAACAGACGGAAGACTTCAAAGAAGAGTATCGTCTGCACCGGGGCGGGGTCGAAGGGTGTTTGTCGGTTTTGGTGCGCGGGCGGGAGTGCGCGTCAACATCCGCCGGGTGGCACGTTGGATGGCCGAAATTCGCCCGCAGCAGTGGCATACCGACTTCGGACGGGCAGAAGCAGGGTAAACCACCGCCCAATCAACCAAGAACAACCGTCAACCAAATCTTTTCCCGCCTGAAATTGGGTTACAAACCCGAAAAACGAATGAAAAAGGTCACTCTGGTAGGCTTATCACCGCCCCGTCACAAGTTCGCCAACAGTATCTTGGGAACAACGCTTTGGCTAGTTTTCTCGCCTGCTGAATGAGATCCACTTCCAGCGGCAGGCTGAATTGCTCGCTTACCCGCATGGTCAGTGCCTGCGCCGCCTGGCGCGCTTCCAGCGGAGAGGCGGCATCCAGCAGTAGCTTTTGCAACAAGTCATAGGCGCTGGGGATTGGCGACTGATGGTAATACTGCCGCAGAACAATCCCGGCGGCGCGCCGGGCGCAAACACGCGCCTGACCCTCGTTGCCACACGCACGCGCGGACTGCGCTGATTCAATTTCTTGCTCAAAAGATGAATGCCAAGTCATGCGCAAATTATACTTGCGAGTCAAAGGAAAAGCCCCATGCCAACGCTCAGCGCCATTTTAGATGAATTGACCGTTCCGGGAGAATTATGCGAATCCGTTTCGCCGGGCGTGCTACGCTGTCTGGCTTGTGCGCATCGCTGCGTGCTTGCGCCTGGCAAACGCGGCGCTTGCCGGGTGCGATTTAACCACGCCGGTGAGTTGCGCGTTCCCTGGGGCTATGTCGCCGCCTTGCAGGCCGACCCGGTCGAGAAAAAACCGTTCTGGCACGTTTTGCCCGGCGCAACGGCGCTGACTTTTGGCATGTTGGGCTGTGATTTACACTGCGCCTACTGTCAGAACTGGCTGACGTCGCAGGCACTGCGCGACCCGGCCTGTGACGTGGCCGGAAATCTCATCCGCCGCGTGACGCCCGAGGAACTGGTCAAAAGCGCGCGGCGCGTGGGCGCGCGGCTGATGGTGGCTTCGTACAACGAGCCACTCATCACCGCCGAATGGGCGGCGGCAATTTTTCAGCAGGCCAAAAGCGCCGGGCTGAAGTGCGGCATGGTCTCCAACGGTCACGCCACGCCCGAAGCCCTGCGCTTTTTGCGCCCCTGGCTGGATGCCTACAAGGTGGATTTAAAATCCATGCGCCAGGAAACCTACCGGCAGTTGGGCGGCTCGCTCAAAAATGTACTGGCCGCCATCGAAACGGCGCTGACGCTCGGTTTGTGGGTTGAGGTGGTGACGCTCGTAGTCCCCGGCCTGAACGACAGCAACGAAGAACTCTGGCAGGCGGCGCGTTTTTTGCGCGGGCTTTCGGCGAATATTCCCTGGCATGTGACCGCCTTCCACCCGGATTACACGCTCACCGACCGCGGCGCGACCCCGGCAGAGACACTCATCCGCGCCGCGGAGATTGGGCGCGAGGCCGGGCTGAATTTCGTCTACGCTGGAAACCTGCCAGGGCAAGTCGGCGAATACGAAGAGACGCGCTGTCCGGCCTGCGGGTGTTCCCTGATTAAGCGGCGTCACTTCACCGTAACGGAAAATCGCCTGGGCGCGGGCGGAATTTGTCCGCAGTGTCAGACAAAATTGCCCGGCGTTTGGTCGTAACTGCCATAAAGAATCTAAAAAGATGTCGGTTACGGAGAACGCCGCCGGGGGTTTTACTGTATAATCAAAAGGCGTGTTCTGCGCAAAGGAAGCGCAAACCTTCCTTTTTTACTCACAACTCTCTATAGGAGGAGAAACGTGAAGAAAAACCTGTTTTCCCTGCTTTCCGCTTTGGTGCTGGTCAGCTTGATGTTGGCCGCTTGCGGCCCAGCAGTGACGGCGACTGAAGCGCCTGCCGCTGCCACCGAAGCGCCTGCCGCTGCCACCGAAGCGCCTGCCGCTGCCACCGAAGCGCCGACGGCTGAACCCACAGCGATCCCCGATGTACCCGTCGCAACTTTTGACGGTACGACCTTGTCTGTCCCAGAGTGCGGCAATGGCTACACCGGTTTGATCAAGTCTGTCGCTGCGACGGATGCATCTACCGTGACCTTCACGCTGTGCCGCCCCGATCCTGCCTTCCTTTCGAAGATTGCTTTCAGCCCGTTCGCAATCTACTCTTCGGATTGGTTGGATTCCACGTATGCCAATGGCACGCGCAACAGCGAAGGCCTTGAGAAACCCGTTGGCACTGGCCCGTATATGGTCAGTGAATGGAAACGCGGCGAGAGCGTCACTTTCGTAAAGAACCCCACCTTCTGGGGCGAACCCGCCAAGGCTGACACGCTGGTTTTCCGCTGGTCATCCGAATCTGCGGCGCGCCTGCTCGAACTGCAGTCTGGCACCGTGGATGGCATTGACAACATCGGCCCGGATGATTTCGCCATTGTCCAGGCTGATTCCAATCTTCAGATCGCGATCCGCCCTGCGTTGAACATCTTCTACGTGGGCATGACCAATACCTTCAAGCCGTTCGACAACGTGAAAGTGCGCCAGGCCATTGCCATGGGCATTGACCGCCAGCGCATCGTGGATACCTTCTACCCGGCTGGCTCCGAAGTTGCGACTCACTTCACCCCGTGCGCCATTCCGAATGGCTGTGTTGGCGACAAATGGTATGACTTCGATGCCACGGCTGCCAAGGCCCTGCTGGCTGAGGCTGGTTTCCCGGATGGTTTCAAAACCAAGTTGTTCTACCGCGACGTTGTCCGTGGCTACCTGCCGCAGGTCGGCAACGTGGCACAGGACATCCAGGCGCAGTTGAAGGCCAACCTGAACATTGACGCCGAAATCGTCGTCATGGAATCCGGCGCCTTCATCGAAGAGTCCGGCGCTGGTCGCTTGGACGGTCTGTACCTGCTGGGTTGGGGCGCGGACTACCCGCACATCACCAACTTCCTGGACTATCACTTCGGTGAGGCCAATGGACAGTTCGGCACAACCTTCCCCGAGATTTACAACAATCTGGTGGAAGGCGCCCAAATCGCCGACCCGGCCGCCGCTGAACCCATCTATGTGGAAGCCAACAACAAGATCCGCGAACTGGTTCCGATGATCCCGATTGCTCACGGCGGTTCTGCTACAGCCTACCGCGCAGATGTGACCACGCCTCAGGCCAGCCCGCTGACGAACGAGACCTTCGCGGTATCCGCCCCTGGCGACCGCAGTGTCTTCGTTTGGATGCAAAACGCCGAACCCATCAGCATGTTCTGCGCTGACGAGAGCGATGGCGAGTCCCTGCGCGCTTGCGAACAGGTGATGCAGTCGCTCTATGCTTACGAGGTCAATGGCACGGCAGTTGAACCCGCTCTGGCCACCTCCTGCGAACCAAACGCAGACCTGACAGTCTATGTCTGCACCCTGCGTCAGGACATCACATTCTCGGACGGCAGCGCCTTTGACTCAGCCGATGTTGTCGCCACCTTCAACATGGGCCTCAACATTGCCGCACCGACCCACGCCGGTAACACCAACCTGTGGGAGTACTACGACTATCTCTGGGGCCTGATGAAGAAGCCCGGTGGTCAGTAAACTCGGTCAAATTCTTGTGTAACAAAATACGGGATGGCGGGCTAACCCGCCATCCCGTATTATCAACGGAAGCCAAATCATTATGACTCAGTACTTTATTCGCCGTGCTTTTTTCTCCATTCCTGTTCTGTTCGGTATTCTGTTGGTTACTTTCGCATTAGCGCGCGTGATTCCCGGAGACCCCTGCCGTGCCATCCTGGGTGAGAAAGCCACCGATGCGGTCTGTGACCGGTTTATCCACGAAAACGGATTGGATAAACCCATCCCTGAACAATTTGTAATTTACCTGGATGAAGTTTTTCATGGTGATTTTGGTCAGTCCATTCGTTTGGGATTGCCGATTACGCGCCTGCTGGCGGAACGCCTGCCCACCACGGTGGAACTTAGTCTTGCCGCCTTATTGATTAGCATGGTCGTTGGCATCCCACTTGGTATTATTTCGGCTGTTAAACATAATTCCTGGGTTGATGTGGTTACCATGGTCTGGGCCAACACCGGCGTTTCCATGCCGGTATTCTGGTTGGGATTGATGCTGGCCTACGTTTTTTCTCTTTTGCTGAAGGATACCCCTTTCTGGCTGCCCCCTTCTGGGCGTATCAGCCCGGGTATTCCGAATGATCCGTTTTTCCAGGTCTGGGGATTGGCGCTTCCTGAAACGGGCTTTTTTACCAGCTTGTTGGTATTTATCAGCCGCATGAATATCATCAATACACTGCTTAGCGCCAACTGGGAAGCGCTAATAGATTCCATAAAGCATTTGATTCTGCCGGCAGTGGCGCTTGGCACCATTCCCATGGCGCTGATCGCGCGCATGACGCGTTCGTCCATGCTGGATGTGCTTGGTCAGGACTATATCCGCGCCGCTCGCGCCAAGGGACTCGCCTATCGGACCGTCGTTTTGAAACATGCCTTTCGGAATTCGCTCCTGCCGCTGGTGACGATCATTGGGCTTTCCTTGGGAGGCCTGCTTGGCGGCGCGGTGCTCACCGAAACCATCTTCGGACTCTCCGGCGTAGGGCGCACTTTGTACGAAGCCATCACTGCCCGCGATTATGGCATTGTGCAAGCCTTTACCGTGGTTATTGCAATCTTTTTTGTCGTCCTCAACCTGCTGGTGGACATTTCCTATGCCTACCTTGACCCTCGCATCCGATTGAACTAGGAACTATCATGGATCAGGAAATCAAAATTGCAACCCTTGATGCCGAAGGAATTTCTCTCAAATCGGTCAGCCTGTGGCAGGTAACATGGAAACGTCTCTTCCGTCGTCGTTCTGCGGTGGTGGGGATGATTGTTTTGGGCATTCTGGTGCTGATTGCCCTTACCGCCCAGTGGATTGCTCCCTACGACCCTCTCAAAGTATTGATTGGCGTGGAAAAGGTCAAGCAACGCCAGGCTCCGTGCATTCACCTTTTGGGCTGTCCAGCAGACCAGCCTGAGCACATCGTTGGTATTGATGGCAATGTGCGGGACGAGTTCAGCCGCCTGCTGTATGGCACGCGTGTCAGCCTGTGGATTGGACTGTCCACTGTGACCTTTGCTATCGTTATCGGCACGGTGTTGGGTGCGTTAAGCGGTTACTTTGGCGGCTGGGTGGATACGGTCATCATGCGCGTCATGGATGTTTTGCTGGCCTTTCCCTCGCTGCTGCTGGCGATTGCCATCGTCACCGTGCTCGGCCCGGGGCTGATTAACGCCCTGCTGGCCATTGGCATCGTCTCGATTCCATCCTATGCGCGCGTGTGCGCGCCAGCGTCCTTTCGGTGCGCGAAATGGATTTCGTCTCGGCCACCCGTGCCCTGGGCGGCAGCGATTTTCAAATCCTTTTCGGACGCATCCTGCCCAACGCGCTCACCCCGCTGATTGTGCAGGGCACGCTCGGCATTGCCACCGCCATCCTCGACGCCGCCGCGCTTTCCTTCCTCGGCCTGGGCGCCCAGCCGCCGACGCCCGAATGGGGCGCGATGCTCGGCTCGGAGCGCAACCAGGTTTTCAGTGCGCCGCACCTCGTCTTTTATCCCGGCCTGGCGATTATGATTACCGTGCTGGCCTTCAACCTGCTCGGCGACGGCCTGCGCGACGCGCTCGACCCGCGCCTGGCGCACGGCGGGTAAAAAATAATTTTCAGATGACGCGAGAAAAAAAGCAGGTCACGCTTGGAGCGTGGCCTGCTTTTAGATGTGGCGCGACATGAATGTCACGTTACGGGTTCTTCCGCGTATAATAATTTTGTCGCGCCGTTCTTTTCCGGAGAAAATCCCCATGACACGCCATTCCAAAACGCTGTTTTTCCCGCTTCTTTTTTCCCTGATTCTATCGGCCTGCGGGCTGCCGTCTTTTTTCGCCACGCCCACGCCGACACCCGTGCCGCTGCCGCCCGCCATTGTCGAAAGCGACCCGCCCGCCGGGAGCGTGTTGAAACCCCAGCAGGCGGTGGCTTTTTTCTTCAATCAGCCCATGAATCGCGCCTCAGTAGAAACGACGCTAAAATTAGAAGACGGAAACGGAATTTTTACCTGGATTGATGACTCAACCGTCACCTTTACCTCTGCTGCGCCGCTTGCGCCGGACTCGACGGTGACGTTTACCCTGGCCCCCGGCGTTCTCGCCGCCAATGGTCTGGCCTCGCTCGAAGCCCAGATTTTTGGCTTTACCGTTACCGGCGCGTTACGCCTCACTCAAAAATTACCCGCCGATGGCGCCAGCGAGGTTTCGCCCACTTCCGCGATTGTGATCTCTTTCAATCAACCCGTCGTCGCTTTGGGCGGCGACCCGGCCAGCCAGCCTGCCGCCTTCAGCCTGGAACCAGCCGCCAGCGGGCGCGGCGAATGGCTCAATACCAGCACCTACATTTTTCACCCCGAGCCCGCTCTGGCTGGCGGCGCTTCCTATCGCGTGCAGCCCAACCCGGCGCTGACATCCACTTCCGGCGGCGCATTTGAAAATCCTGTTGCCTGGGCTTTCAACACATCCCTGCCGCGTGTTGTGCAAATGACCCCTGACGTGGACAGCCCGGTTGGGCCACAGCCCGAAATTACGCTTACCTTCAATCAGCCAATGGATACCCAGAGCATCGAAAATGGCGGCGTTGCCGTCCAATGTGATGCACAGGGCAAAACTCCGCAGCAGTGGGTGTGGAATGAGCGCAAAAGCGTTGTGACCTTTACCCTGGCAGTTCCGCTGGCGCGCGGACAGACTTGCGCTGTACAAGTCTCCGTTGAAAATTCCCGCTCTGCCTCTGGCGCGCCGCTGGCCGAGACGTTTGTGCAAAATTTTTCGAGCTACCCGCGTCTGGCAATCGCCAGCGCCCCTTCCCCCGCTGCACCCAAAAAATACCAGGACGCCTTCAGAGTCACGCTCAACGCCCCATTGGATGATACCGTTAGCCGGAGTGATTACGTTAGTGTTTCGCCCACGGTGTCTAATTTTTTGGTGGCAGGCTATCACGACCAAATAAATTTGTATGGTGATTTTCTCGCCGGGCAGGTTTACATCTTTACGCTGGCTGCCGACTTGCCGGACGTTTTCGGCGCTACGCTGGGCGCGCCCGCCTCGTTTTCGGGCGCCAGCCTACCGCCCGAAGCGGCCTTCAACATTTCGTTCGCGCCGCTGGCTTTCGTCCGTCCTGAACAGCCAAATATGTTTCTCCAGGTTGCCAGCCTGCATCACCTGCAACTGGAACGCGCTACGTTGACGTTACCGCAATATCTGACGCTCGATTCCGATTACCAGGCGCAGTCTGATTTTTCGTTTGCAGGCGCGGAAACCTGGCAGGCTGTGACGCCCTACCTGGAGCAGATGAGCGCTTACGACCTGTCTCTGTCGCCTGACGGCACATTACCGACCGGTTTGTATTTCTTGCGTCTGTCTTCAGATGAAGTTGCCAGCCAGTACAACCGTTCGCGGCAGATGCTGGCGCTTTCCAGCAACGTCAATCTCACGCTCAAGGTAGACGCCAAAAGCGCGCTGGTTTGGGCAGTGGATGTGCGTACCGGTCAGCCGGTCAGCGCCGCGCAGGTGGATATTTTTGACCAGCAGGGTGTGCGCATTGGCGGCGGATTAACAAACGCGGAAGGTTTATGGCGCGGCGCACTGAGCGCCTTCAGCCTGCAAAACAGCGCCTACGCCGTCATCGGCCAGCCCGGCGACGACGCCTTCGCCCTGGCAACCACGCAGCTCAATACCGGCATCTCCGCGTGGAGTTTTGGTCTCGTGACCAACACGGACGGCGAGAAACCTTTTGTTTATTTTTACAGCGACCGACCGATCTACCGTCCCGGCGATGTGATTTATTTTCACGGCATGGCGCGCCAGGCTTTCAACGGGCGCTACACCGATTTGCCCAATAATGCCCAGGGCTGGACGATTGACCTGTACGCAATAAGCGGTGAAGCCCTGCAAAGTAGCCCGCTAACGCTTTCACCCTACGGCGCGTTTGACGGTTCCTTTACCCTGCCCGAGACGGCCACACCCGGCGGCTGGTACCTGCAAGTCAATGGGAACCAGTCACCGGCGGGCTACCGTGAAACCTACTCGCTTTATCTTGATGTCGCCGATTACCACAAACCAGAACTTGACCTGGCGGTAACATTTACTCCCACCGAAAGCCTGCCGGCCCAACCCGTCAGCGCCGCCGTTCAGGCCGATTATTTTTTCGGCTCACCCGCGCCGGATGTGCCGGTGATGTGGACGCTTTACCGCCAAAGCAGTTCTTTTGACCTGCCCGATTTTCAGACGGGAAAGTATTACGGTGATTGGGAATCTGAACGCCCCGGACGTTACGGCGTGGAAGTGAAGCACGGACAGGGACGCACCGACGCCAATGGCTTGCTGACGGTTTCCTTCAACGACCTGCCCGCCGACGAGTTGACCACCTACACGCTGGAGGCCACCACCAGTGAATCGGGCGGGTTCCCCGTCAGCGCGCGCGGAGATTTGACCCTGCACCCCGACCGGCTTTACGCGGGCATTCGTCCGGCGCAGTACGTTGGGCGCGCGGGCGAGCCAATGCCGTTTACTCTGCTCGCCGCCGATTGGCAGAAGCAGGCGCAAGCCGGGCAGTCCCTGGCACTGGCCTGGGAAAAAGTCACCTGGCAAAGCAGCATAACCGCCTACGGGGTTTATACCTACAAATTGCTGGCAACGCCGCTCCAAACAACAAACGTCATTACTGACGGGCAGGGGTTGGCGCAGGCGCAGTTCACGCCGACAGAACCGGGAACCTACCGGCTGCGGGCGCAAACGGGAAACAATATCAGTGAGGCGCTGGTCTGGGTGGGCGGAGCAGGCCAGGCCGTTTGGCCGGTACTGCCATTTGACAAGATTCAACTGACCGCCGGAAAAAACACCTATCAAGCGGGCGAAACTGCCAGCGTGTTCATCCCCAATCCTTTTGACCAGCCCGCCCGCGCGTTGGTGACTACGGAGCGCGGCCAATTACTTGACGCGCGTCTGTTGGAAATCGCCCCCGGCGGCGAGAGTGTGACAATTGCGCTGACGGATGATAACGCGCCGAATACGTTTGTGGCGGTGACACTGCTGGGCGCCGGGTCTCAGTTTCGTCAAGGTTACATCAACTTAAAGGTCGATTCACCCAAGTTTGCGCTGACGGTGACGGTCACAGCCACGCCCGAAAATGCCCACCCGGGCGAGCGTGTGACACTGGATGTGCGCGTGACTGATTCTGCCGGACAGCCGGTGGTGGGTGAATTTTCGCTGGCGGTGGTGGATTTGGCCGCGCTGGCACTGGCCGACCCCACTGCGCCCGACATTCTGCCGGCGTTTTACGACTCGCAACCCTTGGGCGTGCGTACCGGTCTGACAGATGCTGCCGACAGCCGGCGGCTCTTCCCGGAGCCGGGCGGCATGGGCGGCGGTGGCGGCGAAGCGGCGCTCTTGATTCGCTCAAAATTCCCCGATACCGCCTTGTGGACAACCTTCGTGACTGCGCCCGATGGCGCGGCGCAGCTGGCGCTGACGCTGCCCGACAGCCTGACCACCTGGCAAGTGGATGCGCGCGGCCTCGACCATCAAACCCGCGTTGGGCAGGCGCGCTTGCGGCTGGTGACGAGCAAGGAACTGCTGCTGCGCCCAATTACGCCGCGCTATTTTGTGGCGGGCGACCACGCCCGCGTGGGAACCGCGGTGAATAACACCACCGACAAAGATTTCACCGCCGAAGTGACGCTGGATGCCAGCGGCTTTGTGCTGGACGAAAAGCAAGTTGCCACCCAAAAAGTGAGCGTTCCTGCTGGCGGGCGCGCGTTGGTCTGGTGGTGGGGGCAAGCCCGGCCCGTGGAAAACGCCCGCCTGCTGTTTTCAGCAAAGGCGGGCAATTGGAGCGACGCGACTTTGCCCAGCGATGGTGATCTGCCGATTGTAGCGTACAGCGCCCCGCAAACGTTTTCCACCGCCGGAGTCTTATCCACCCGTGGCGCGCGGCGCGAAATTATCAGCCTGCCGCGTAAATTTGAAGCCCTGGACGCCGAATTGCGCCTGGAGTTGACCCCCTCGCTGGGGGCCTACCTCTTGCAAGCCGCAGATGCGCTGCGTGTGCCGGATGAATTTTCCAGCAACGAGGAGGTGGCTTCGTACCTGCTGGCAGTGCTGGCGCTGAGCGATTCTGGAGCGCAGGTTTCCATTCCGCAGGCGGTGACAACCGGCGCGCAGACCCTGCTCACACATCAAAGTGGCGACGGCGGCTGGGAGTGGTACTGGTCGAACCGCTACGATTCTATTTCCGACCCGCGTCTGACGGCTTACGTCCTGCTGGCGCTGGACGCCGCCCGCGCCAAAAATGCGCTTCCACCTGGTGATTGGGCGTATATCTTGCGCAATGCGCACGAATTTTTGTCCAAAGAAATTTCTGCGCGCCGTCCGGTAGCCGAAATGAACGCCGCCGAAATGGACGAGCTGGCCTTTTTGATTTACGCGCACCTCAACGACTTTGACCCTGAGTTGGATGCGACTTGGACACAGCCCCTGCTGTCAGGAATGACCGAACGCGGCGTCTTGCTCTCCCCGGCCTCGCAGGCCATGAATTATGTCTCGCTGTCGAAGTTGGGCAGTGAGCAGGCTGGCCTGCTGAGTACCCTGGAGCAGAACGCTCAACGCTCGGCGACGGGCGCGTTCTGGCAGGCGGCGGGGCGTGACGCTGCGCTGCCCGTCTCATCCGTTTACCAGACGGCGGTGGCGCTGACCGTTTTGGCGCAACATCAGCCGGTTTCGCCCCTGACGCAAGACGCCCTGCGCTTTCTGGTTTTCAGCCGCGCGCCAAACGGCGGCTGGAACTCGGGCATGGAAACCGCCTGGGCTTTCCGCGCGCTGGCGGCCATGCTGCGCGCCAGCGGCGATTTGCAATCAAGCTACACTTTTGCGGCCACGCTCAACGGCGCGGCATTTACCAGCGGGCAGGGACAAGCGCTGGTAAAAATTACCAAAGGGCTGGATGCGCTTTACTTGCGCTCACCCAACGAGTTAATCCTTCAGCGTAACGAAGGCGCCGGGCAGCTCTTCTACCGCGCCGATTTGACGGTTTTACGTCCGGCGCAAGACGCGCCTGCGATCAACCAGGGAATAACCATCAGCCGCGCATATTTTGACTGCTCTGGCGTGACCTGCCAGCCGATTCAATCCTGGAAAATGGGCGAAACTGCCGGGCGGGTGACCACGCGCGTAACGCTGACCTTGCCGTATGCCATGTATTACATCAATGTGGAAGATTTTGCCCCCGCCGGAGCGGAAATCGCCAACCCCAGCCTAAAAACCAGTCAGCAGGGGCAGATTTCGCTGGAAGAGGAATTCTTCGCCCCTGAAGACCCGTTTGCGCGCGGCTGGGGCTGGTGGTCGTTTACCCCCCCGCAAATTTATCGCGATCATGTGCGTTGGAGCGCCCCGTACCTTGACGCCGGAACGTACGTTCTGACGTATACGCTCGTCCCCTCGCTGGCCGGGGAGTATCAGGTTTTGCCGGCCCACGCCTGGCAGAGCTTCTTCCCCGAAGTGCAGGGAACCAGCGCGGGGAGCATCTTCAGCATCACGCCGTAGCCACACCGTGAACTGCCGGCCATGTACCAGGGTGTCTCCTCCCCATCGGGAGAGGGTTAAGATGCAATACTGTTTCGTTAGCGGTTTCGGAGTCCAACGTCTCCCGACGTTGGACTCCTTATCTAAACAGTATTGGGTTAAGATGATGGTGTGTTTGGCAGGGAAAAATGGCCGAAAGCGAAGACAGCCAACCCGGCCAGCGACATTCCCGCGCCAAACAAAAAGGGCGCGCCTGCGCCGAACCCGTTCCATGCGCCGATGCCTTGCCACAACACTCCGGCGATGAATGAAGCCGGCAGCGCCATCAGCGCCAGGGCGGCGTTATACAATCCGTAGGCCATGCCGCGCCGCTCTGCCAGAACCAGGTCAGCGACGTAGGCCTTACCCGCACCCTCAGCCAGTGCGTAGTAAACGCCGTATAGCCCAAACAACGCCCACACTTGCGTCCCATTTTGTGAGGCGGCAAAGCTGAGATAAATGGCGCTGTAAAAGAGCCACCCGGCGGCAATCAGTTTGCGGCGGCCAATTTTATCGGAAAGCGCCCCAAACGGCCCGGCCAGCAGGGTGTAAATGGCGTTGAAGGTCAGCAACATGCCCATCACCTGCAACACGCTCAGTCCGCGTTCCTGCCCGCGCAAAATGATGAAAGCGTCGGACGAGTTGCCCAGCGTGAAGAGAATTGCCGCCAGCAAAAAAGTTTTGAAGCGTCCATCCAACCCTTCCAGGCTGAAAATTGGCGCTGACGCATTAGGCTTGCTGGTCACTTCGTGGGCGAAGAAGGCCAGTACCAGCACCGCCAAAACTGCCGGGAGAATGGAAATCAGCACAATCGTCTGAAAAGTTGGGCGCGTCAGTCCGATAGCGCTTTTTTGGGTGAGATAAATGACCAGCGTAGCGATTGCCAGTCCGGTGAATGCTCCAGCAGTATCGCCTGCGCGGTGCAGGCCAAAAGCCAGCCCGCGCTGTTTTTCATCCACGCTTCCGGCCATCAGCGCGTCGCGCGGCGCGGTGCGAATGCCCTTTCCAACCCGGTCAGCAAAGCGCACGCCCAGCACCCAGCCCCAGGTGGAAGCAAAGTAGAGAAATGGTTTGGCGATGGTCGAGAGCCCGTACCCAAGCACCGTCAGCCATTTGCGGTTGCCCAGCTTGTCGGACAGCGCACCCGAGTAGAGTTTAAGCAGGCTGGCGGTTGTTTCGGCGATGCCGTCAATTAAACCAATGACGGAAGTTTTGACGCCCAGCACGTTGGCGAGAAATAACGGCACTAAGTTGAGTACCATTTCAGAAGAAATGTCGGTCAGAAACGAGGTGGCTGTCAGTACCCAAACATTGATGGGGATGCGGCGCAGGAGGGATTTTTGCAAGGGAATCTCTTTTCTTAAATAAATATCGGGCGGGTCACTGACCAGCCCGGTGTGGACAGGGGCTGGCTAAATATCCAACCCCTTTTCTCGCCATAGTTGGTTGATTTCGTCT
>Ga0210058_1002879_pt1 | contig 13763 bp, 10 predicted proteins | sample CryGeymeta201511_FD_183979 | JGI IMG/M metagenome (GOLD analysis project Ga0210058, IMG submission 183979) | Groundwater microbial communities from Crystal Geyser aquifers in Utah, USA - Crystal Geyser metaG 2015-11 (SPAdes) (version 2) | ecosystem: Environmental > Aquatic > Deep subsurface >...
CGTCGGCGGGAGGGATGTTGGCGCTCGGATTGGCAGCCAACATTCCTGCTGTCGAACTAAAGGCGCTTTTCGAGGAGAAAGGCAATCGCATCTTTGGATGCCGGAGCATCTGGCGACGCTTATTCGGGTTTTGGCTGACAGCCAAGCACGCATCCACCGGGCTAAAGGACGTGCTAGACGAGCGTTTTCAGAACCTTACGATCGGCGATCTAAAGCATCGTGTACTTATACCGACGGTGAACTATTCAACTGGTCGCGGGCAGTTCTTCAAGACGCCCCATCATCCTTCGTTCGAGTTAGACCACCGCATGAAACTCGTCGACGTTGCGTTGGCCACAGCGGCAGCGCCGGTCTATTTTCCGTTGTCGCGCAATGAGCGGGGCGTCTTTGCAGACGGAGGTCTGGTAGGCAATGCGCCGGGTTTGTTTGGCCTTCATGAGGTTCGGACATTCCTGGCGCCGAACCAGCAGGCCAAGGTTCGCGTGCTTGCCATCGGTACAATGACCATTGGCTCAACAGTACGCGGCGGCGCAAGCCTTGATCGCGGCTTCGGCAAGTGGCGCGGAGGCCTGTTCGATCTTGTCATTTCTGCGCAAGAATCGTCGGTTGATTACATGCTTCGCCAATCCCTTGGGGGGGATTATTTTCAAATCGACGACAAGGCTACCCCTGATCAAAGCAAAGACGTGAAGTCTCTCGACCACGTGTCGGTTGGTTCAACCAACACGCTCAAAGATCGCGGTGTCCATGCAGCACAACGCGCACTTGGCGACACGCTATTCAAACCTTTTCGCACTCATCAACCCGCCCCTGCCACCTTCTACCACGGCGCCAATAAGAACTCAGCAAATTCAACGGAGGTTTCATGCTAAACCTGAGCACACTCTTCTATTCAACTGATGAGAACGAAGACAACCTACACTCGGCGCTTAATCTTGGGCGTCCTCCGCGAGACTACATCGCAGAGGCTAAGATCGATGTTCGCAATTGCTTGCGAGACGGTATTCCACGCGTGCTCAAGAGCAAAGGGCTCACCAGCGAAGTCCCCGAACCTCGATTTTTTACACAGGGTTCGTGGGCATACAAGACATTGAATGCGCCGGCGCAATATCCTCAACAGGCCGATGTTGACGATGGGTGCTATTTGCCACTAAGTTTTGTCGCACAATCAACTCGCCCGAGCGTAGCTGCAACTGTGTTTTTCGCAGCAGCAGAGGAAGCGCTTGTGCCGCTCATCAAAGAGCGCAGATGGAAACTCATCACTGACAAGCCGACTTGCATCCGCATTGAGATTTCCACGTATGCCCACATTGATGTTCCACTCTACGCCATTCCGGACCACGAGTTCGCAACTCTAACGAAGGCAGCTGCGATGGATCATGGCTTCTACAATTTGCAGGAGGCAGTACGGAAGGCCGAACGCGATGCGTGGACGGCGCTGCCGAGAAACTGTGTCTTGCTCGCACATCGCGAGTGTGACTGGATGGAATCAGATCCAAGACCAGTGAAGGAGTGGTTTTTAGCTGAAGTTGATGCGAAGGGTGAACAGCTTCGTCGCGTCGTGCGCTATCTTAAAGCGTACCGCGACTGGCAGTGGCCAACTAAAGGTCCGTCGTCTATCCTCTTGATGGCAGCCGCTGCGCCACTCTTCGAAAAACGCGAGCGACGTGACGACTTGGCACTACTCGACGTCGTTACAGCTTTACCTGCAAGGCTACGCAGCGGAGTAAACAATCCCATTGACGACAAAGAGTCGTTAACTAAGCGCCTTGGTGCAGAGCTTGTGGAAGAAGCTGCCAGAAAATTCGAGGCCTTTGAAAAGGCACTTCGCGGTTCGATAAGCGCCTCGAGTGAGGCACAGGCATGCAGCTGGATGATTAAGGAATTCGGTTCCCGTTTTCCGGACAGACCTGACCGCGTGAAAGTTGTGTCGGTTGCGGCAACAATTGCATCTGCGCCTGCTATGGCAGGACCAAGCGAGTTGGTAGGCCGTACCAAAGCAGGATGATGGACGAAGACACCCCAGTTACCAAAGTCATTGGCGCCTTTAAGCAGCGCAGCTTCACGTTTGTTGGCTGCGCTGATGACGGGTGGCTAAAGCTTCACGGCCCGCTTATGGCATCGGGAAAAAGCTATGCCTGTGAAATCATGCTTGACCCGCAGTTCTTCGAGCTGCCGCGAGTAAGGCTTCTAGAACTTCCCGCCAGCCTGCCACATGTGATTCCCCACATGGGCAGTGGCGGGCATCTTTGCTACATTGCCAAGGGCACGGTCGTTCTCGACATCTTCGATCCAGTAGGTCAGGCTCTGGCATGTTTGCAGCGTGCCGAAGAGGTTTTCACCAAGATTCTTCAAGGTAATTTCGTCGAGGATCTTGAAGAGGAGTTTTATGCCTACTGGAATGGCCCATTATGCCTAGTCGACATTCAGGATCAGCGGCTGGGGCAACAAAAGGCGTTGGTGATAAAGAGTGGGACCAACCTTACGGCAGTCGTCACTGATGACGAATCGCGGACGAAAAGAAAACTCAAATCGCTGGACTGGAATACCGCTGATTTCACAATACTGACATACCGCGTTCGCACAAGCGCAAAGCCAAGACCTCACACTACAACATGGCCTCCAAAGACGGTGAGGGATATTTTGCTTTGGCAAGGATTACTGGATCCTCGATGCCGCAAGAAAATTGGAGAACGAATCGAGACAGCATATGCAACTGCGGCAAAGGGAACCCTGATACTGGTGGAATCGCCGTTGATGACATATGGATTCGTGGTTATATTCGACCGGGAGCCCTCCCGGAAAGGCATGCGCCGTCAACCGCGACCTTCAATATACGCGCAGAGCGTAATACCAATGTCTGTAGTTCGGATCGACGACCGGTATATGGCGCAACGTAATGTTCCAGACATACTGACTCTGGCAAGCAAAAACCTCGTCATTGTCGGCTGTGGCACCATCGGAGGTTACTTGGCGGAGATGCTTGTTAGGGCAGGTGCCGGAACTGCCGGTGGACGGCTGACGATTGTCGACTTCGATACCCTATATCCGCAGAACATCGGGCGACATCGACTCGGCTTTCCAAACTTGTTTTCGAATAAGGCAAGCGGCATGGCTGAAGAATTACAACGCCTAGCGCCTGGTGCCGATATTAGTGCTCGTCCTGTGGATGTGAAGGCCGCAAATCTCGGTACGGTTGATCTTCTTATTGACACCACAGGTGAGGAGTCGCTGGGACATTGGTTGTGTAAGCGTTACCTGCCAACCACACCGATGCTATCGGTGTGGATAGAAGGACCGGGGACTGCTGTTCGAGCCCTTCTTCGTACCAAGGAGACAGGTGCCTGCTATCGCTGTTTATGCGAAGCCAACCGTAAGGGACAGTTCTTGACCGTTGTTGGTGAATTGAGGACGTTGATGGCAGGCCAGGGATGCGAAGGTCTATATGTTCCGTTTCCAGCTTCCGTTTCTGTGCAAGCGGCGAGTCTCGGTGGAGAAATGGTGCTTGCCTGGGCTAACAATAGAGTCAGTCCATCGTTACGAACCAAGCTGATCGACACCAACTACCAACTTGCGACCCCTGACTGCGACCCGCCACGAGTAGAGGAATGCGTCGCATGTACTTCATGAACTCATGGGCGACGACAGATCGACGGATTCTCGTAAATTTCGCCGAGCCAGCGATTGGGATATTCGAGAGGCACATTCAGGCACGGCATTCTGACTATGAGGCCGGAGGTCTTTTGTTAGGGACTGTTCACGGTTCAAATATCATAGTGGTCGAGGCGACAGCACCGACGATCAGGGATAAACGTTTTCAATACTTATTCGAGCGGATGCCTTTTGGTCACAGTTCCATCGCGCGAGCACGCTGGAGAGGCAGCAGAGGTACGGTTCGCTACGTTGGTGAGTGGCACACGCACCCTCAAGATTATCCCCGTCCCTCGGGACTCGACCGAACCGAGTGGAATAAACTCTCACGCAAACGGGCAGATGGTCGCCCCATGCTCGCAGTTATCGTTGGCCGGAAGGATCTGTACGTTGAACTAGTATAGGAACCCATTAATTACGAAACATAATGCAGAGCCATTTTTGTGTCCGCATCCTGCCGGGTGAACTTCCACTCGATGCCACGTTGCTCCGTGTTCCGGCGCAACTGCCAGGCATTCACTTCGGTGATGAGTGTGGCCTGATTCGGCAAACGCCGATCAAGGCACTGGCGATCAAGAATGCCGATTTCGATTTCAGCCATATTGAGCCAACTGGCATGTTTCGGCGTGTAGTGAAAGACAACACGTCGCAGCAGCGCCTTTGCTTTCTTGACACCGAGCACTTCCTCGAAGCATTTGCGAAAATGGGTATTGAGATTGTCCATCACCAGATGGATGCGTCGCGCCGTGGCATAAACCTGCTTGAGCAGGTACTGTACGAAAGCCACAAAGTCGGCCTTGGCACGATGGTCGGTGACCATGACCATTCGCCGCCCTCCCTTTGGCTCGACCGCCACGAACAGGTTGCAAATACCAGCGCGGCCGTATTCGTAATCCTGCTTCGCGGGCGAGCCGGGCTGGGCTGGCAAAGGCGGGCGCGAATCCCTGAGCAGTTGCTTGCTCTTTTCGTCCAGACAGACGACGGGTTCCTTCGGATGGAACGGGCGTGCATAAAGATCGAGCAGGTCGTACATTCGCTGCCGGTATTCCTCGGTCAGAGCGCCAATGCACCACATCACCTTGCACCATGGCTTGAGGCAGTTTTTTTTAGCAGTCGGCGAATCGTCTCGCGACTGATCGAGCCAATATCCGCCTGTTCCTGTGCTGCCTGTTCTAATAACTCCAGTGTCCAGCGCTTGGCGCCTTCTGGTGGCTCCGAGCAGGCCAAGGCGGCAATCTGCGTCTCAACGTCGGTATCGTACTCTCTGGGCTTGCCTGAACGTGCAACATCGCATAGTGCATATTCGACACCACCCTCCAGATATGCACTTCGTGTCCGCCAGATGGCGGTTCGACCAACGCCGAGAACTTCCATGATCTGGGCTTCGGGTATCCCGTGATCAAGGGCGGACAAGATGTGCGCCCGATTGACTTCTCTGGCATGGCGCAACCCCTTTGCACGATATGATTCGATCAACTCGCGATCCTCGTCGGTAAGATGCAGTTCGGTCTGGCGCATGACAGGCTCCTCGTCATTGGGTGGGCATGCGACAGTATAAATCATGTTTCGTTATTTATGTGTTGTTATACTAGTCCCTCATGCCGGGATTGGTCCGGTGATGGTCGCAATAGAATGAAAATGCGTTTACTGTTCATTTCAGATGACGAAGAGCACGCCTCGGCATTGCTGCTATTGGGCTGTCTGGGCGGTTGATATATGTCCAGCCATCCCGGTTAGTCAGATCGCGAAACACTACAAGTTCTCGCGGACAACCATTTACAATGGCGTCTCCCGCAGTGCCATGTCGGTCACTGAACCTCGGCCGGACACGAGCGGGAAAAAATCACACAGGCAAGATGCCCCATGAATGCAGTAGAAATCGAAGAAGCCATATCGGATCTGGCCCTTCAGCCCTTCGACGCGGCGGAGTTCCCGTTCGCGTTTCTGGCCGCTTTCGGCAATAAGGACACGGCACTCAAGCGCCTGCGTACTGGCAACAACAATGCTTCGGATGTGCCTGGTGGCGTACTCCAGCGCAACAACGTCCATATCGCCGTGTGCGAATCTGGCACCGTGGGCGACACCCTCAATGCGTTGCGCACCAGCCCGGCCACCACAAAAGCCAAGGCCAAGTTCATCCTCGCCACCGACGGGCAAACTCTGGAGGCCGAAGACCTCTCCAGCGGCGAATCAATTGCTCCGGCCTACCCGGACTTTCCCAACCATTTCGGCTTCTTCCTGCCGCTGGCCGGCATCTCCACGATCAAGGAGATCAAGGACAACCCTGTCGACGTGCGTGCCACCGGGCGGCTGAACAAGCTATACGTCGAACTGCTGCGCGAGAACCCTGACTGGGCGAAGGACGAACGCCGCGCCGACATGAACCACTTCATGGCGCGGCTGGTGTTCTGTTTCTTTGCCGAAGACACCGACATCTTCAACGGCGATGGCCTGTTCACCCATACCATCGAGCAGATGAGCGAGCGCGACGCCACCAACACCCATGAGGTGTTGCAAGTCATCTTTCGCGCTATGAACATCAAGAGCGCCGAGCGCGCCAATGCCGAGCCTCGTTTGCCGAACTGGGCGAACGGCTTTCCTTATGTGAACGGCGGACTGTTCTCCGGTAGTACCGACGTGCCGCGCTTCACCCGCATGGCGCGCACCTACCTGATCCATGCAGGCAACCTGAACTGGCAACAGATCAACCCGGACATTTTCGGCAGCATGATCCAGGCCGTGGCCGACGACGAAGAACGCGGCGCATTGGGCATGCACTACACCAGCGTGCCCAACATCCTCAAAGTGTTGAACCCCTTATTCCTCGATGACCTGCGCGCCGCGTTGAATGAGGCGGGCGATAACAAAATCAAGCTGCTGAATTTGCGCCGCCGCATGGCGCGCATCCGCGTGTTCGACCCGGCCTGCGGCTCCGGCAACTTTCTGGTCATCGCCTACAAGCAGATGCGCGAAATCGAAGCGGAAATCAACCGCCGCCGGGGCGAGCTGCACCTGCGCAGCGAAATTCCGCTGACCAACTTCCGGGGCATCGAACTGCGCGACTTCCCGGCAGAGATAGCCCGTCTGGCGCTCATCATTGCCGAGTTTCAGTGCGACGTGCTGTATCGAGGGCAAAAGGATGCGCTGGCGGAGTTTCTGCCACTGGATGCGCAGAACTGGATTGTTTGCCACAACGCTTTGCAGTTGGATTGGCTGAGTGTGTGTCCACCCACGGGCACGGGCGTGAAGTTCACCGCAAATGATTTGTTTGGCACGCCGCTAGATCAGGCAGAGATCGAATTCGCGAACGAAGGAGGCGAGACGTATATCTGCGGGAATCCACCGTACCTCGGTTCAACTTGGCAAACCGATGAGCAGAAGGCCGACCTACAAACAATCTTCGCCAAGCGCGCCAAGAACTGGAAGTCACTGGACTATGTGGCGGGTTGGTTCATGAAGGCTGCCGACTACGGTACCCAGACTCAAGCCACGGCGGCGTTTGTATCCACCAATTCCATTTGCCAAGGCCAGCAAGTGCCAATTCTCTGGCCACTGATTTTTTCCAGCGGCCACCAGATTGCCTTTGCCCATACGTCATTCAAGTGGGCGAATCTTGCAAGTCACAACGCGGGCGTGACAGTTGCGATTATCGGCATTACAAGCAGCACTGGTAAGTCTCGCCGCCTTTTTTCCATTGGCAGTGACGGAATCCTTTCTGTAAAGAACGTTGAACACATCAACGCCTATTTGGTTCCAGCAATAGATGTGATCGTTGAAAAAAGAAATCACCCATCGTCAGGATTGGGTTTGATGGATTACGGTAATAAGCCCGTAGATGGCGGCCATTTGCTGTTAACCAATGATGATGTTGAAGCTCTTGGAATTACAGCGGATCAACAAAAAAAATTCATTCGTCGCATCTATGGCTCCGAAGAGTTCATTCACAACAAGCTACGGTATTGCCTGTGGATTGAAGATGCGCACCTGGATGAAGCCATGCAGATTCCAGTAATACAGCGGCGCATCGAGAACGTCAGGGCCATGCGCCTCAAAAGCCCGGACAAGAGCGCCAATGAAATGGCTGCTCGGGCGCATCAATTCCGCGAAATGAATTCTGGACAGCGGCACACGATTGTTGTTCCAATACACACGAGTGAAACAAGAGAGCTTTTGCCTGTTGGGGTGTTGCCTGCTGATGCTGTTGTGACAAATGCTGCCTTCGCACTCTACGATGCTCCGCTTTGGAACATGGCACTCATCGCCTCCCGCCTGCATCTGGTCTGGGTGGCTATAGTCTGCGGCAAGTTGGAAACACGCTATCGCTACTCCAACACCCTTGGCTGGAACACCTTCCCCATGCCCCTGCTCACCGAGCAAAACAAAGCCGACCTGACCACCTGCGCCGAGAACATCCTGCTGGCCCGCGAATCCCATTTCCCCGCCACTATCGCCGACCTGTACGACCCGGACACTATGCCGGACAACCTGCGCCACGCCCACGAGCGCAACGACGAAGTGCTGGAGCGTATCTACATCGGTCGCCGCTTCAAGAACGACACCGAGAGGCTGGAAAAACTGTTCGAGCTTTATACCAAGATGACGGCGGCAGCGTCCAAGGCTGCGCCAAAAGTGAAAAGAGAGAAAGCCAAATGAGTGAGCAACGCACGCTGGCCTTGATCGACGAATTGCGTCAGCTTCCGGCGGAAATCTCGTGGGTGGAGTTCAAGGAAAACAATACCGATGCGCTGCTGATTGGCAAACTGATCTCGGCACTCTCCAATGCGGCGCGGCTGGCCGATCAGCCGTTTGCCTATGTGTTGTGGGGCGTGCGCGATGGCGACCACGCCGCTGTCGGCACCACGTTCGAGCCATCCAGCCAGTTGCGGCAGGGGCAGCCGCTGGAATTGTGGCTGGTGCAACGCCTGCAACCCGCCATTGCTTTCAACTTCAAATTGGTCGATTACCACGGCACGCGATTGGTCATGCTGGAGATTCCGGCAGCCACCAGCGGCCCGGTGGAATTCGAGCGGCAGGCCTTTGTCCGTATTGGCAGCGCCACGCCCCGGCTGTCCGACCACCCTGAGCGCTTGAAGGTTCTCTGGGCGAAATTGCAGTCTTATGCCTGGGAAACAGGCATCGCAGCGCAATTTCAAAGTGGTGATGAGGTGCTGGCGCGACTGGATTACACCGCCTACTTTGATCTGACTGGACAGCCTTTGCCGGACAACCGCAAGGGCATTTTCGACAAGCTCGCGGCAGACCATCTGGTGCAGGAAGATGTGGGTGGGCATTGGAGCATTACGAATCTTGGAGCCATTTTGTTTGCCAAGCGACTGGCAGATTTTTCTCCTTCTATTGCGCGCAAGGCTATCCGCTTCGTGGCCTATAGTGGTCTGAGCCGTGCCGACGCAGTGACGCACCGGCAGGATGGGCAGAAGGGTTACGCTGTCGGCTTCACCGGCTTGATCGATTTCATTGACGGATTGATGCCGCGCAATGAATTCATCGGCAAGGCTTTCCGCGAGGAGCGCCCGCTGTATCCGGCCATTGCCATCCGTGAACTGGTGGCCAATGCGCTGATTCACCAAGATATGACCGTGACAGGCACAGGCCCGCTGGTTGAGATGTTCAGTGACCGGATGGAAATTACTAACCCCGGTCAGCCGCTGGTGCAACCGGAGCGGTTTCTGGATTTTCCGCCGCGCTCGCGCAACGAGGCATTAGCTTCGCTGATGCGCAGGATGCGGCTGTGTGAGGAACAGGGAACGGGTATCGACAAAGTGATCGTGGCGGTGGAACTGCACCAGTTGCCGCCGCCAGACTTCCGCGCGGAAGGCGATGCGGTGCGCGCGGTGTTGTACGCGCCGCGACGCTTTGCAGAAATGACCCCGCAGGAACGGGTTCGAGCTTGCTATCAGCACGCAGCACTCAAGTACGTGAGCGGCCAGCGGATGAAAAATGCAACGTTGAGTGAACGCTTGGGCATTGATTCACAGAATGCGGCGCAATCATCAGTGGTGATCCGACAGGCGCTGAAAGCCGAGTTAATCCGACCCGCCGACCCGGCTCATCCCCGTGCGGGCTATGTCCCGTTCTGGGCCTAGGCCGGAAAGTTTTGATCGGGTTTTGATTTTGCTCTCCAAAAATTTGGTCGCCACCGACAGAAAGGCACAAAAAAACATGTTTAACAATGAGTTAAGAGAGATGCCAAGGTCTGGAAAGTTTTGATCGCCTGCTCCAAACACCCTTTTCCCCCCAGTACGGAAGCCATGAACACAATGACCAACCCAACCAATACCTACACCGTGCCGTCGGTGTCCATCACCACGGCGCACACCGGTGCATCCAGCAAGGCCAACGCGCTGGGGATGCGCACAATGCAGGAACGCGCCTATGCCAAGCGTGGCGAACAATACCTGCTAATCAAGTCGCCACCAGCCTCGGGCAAATCCCGCGCGCTGATGTTCATCGCGTTGGACAAGCTCAACAACCAGGGCTTGCGACAGGCCATCATCGTGGTGCCGGAGCGTTCCATTGGCGGCAGCTTTGCCGACGAACCGCTGAGCCAGTACGGCTTCTATTGGGATTGGCAGGTAGCACCGCAATGGAACCTGTGCAACGCCCCTGGCGTGGACGAGCCACGCGTGGCCAAGTCCAAGGTGGACGCGGTACGCAAGTTCCTCGATAGCACTGACAAGGTGCTGGTCTGCACCCATGCAACCTTCCGCTTTACTGTGGAAGAGCTTGGCATTGCAGCGTTCGACAACCGTCTGATTGCCATTGACGAGTTCCATCACGTCTCAAGTAACCCTGGCAACGTGCTGGGTTGCCAGCTAGGCGCGCTCATCGCACGTGACAAAGTGCATATGGTGGCCATGACCGGCTCCTACTTCCGTGGAGACAGCGAGGCGGTTTTGCTCCCGGCGGATGAAGCCAGATTCGAAACGATCACCTACACCTACTACGAGCAACTCAACGGCTACGAATGGCTCAAATCGCTGGACATCAGCTACTTCTTCTACACAGGCCCTTACGTTGATGCCGTCACCAAGGTGTTGGACCCGGCATTAAAAACCATCGTCCATATTCCCAATGTGAATGCCCGCGAAAGCCTTAAAGACAAGGAGCGTGAGGTGAATGAAATCATGCACGGTTTGGGCGAATGGAAAGGCGTTGACCCTGTCACCGGTTTTCACCTGATACAAACCAAGGATGGCCGCACGCTGAAGGTGGCGGACTTGGTGGATGACAGCAACCCGACCAAGCGCACAAAAGTGCTCACTGCGTTGAAAGACCCAGCGCAGAAAGATAACCGCGGCCACGTGGATGTCATTATTGCGCTGGGCATGGCAAAGGAAGGCTTTGATTGGATTTGGTGCGAACATGCCCTGACCATTGGCTACCGCAGCAGCCTGACCGAAATCGTGCAGATTATCGGCCGCGCAACCCGTGATGCCGAAGGCAAGGAGCGCTCGCGCTTCACCAACCTGATCGCCGAGCCTGCAGCCGAACAGGCCGCTGTTGCCGAAGCGGTGAACGATATGCTCAAGGCCATTTCCGCCAGCTTGCTGATGGAACAGGTGCTGGCGCCGCGCTATGAATTCACCCCCAAGAACTCAGGCCCGAAGGATGGCTTTGATTACGGCGAGGGCGGCTACAAGGACGGCGGCCACAATATCGGAGTCAACACGGACACCGGCCAAATTCATGTGGAAATCAATGGGCTGACAACGCCGCAAAGCCCGGAAGCAAGCCGTATCTGCAAGGAGGACTTGAACGAAGTCGTCACCAGTTTTTTGCAGGAAAAAACCGTGCTGGAGCGCGGCTTGTTCGACAAAGAAAACACCTTGCCCGAAGAGCTGACCCAGTTGCACATGGGCAAGATTGTGCGCGAACGCTATCCGGACTTGAGCGATACTGACCAAGAGGCCATTCGACAGCACGCCATCGCTGCGATGAACATCACCCAGCAAGCCAAGTTGGCCTTGGCTCAGGCTGATGCCAGCGGCGGCACGGCGCAAGGCAGCACGGCATTACTGGATGGGGTACGCAAGTTTATCAATGTGCGCGACTTGGACATTGATCTGATCGACCGCATCAACCCCTTCGATGCGGCCTATGCGGTGCTGGCGAAAGCCATGGATGAGAAATCGCTACGCCAAGTGCAGGCTAGCATCGCCGCGAAGAAGGTGAGCATCCCTGTAGATGAAGCCCGCGATTTGGCAAAACGCGCTTTGCAGTTCAAGAATGAGCGAGGCCGCCTGCCGGACATCAACGCCGCCGATGCATGGGAAAAGAAAATGGCTGAAGGTGTGGCCGCTTTCGCGCGTTACAAAGCTCAGGAGTTGGCGGCCAAGCAGAGCGAGGCAAACAATGGCTGAAATGGACGATGACGAACTACTGGACGCGCTAGGCGTAGAAGTCGCGCCTCTTAAGGTCTCCAGCCGAACCCCGCGCGAGGAACGCATCATCGCGGGCTTCGAGGACATACTGCGCTTCCATCAGGCCAATGGGCGCGCTCCGTTGCATGCCGAGGGGCGTGACATCTTCGAGCGTGTGTATGCTGTGCGCCTGGATCAGATACGCAAGTTGCCGGAAGCGCAAACCCTGCTGGCGGAGTTAGATGGTCCCGGCCTGCTGTCCGAGGCGGCAGCGGTTCTGGCAGATGTAGGTGAGTTGGACGAAGACGCCCTGCTGGCCGAGTTGGGGATTGACACTGAATCTGCCGGTCAGAGCGACATCACCGTGCTGCGCCATGTGCGTCCCTACGTCGAAATCAAGGCGGCTGAAGAAATTGCCAATCGCACGCCCTGCACGGATTTCGATCACTTCAAGCCCTTGTTCGAGGAAGCTGGAGCTGGTCTCAAAGTTGGTATCTGGATGACCAAGCCTTTCGTTAAGAATGCCAGCATTGAGTTGGGGGATTTCTTCATCATTGGCGGCCAGATAGCTTACGTAGCCGAAATGTTTGAGGGTACTAAGACTAAAGACGGACGCGACAACCCGCGACTGCGAGTTATTTTTGACAACCAAACCGAGAGCAACCTGTTGCTGCGCTCACTTTCGCGTTCGCTCTATCCTGACGGAAACACGCCAGTGGGGCGCCGCCTTATCCGCAAGGACGATGGCCCACTGTTTGGTAACGCAACGGAGCCTGACGACATCGAAACCGGAACCATCTATGTGCTGCGCAGCCTGTCCAGCCACCCATTCGTCGCCGAGCATCGTGAGTTAATCCATAAGATCGGCGTGACCGGCGGCAAAGTAGAGACCCGCATCGCAAATGCGGAAAAGGACGCCACCTACCTATTGGCTGACGTGGAGGTGGTCGCCACCTACAAGCTCCACAACTTGAATCGCACCAAGCTGGAAAACATCTTCCACCGCTTGTTCGGCGCAGCTCAACTCGACTTGACCATTGAGGACCGCTTTGGGAATCCGGTCAAGCCGAGAGAGTGGTTCTTGGTTCCGCTCCATGTGATTGACGAAGCAGTTCAGCGCATTCGGGATGGATCGATTACCGAAGTGGTCTATGACCCGAAGATAGCTCGGTTGGTAGGTTAAGCGTACGCAGAATTCAATGGAATTGCGCTGACAGCATGCATTTCAATGTTGAAGTTAGTCTGATGCTGACCCTCTGGAAGCTTTGGCTGTGAATGTGACGGTCAGAAATTCGGTCTAGGCGGTCAATCTGTATGAGCAAGGTGTGGTCTGCTATGGTAAGCCGTTGTCGAGCATGACAAGTCATCAAGAAAATAGCTGATAATTCTTCGTGGGGCTTTCAGTGCTCCGCTACCGCACACTCCAAGCTGGGCTTTCTATGGATTAACATGCTGCACAACAGGGACGGCCTGCTTCAACTGATTAATTAAGTCTCGAAGCAACGGGGAAACGATGGCCTCGCTGGTGGTCTCTGTGAGACGCATAGGGTTGTGTCCTGCATTTTGCAGTGCGGTCAGCACATGGGGAAGCAGTCTCTTTCCTTTTACCTGTGTTGGCGCGCGTTTAAAACTGACCACCTGTGCGCGTTGAATTTTGACCAGGCGTATTTGCATCGGATTTGATCCGTTGCTGTGGATAAGTCTACCAGACTGGAATGGTGTAGCGCCTCC
>Ga0210058_1002881_pt1 | contig 13759 bp, 15 predicted proteins | sample CryGeymeta201511_FD_183979 | JGI IMG/M metagenome (GOLD analysis project Ga0210058, IMG submission 183979) | Groundwater microbial communities from Crystal Geyser aquifers in Utah, USA - Crystal Geyser metaG 2015-11 (SPAdes) (version 2) | ecosystem: Environmental > Aquatic > Deep subsurface >...
TCCAGCATGGCGCGAACTTGCGGCGCGTCCGGGATCGTCGCCAGGGTTATGGTCATTGCCGTAATGAGTTCGGTAACAAAAATCAGCGGGGAACGCCGCTCCGGGATACGCGACAATAAATCCGTTACCAACCCTTCGTAGCCGTCCGCCTTCCCTTCGCGCAACTTTTGTAAGATTTGTTCTTTGACAACCTGCCAGTCTCCCACCTCAGCAGAATCTCCTGCCAATTGGTGGATCACGCGCCGGGCTTCCTCCGTAGGCTGGAAAAGAACGGTAGGACGGCCCGGGCCATGCGATCCCGAGTCCATATCATACTCAGCACGCACCAGACCGCGTTCTTCCAGGAGACGCAGCATTTCATAGACTGTCACTTTTCCGAGGCGCAGGCGTTCCGCAATCGCGACATAATGCACAGGACGATCCGTTTCCCGGTAGATGTCCAGGAATTGGCTCAAAAACTGTTGCTGGCGGTGGGTAAGTTTCTTTTTCATAAATTTCCGAAATTAACGAATATATTATATTTCAATCTTGCCGACTTGTCAACTTTCGCGAAAATTTAATCGATGGCCATTCCATCCCGCGCCTCTGCTGCCCGTTCCATCTCCCTGGTCTTCGGTCGCCCGTACTTCATGGCCGTCTCGATGGAGTGACTGGACAACTCCGCCCGCGCCTCTACGCCTACTCCGGCTTGACGGAGCATGTAGGCGTGGGTATGGCGCAGGATGTGGGGCGTGACCCCATCGGCGGATCGAGCCGGTCCAGGCCCACCCGCTCCCCCGCCTCGGCAACCATATTCTGCATCGAGCGTCTGGACAAAGGACGGTAACCGGCATCTGCAGTCCGGGCGCTTGGCGGACGGTCCCTTATGCGGTCTGGTTATTCACGGCCTTGCTGCGCGGCTAGCGAAACGTCTTGGGCGCGGCTCGGACAGCCAGATCACGGGTGTCGACTTTAGTCACGGGTACGTGGGCGGGTTGAAAGGTTATATCGAGATCATTCTACCGATCTATCAAGCTTACCCACAAGCCTCGCAGTTTTTCCGCCACATCTTCCCATCGAAGATATTGAGGAAGAAGCGGACGCAAATCGCGTTCCCAATCAGCCTGCGCCTGTGATAACGCCGCCTCCAGGGCGCTCGGCGTGAATTCGATCTCATACAACGCCAGTTTTCCGGCAACCAGGTCGCGGGCAGGCCGAACACCCTGCATCGTGAGCAGCCAGATGTCATAAAGGTCACGCGGCTTGGCGCGCATCAAGAGGGCACGCACCTTTTCCGCCAGAAGGTGTTCCGGGCTCAACACGGTGACCACAAACGGGCGGATGTCGTCGTACTCGGAGGATACCAGATCGCGCCGCGTTTCAACGTTTTCCTGGCGCAAACTGATATCCACCCGCACTTTGCCTTTGGTGCGATCACGCCCGTCGTAGAGCGGCCCCTGATAATGGTTGCTAAGTGCCGCAACCATAACTCACGTCGAAACTGTAACCTGCCCCAGACTGCCAGGCAGCGCGCATCTCAGCAGCAATTCCAAAATCACCCAGGCCGTCAAGGACAGCCTGCCACAGTTTTTTCAGTGCTTCGACGTCTGCAGGCCCGTTGAAATCCAAATCTTCAGAATAGCGGTTGCCGTGATATACCACTCGCAGGGCGGTGCCGCCCTTGAATGCCAGCATTTGCGAACGGCTGTAAAGCAAAAACAGCAACAGGTGTTGGATGTAATTACGTTCCTGCGCCTGGGCGCCAATTCCATGCCGCTGCGCCAGGCGTTGAATTTGGGCGCGGGTGAGCATTCAGGCAACTCCTTCGGGGAAAAGATCCTGCTGGGAAACGTTGATATATACCCGCCAGCGGGCATTGAACGTCCCTTGCGCGGGCTGGCGCGGGTCGAGCCGGAGCGGACCGCACGCGGCGTCCAGCCCGCCGGTAGATTGTCCGAGCATTTCCAGCAGGTAGCCAAGCCGCGAGGAAAGGCTGTGGTTATCCATACGTCGAGCATATTCCACCAGGGTTGGAATATCCAAAGATTGCCCTGCAATTGCATTTCGCAATGCTTTGGCGGTTTCCGCCACCCCGCCCGCATATTGCGGGAGAGAAAGGCTGTCCAAGATCGCCTTGGCTTCGTCCGCGACCAGCACGGGCAGACCGGCGAGCATCTCGCGGCGATAGCCAAAGAAAGAAGCCGGTTTTATGGTCACAAACTTGAAGTGGATGTCTCGAAACACCACCTCGTTTTTTCTACGCGTGACGGCAAGAAAGACCGTCCGGGGAGCTTGTTCGGTGAAGCCGTGAAAGTGAAGCGCGGACCAGAAAGAGACGTAAGCGGGGGCAGCCAGGCAGCTTCCGAGATAAAGTGGATTGGAGAGCGCTTGTTCAGGCGACAGGCCGAGCAGTACATACTTGCCGCGTTCTACCCGCGCGATCAATCCATCCCGTTCCAGGCGTTGCAGCAGGCGGGCGGTTTGAAACTTATCCAGCCGAAACAAATCAGCAACGGTTCGGCTGCTGAATGCAAACAGTTCACGTTGTAACAAAGTTTGAACAATTGAAATTGTTGATTTATATTGAGCCATTTTGTCAACTCGCTTACATAGTTTCAAGTACATTATACAATTACAAAGGCAGAAAATCAAGCGGTATTTCCCTTTCGCGGGACACTTCCCGCCCTCCCCTGCCTCCCTGTGGGTATGATTGGCTACGATGCACACCGACCTCTTCCTCGCCCTACTGGACAGGGACAACCCGCGCGGCCATCCCATCCTGGCTGCGCTGTTGTACGCCTTCTGCCCTGCCGCCGCCCGCTGGTGGCTGGCCGGGGCGGAGCCTGTCGTGTCATTCGACCCGCTCTGGCAGGCGCTCACCGACCTCGCCAAGGGCGAGACCCTGAAGGAGGCTTTGCTGCGCTATGGCTTCGAGAATCTGCTGGGCAATGCGCGCAGCTACGTTGACGAGGTGGAAGCTTATCGCCGCGTCCGCCCTGGCGTGTTTGCACCCGAAACGCTGCCGTTTTTCCCCGGCGGTCATCTTGAATTAGCCAGTCGCTTCGGCCATCAGGAGGCGATCAACAAACTCGGCGGGCGATGGGAGAACTTCTTTGCCTACATCCGCGCCTGGGCGTTCACTGCCCAGGATTGGGAGACCAACATCCGCTTTTTCGCCGCGCCGGCCGTAGGTGCCGTTACACGCCTGGCGCTGATGCTGCCTGGAACACGACGCCCGGCCTGGTTTCCTGCCCTCCTCTGGACTGCCCGGCATGGGCCTTCGGCCACGCGGATCGTAATCGGCCTGCCGGTGGTCGAGCAGGCGCAGGACCAGTTGCGCTTTGCCCTGGCGCAGGCCTCCGGTCAGGAAGGTAATAAACCCTGGCCTTCGCCACCCGAAGTGTGGGCTGTTGACCGCCTTTCCGGTTTCGCCGAGCCGTTCGATGCCAAACTGGTGACAACGAGCGTCCTGGTCAGTCTGGTCGAAAACCTTTCTCAACTGGCGCAGGCTGGCCCCTGGCTGCCACAGGCTGCCTTGCAGAATTCCTCCGCTTGTGATGCCTGCGGATACAAAGCGCAGTGCTTCACACCTAAAGGCGAGCTTGGCCCGTTGGCGCTGAACTGGAGGTCATCGTGAAACAGCGGAGCATTCGTTGTCGGCGGAGCATTCGTTGTCACTGGATTGCCGGTTTGCTTTTGTCGCTGCTGGTTGGCCTGATGACCGTGTCCGCTGCTTTGGCGCACCCCGCCGGTGTCGAGCCACTGGTGGTGGGTGACGGGACGCCTGTGCCTGACGGTACGCCGACGCCGGCCGTAACGCCGACGCCAGTCCCGACCCCAGCGGCGACCCCGCAACCATCCATTCTGCGCGTCTTGTTTTCCGCGCCGACACTCTCGGACGCACTGAAAAAGATCCTTTCCGAATCCGTCTCAGAGGAGATCGGCAGTTTCGAGCAGGAAGTGGCCAAATTCACGCTCGAGTTTGGCAAGGTATTGCAGGCTCCGGATGGCAACGAATATGGCAATGTTGCCAAGGAGAGCCTGCCTGTTGCAGCCGCATTAGCCCCGGCGCTTTTCCTGCTGCGCCTGGCGTTGTACCATTGGGGCAGGCTGGCGGGCGAAGACGACCGCGCCCTGCGGGTAGTGGGCGACTGGATCACCGCCGGCGCGCTGGCGGTAGCCGCTGGCCCGTTCCTCGACCTGATCGTGCGCCTGGGCTGGTGGGCGTTCGGTATGGTGATGGGCGAACAAGCACAGATGGCAGCAGATTATCTTAAGTCTTTATCGGTTGGTGACATTGTTTCAGGTGCAGCACAGATCACCCTGCTTGGGCCACTCATAAGCTTTGGCATTGCGATAGGAGGCATCATCGCCCTGGTTGGGCTGTTCATGGCCTTTGCTGCTGCCCAGGCCGTGCTATTTATCCTGGCCGTGATCTCCGCTCCCGTCGCGATCATCAGCGTCATCCCACAAATGGGTTGGCTGCGCGGTCTCTGGCTCAAGGCCGCAGTCATTGTTGCCATTCTGCCGCTCGCTGCAGGAGGCATATTCAAAGCCACGACCGCCGTCAGCCTCTTTTTTGTGGGCGGCGGGCTGATTTCCGGCCTGATCCGCGTCATGTGGTTATGGGGAACGGCGGGCATCATGTTATCCCTGGCCGGCGTGTTGGGTCGTTTCACCATAGCTGCCGGAGCGGATGCGGCGAAACAAGCAATTGGCGCAGTTGGGAAAATTGCCGGAGCAGCGGCGTTGGCGGCCACCGGCGTCGGCGCACCGGCAGCTGGAGTCGTGGCTGGCGGCGCAGGCGCAGGCGCGGGCTGGAGCAACAGGTCTATGTTAGCCTCTTTCAAACTTCCGAATTTTTATCAATGTTGGATAAGCAGCATGCACTTGGCATATGTTTGTTTGGTTTTAAGCAGTGTATCCCCGTTGGTATTATTCTTACACCCATATTTGATTTGTCAAACCTAGCGGTAGAACCAGGCACGTCTACAGACGAATGTGTTATTGACAAGTCTGATCTATATAAGTTAGTTGATTGTTCGGCAGAGCACTTTCAGAAATTTGCTCCCATATTAGCAAAAGAAAAAGCCCAATCAAAATCTGAAATCGGAACATCAGAAGACCAGGTAATTGGTTTATCATCTGAAATTCCTTCGTCCCTAGATCCTCTTCTAGATAAGCTGGAGAACTCATTTGGCAACAGCCAAAAATGGGGGCGATTTATTGTATCTGAACCCGAAATCACGAGAATCTGGGTTAATCTTGCCGTATTCTCACGAGAATTGAACGAGTCGCATCATCAGAAAGAATTAATCCAAGCCGTTTTTTATATTATTGACCGCGCGAAGAAAGGTTATAGTATTGATGGCAGTAAACTTTCAATTGTAAATCTATGCAGCAGACATTCAGGAATCGCAAATGAGTTGAGTATTCTTTGGAATTTAGACCAGATAAGTAGGGCTACGTATAAAATCCCTTGTTGTAATGTCGCTATTGATAGTAAGAGCGGCGAAGTAAATTTAGAACCTAAAGATGAAGTTACTGACAGGGGCAGTCCAGAGATGTAATATTACTGGTTCCAATCGACAGCTATGTAAAAGTGATTAGAAAGGTCTTGGAACACATCAAAGGACGGGGCAACAATGTCATATCAATCATTTCATTATTTTCTATTGCAAGAAATTGGGGCTTTATCCCAGCATCCGAATATTTCGATGTGCATCCATTATTTCAGGTTGATCCTGATCCAAAGGATCCAATTCTCTCACATTCTCGACGAATAACTCGAAGAGATGATGTTCGTCGCTTGAGGCCATGGCTGGGTCAATAAACAGATTAGAGGCAATTGTGCTTGGGAGAGTTGAGCAATAGTGTAACTACATTCTTCACCCCCACATCTCCCTCCCCGCCTCTCCGCATTCCATCTTCCTCTTCAAACTCTCAGGCCACTGATTGACATCCTCCGATGGCAAAAACGTCAGGGTGGGACCGTTTTGCTTCAGCAGGTCGCCCGTACGACATGGGCAGGCGTTGAAATGTAAACAGTGATAACTCTATTCCGGTGTCAGGCCGTCCAACGAAAATTGAACTACTTCCTGCTCGCCAGAAGGCCCAGAGTGTTGTGCAATAAGATTAGCTTCCTGCAAAGCGTGTTCAGCTATCTCGATTGTCGTATGGTGAAACGCCCGGATATAGATGCGATTCGGATTGTCGCTGCCTATGTTGGCGATCCGGTGTAGCGCAGCGTATAGTACGCGCTCGCGGCGCGTCAACCTTCCAGATTGGGATTGAAGACCCATCGCGCCAATTCCAGGATTTCCTCGGCATCGAGCGGCTTCACGTGCAACCCAAACTCTTGCAATGTCCCGCTCATCCCCTCCCACCAGGCCAGGCTTTCGTTTTGACCGATAATCACAAATTCCAGTATCGTCCGACGCGCGAATGGTAAAGGGGATGATTGGATGAAAAGCAGGAGTCCTTCGCGCAACAGGGCTTGCCCATCGCTCGTCGAGGATTCCGCGCTCTGCGCGGCTCCTCCTGCAAGGACATCGGGACGATATACTCGGTCGCCATTCACCTTCCAGGTCTCCACTTGACACTGGAACGCCTGGCGCGGGCCGGGGTCCGGCCAGAACAGTTGCAGCACGCGCATCGTCCAGCCGGGGAACATGGACGAGAGCATGGCGTGATAAGCCTCGCGCGGACGCACGTCAGGACGATCCGAGTCGGCAGTTAGTTCTGCAAAGACGCGCAAATTGCCCTTTGCATCCACCAGCGCCCAATATGGCCCTACTTGGCGCAGCCCTTGACCCAGGACAAAATCCTGTGATTGCCCGATTGTCGCTTTTGCCACATTAAACCTTCCCTTCGACTACGTTCAGGGCGGGCCGCACGAATATCGTTTCCGGCAAGCCTAAATCCGCAGCCGTGAATCCCATCCGCATCGGCCGGTTGCCGGTGGGCAGCAGTTCGCCGCGCGCCGGATCGTAGCGAAAGAGCGGGGAAAAGGCCGGCCTGCCGGCGGCGCGTTCCACTACCGGCGAAACCTCGACAATCTCCCGCGCCATCTGGCCGTACAGCGAATTGCGCTCGATGTACACGATGGCCGTGACCGCCTCAGCGAAACCCTGGGCAATCTGCACCTCGGACATGCGCTGCACGTCCGGGTGCGCCTGCACCACCTGTGCGCAGCACCCTTCGATAAACTCAGGGCAACGCCTACTCGGCAAGAAGCGCGGCCAGACGTGTTCGGTGGTGAAAGCAGAGTGTCCGTGACCGGTTGCAGCGGCGCGGATCAATTCCCACGCCTCTGAACCGCGCGCCTCGCCCACCACCACGCCATGCGGACGGGAACGCAGGGCGGCGCGGATCAAGTCGTACATCTGCACCGGCGGCGGCCCGCCGCGTACCTCCGAGCGGGTGACGGTGTAGAGGATATTGCCCGTATCGGCGCGCGGGTCGCCGTTCCAGCCATTCAGGACAATCTCGTTGCTGTCCTCGATGATAAACAACCGGATCGCGCCACGCGGGAAGAAGTCCAACATTTCCTGCAAGATGCGCTGGCCCACAAAGGTTTTGCCGGAGCCGGTCGCGCCGGCGATAACCAGTGTCCCGCCGCGTACCATCACCGCCAGCAGATAATGGTTGCCAAGAACGCAACCATAATGGTTGCGCACTAAGCAACCATAATTGGCAGCCTCGGGCGTCAGGATACCATTGCCACGCGGGAAATCGCGAACGCCAAACGCCGGACGCGGCACAGGCGGCAGGCGGTTTTGGCACAGCAGCGCCAGGCTGCCTTTTTCAAGGTCGTGCGCTGTGCGGTAGTTGCTGATGCGCAGCGTAATCACGTCGCCGTATGGCGATGCCGGCGACATGATGTAGTTGATGCGCACACCCTTGCGCTTTACGCCCTCCGGCGTGGGGGTCATCACTTGCAGCATGGCGTCCGCAATTGGATAATCAGGCGTGGGGGCGCGCTGACCGGCGCGGTCAATCATCACCCGCAGGGCGTCCCCGCTACTCTCAGGCGACTCACCCCAATGCTGCCAGCCCACTGCTGTTGTGTAGACATAGATTTGGCGCAAATTGATGGCAATATCTTCGATGTACGGGCGGGCAATCAGTTCCAGCAGCGGCCCCATGCCGGAGAGTTCACCAATCAGCCGTAAGAGATATTCTTCGGGCAGGCGCACACCCGCACCTTCGGCGGCGCGGGTGCGCACTTCTTCGAAGACTTGCCGCGCAAGAGCTTCGAGTTCAGCGGAGTTGAGCGCGCGTTGGCGCGCTTCCACAGCCTTGCGCGCCCGACCTTCTTCGGCCAGCACATCCCACCAATGCTTTAGTTTACCCGTCTTATTTTCAACCGATGGCAGCATTGATCTTCCAGCAATATCGAACGCTTCTTCCATTTTTGCCTCAGCGCCCGAACATGCCGCGCTTTTTGCCACGCTGCGGCAGCAACCCTACCCGCGCTGCGCCTTCCTGCACCGAAGGGATAAAGTGCGTGGCAAAACCGACCAGCGTCTCGGCGAACGGGCCGAGTTCTTCGAGGTGTTCTTTCTTGTACCGCCAGATCAAGATGTCCTCGCGGCGGTCGCTGTTGACCGCCTGGGCTGCCACCGTTCGTGCCGCGAACACCGGCGGCACGCCGGTGCGAGACGGCAGGCGTGGGTCAACGATGGGAATGACGCCGTTGGGAATGAGCGCCAGTTCCATCTTGTCTTCGCGCAGCGCGTCTTGCAGCATCCGGTGAGCAGCCTTGAATCCATCTCCCGTAACCTGGTTGCCGAAGGCCTACTCGGTAGCAAAGTTTGACACGGCTGCCGATATATTCGAACGCCGCCTCGCGCCCGACATCGGAGGCCATCGAGCCGATCATGCGCGTGATCCAGCGGCGGGTTTCGGCCAGGTCGGGGATTTCGGGCTTGATCACGATTGCAATTCCCTCGGCCAGGCGCATCGCGGCGCGGTGGACGACATGTGCAGGGTTGATGCCCACATCCATGATGACCACGCCGCCGGCGGCTACGCCGGTTTCATACAGCCCGCTCAGGATTTCCGTGACGCGTTCTTCCTGCTGCAGCACCTCGTCCCCCAGGCCTGCACTGCCTGCCCTGGCGGGCTAGGCCAGGGAGCGGAGCGAATGTGTCGTCCGTGATCATGCCGGGCAGTACTTTCAGGGTTGGTAAGCCGTCCACGGTGGTAAAGGCATTCATGTATTTTGCTCCGGCGGCAACCGAGGCCATTGTATCGGTGGTCGGCTTTGCCAGTTCGCGACGCAGCAGGCCGATCATGGTGGTGTTGACCCGTTCCAGGCGCAGATGGTATTGCAGCGAGCCGGCGTTGGCGTCCGCATCCACAAGATAGGTGGTGATGCCGCTTAGAGCCAGCGCCGCCGCCAGGTTGACGGCGATGGTCGTCTTGCCTGTGCCGCCTTTTGGCGAGGTGACCACCGAGTAGGCCTTCGGCAATCTTACGGATTGCCATGCCGGACTGCATGCGGGCGGCAATATCGCTGCCCACCTGGCGGCGGCGCGGCGGTACTGGTCATCGGCGGCCAGGTTGCCTGCCTCGCCGCGGCGTACTTCTTCCAGCAGGCGGTTGATATCCACTTCGGAGGGTGGGTAAGCGAAAGCCGGTACGCCGACGCCGTTGGCCCAGGCTGCCACCGTTCGTGCCGCGAACACCGGCGGCACGCCGGTGCGAGACGGCAGGCCATCGCCCACGCCGGCGACGACAAATAGCAGTTTGTCGCGTTCGGCGGCTTTGACAAGGTTCTCAGTGCCGACGCTGGCCTCCGGCGAAAAGGCTGCGATCTGGGCAACGATAGAGTGTCCCTGGCTGGATAGTTGCAGATTGATGCGGGAAGAAATGGTCCCGGCGCCAATAAGAAGAATTTGCACGTCAGTTTCCTTCGGCTGTGCTCCCTGGCCCGTGCGCCGAGTAGGCGCTGCCCTGAGTTCATCGAAGGGTGCTGCACACATCACCTACTCGGTCGGCCAGCCTGTCTTGGCCGACACCGTTCGTGCCGCGAGCATCGGCGGCACGCCGGTGCGAGACGGCAGGCCAGGGGGTCCACCTATTGGACGCCGATGCCCAGACCGTGATCAATATCCTGGCTGTCTGCTGAAGCATCGAAGTGTTCTTCGAAGACGCAAAAGACTTGCTCGGCTCTAATCATTATGGTCGCGCCTTCGGCGACCATTATCAACTCATGAGTGCAGAAGCTATCTTACGCTTTTGGACCTTGATTGCGTGTTTGTGCTGCTTTCTAGATGAACAACGCTCTGCCCAGCAGCATCTGGCAACTTGGGGAGATGATCGCGCGCGGGTGAAGCGGAACGTTTTAAAACCCCAGTCTTCTGTTATCTGCGGGCGGCTGCCTGGTATCCGGCGCGGCCCCTTGCTGCACCGCGTCCGGCGCAAGCCCCCCGTGCGAAGCATTCGTTGTCACAGGGGCAAGCAATTCAGACAGCAGGTGCTGGTGTGTAGGCGGCACCATGCCCTGCAGAGCGCGTACCGCGTTCTCCTGCCAGCCCTCCGGCGAGGCGTAATCCGCCGGGTGCGCGGCAATCACCTCCCGCACCAAGCGTTGAACGAGGGTAGGATCAGCACTCGTCAGCGGATCCACCGAGATCATCGTCGGCGGCTGCCAGCGCCCTTCGATGCGCGCTCGCAGCCAGCATTGCAGCGAGGGCAAATCAAGCGTCGTGTCCCCGTAGCGCAGGTCGGACGAGAGTGCAGCACGGATCAACTCGGCGTCTTCCGGGTCGGGGGAGAAAAAGGCTTGCGTGGAAGTGTTCGCCAGCAGCGCTTGCACCACAGGTTCGTAGCCTTCCACGTGGCGCATCATCGAGAGTGACTGCACCAGGACGAACATGCGCGCCCCAAATTTAGCGCCCTCAGACAACATGGCTTCCAGGCGCATCCCTGTGCCAATCTCCTGTGCCTCGTCTATCACGAAGTAGAACGGGATGGGCTGATACAGCGTAGTTCGGCGATAAGCGGCATCGAAGACGTTATAGACCACACCGGCGGTCAGGCGCGCTCCTTCCCGCCCCATCTCGCCGGAGGGCAGGCGCAGGACGACCCAGGCTTTTTCCTTGATCCACGTTTCCAGGTCAACGAAACGATTCTGGTGCAGGGCGGCGAACAGCCAGGGGGAGAGTTCCATCGCCATCACTTTGGACAGCACCGGGCTGATCACCTCCGTGACCCAGCCTTGACCCCAATTGCCGCCGTAACTCGTCTTCATCTGGCCGAGCAGCGCATCCAACGCCAGCGCCCCCATACGGTCTACTGGCGGGAGCAAGCTCAGGGTGTCGTGCCGCCAATCCACGTTGAAAGCCGCAAAGACCGTATGCAGCAGCCCCATGCGCTCGTCCGGGTGGTTCATGTTCCAGGCATGCGCCAAGCGGAAAAGCCCCAGGAGAGCCGCCTGCATACGCGGCCCCCAATAATCATCCCAAATACGCCGCCCGACCTGGACAATGGCGTTGCCTGCCCAGGAGAACTCAGGCACAGCCAGCAGGTTGAGCGGCACGACCTCCGGCTGGTCGGGCGTGATGATGCGCAGGCGGCGGATGCCTTCAGCGCGCAAATCGGGCGGGAGTTCGTCTATCGCCTGCAGTAAGGCGTCTGCTAGCGACAGGTGCGGGTCCACCAGGAAGATCCCCGGCGCGTCCGGCCCGCGCTCAATCAACTGTTTGAGCAGGGCAAAAATCAGGCTGGACTTTCCCGTGCGGGTCCCACCAACTACCACGCCATGACCGTCCGGGTCCACGCCAACCGTTTCGCCGCCTGCTGAGCCTTTCCCGATCCGAAAGGTGGCCTGCGTAAGCGGCAGGGAGGGCGTCGGCGATGGCACGTCCTGGCGGGATGTCTGGGCGATCACCCCGCTGATTTCGCCTGTTTCAGGCGGACAGACCAGCGCGGCGATCTCCCCGACCGGCAGCGGCATGGCAAACGCTCGCACAGATGGCCACTCGCTGCCCGGGTCTATCACCCTCCATCGGGTTGGACCGTCCACCAATGAGAACGACTGTGGCGAATCAGAACGCAGTGTTATGGCAACTTTGAGCAGCGGCTCCTGCGTGCGCCGCTCTAACATCTCTTTGGGTATCGAGCGCAGGCGCATCCATTCCAGCATCCCCAGTCCGGCGGCAGCCGCCAACGTCATCCCGCCAAGTATCCCTATCACTCCCAGCCCCGGGGAGGTCCAACCTGCGCCAATCAGACCGCCGCTTACAGCCGCAATCAACCCCCCAAACATGAGTACCCCGCGCAGCAATCCCAGCCGCAGTCCCCAGGGATTGGGTGCATTACTGCCCACACCGCTCTCTGTCCCGTATGAGTAGGCAGAGAGGGCGCGCAATTTCGCCTGTAGCTTCTCATCCCGCCCGACCAACCATAGGCGCAGCGCCGTTTTACCGAAACACGTGACAGCCGCCTGTGACAACGCTTGCACCTGCACAAGTGCAGGCGAATGCTCCGCACTCATCAGCCGGCCTCCAATTTCTAGCAGCAGATCGCCGCTTTGCTGGACCAATGCGGGGATGTTCGACTCGGCAGACAGCGCATATACGACGCCGCTTGCCAAGATCATCTTCTCGTCTATCTGTTTCCAGCGCAATTGCTGGTGGAGCATGGCAGCCCAGGCACTCACCGCTCCCTGCCCACATCCTGGCGGAGTAAATAGTCGCAGCCGCACGCCGTCGCTGGATGCGCCAATTTCAAAGACGCACGGGTGCGGCAGGTTGCCCAGCCAGGCAGCCACCTGCTCGCGGATCTTGGGGAGCGGAATTGGAGAAAACAGCAGCTCCCAAGCCTCCCACCGCCCCGCACACAGCGGACACTGCATCCCTTCGACTGCACTCAGGGCAGGCCCTTCGGCTGACCCTTCCCCTTCATTCCGTTCAGGGCTTCGCCGTGAGCGCTCAGCCGAACGGTCAGGCCTTTGGCTCAGAGCAGGGGATGGCATGAATGCCACAGGTGGAGTGTATTCATACCCGCAGCGAGGGCAGATTAGCGCGCTGCTCCGAGTTTTTTCCATAAGTCCATCCAAATGTCGGGAATTGTCACCAGGACAGGGAATAATGCCCCGCGCCCACCAGCAGGGGCAGCCAGGAAAACACGCGGCGGGAGGTGAGAGACCGTTTCGGCGTTGCCACGCGCCTCGCTCTCGGAAATGCCCATTGAGCGAAAGAAGGCAAACGCTTCGTCCGGCCCCAGCCGCCCAATGAAGGCGGTGGACGCCAGGCTCAACGATGTGGCATTGCGCGCCAGGTCAGCCGGCAGGTGGGTAATCAGTGTGACGCCAATGCCGCGCTTGCGCGCCCTCCGCCCCAGCTCGTCCAGCAAGTCGGCGAACGGCCCGCTGCGCATCAACCGCCAGCCCTCGTCAATGAATATGTCCATCGGGTTTTTCCCGATGGTCACCGCATGATAGAGAAACCAGGCCAGCACCGCGTGAACGATAGCGCGGTTCTCCTCGCGCAGTGAGGAAAGGTCGAAATTCCACCATTGACCAGGGGGAAATTCTGCCGCAAGCAGCGCACGGGGACGGTCGAAGAAGCCCTCCCACAACCCACCGCGCATGTATGGGCGCAGCAGGGCAATCGGGATGGCCGCATCGGTGGCATTCACCGTTGCCAGCGCGTCCACCAGGTCGGCAAGCGACAGCGGGCCTGGCCGCCGTTCCCAGCGCCGCTTGAGCGCCTCGTGCAGCGCGGCCTGCACGCCGGGCGTCAAAACGTCCTCGCCGGCCAGGGAAGCC
>Ga0210058_1002893_pt1 | contig 13713 bp, 20 predicted proteins | sample CryGeymeta201511_FD_183979 | JGI IMG/M metagenome (GOLD analysis project Ga0210058, IMG submission 183979) | Groundwater microbial communities from Crystal Geyser aquifers in Utah, USA - Crystal Geyser metaG 2015-11 (SPAdes) (version 2) | ecosystem: Environmental > Aquatic > Deep subsurface >...
TTTTTAATTCCCTTAATGGTTTTTGTGGGAATAGCTAGTGCAGCTTTAGGAATTACCCCTGCAAAAGAAGTGGTTAATTTTGTCCCTGGGCAACAGCTTCAGTTTGAGTTTACAATTCTTTCGGATAAACCAGATCAAGAAATTGCTCTTTATACGGAAGGAGATTTGGCCGGATATACTCGGCTTAGCAAGACAGAAATAAAAGGAGAAGATAGATTAACTGTTTATTTGTCTTTTCCTGATGGAGATATAGCTCCGGGCGAGCATAGGATTTTGGTGGGTGCGAGAGAAATTCCAGATGAAAGTCAGTTTCTTGGAGTCGCAGTTAATGTCAGAGCAGTGATTGTTGTGTTTGTTCCATATCCAGGGAGATATGCGGAAGTTTCTCTAAATGTACCAGATGCTAATGTTAATGAAAACCTTCCTATAGAAGCTTATGTTGTTAATAGAGGAAGAGAAAACTTGTTTACTCATGTCAAGGTCAATATTTATGAATCGGATAGAACTTTGTTAGATCGTATTGATTTTCAACCTTATGATATAAATCAAGGAGGGGATAGATATTTTAGGAAATTGTATCCGACTTCGGAGTTTAAGGCAGGATCATATCTTGCGGAAGCGGTTGTTGATTATGGGGATATTGTCATCGTGAATGACACATTTAGGTTGGGTTCTTTGAATGTTAATCTGACTAATTATACAGATAGGTTGAGGCAGAAGGAAGGTTTTCAAGAATATAATCTAGATGTCCAGAGTTTGTGGAATAATCCCTTGGATGAAGTTTATGCAGATGTTAATATTTCTAATGGTGTTCAAAATGTGGAAATTAGGACACCATCTATCAGTCTTAATCCATGGGAGGTTGGAATTCTTTCTGGGTTTATAGATACTTCTGAAATGGAAGGAGATTATGATGTTGAGTTTGTTCTCAGGTATGCTCAGGCTAGCTCTGTTTATTATGGGATGATTAGCGTGTTTGTTGTTAATTACTTGATGATTGGTATAATAGCTGGGGTGATATTGGCGCTTATTGTTATAATAGGCCTAATAATATATATAAGAAAACTTAAAAAGAAAGTTAAAAAATGAAAAAAGTTGCTTATTTCTTAGTTATTTTTGCTTTTGTTCTATTGACTCTTTCTATTTGGATATCTAGTGTTTATTCGAACCAATATCTGGAAGAAAAAACGTTTTATGCTAGCGCCAATTTCACCTATAATCATCTAGGATTTGATGTTAGCAATTCTTCCCTTAATTTTGGATATATCCCAATTGGATCTTCCTCTACTAGGGAAGTGGTGTATTTTAATCATTATGATTTGCCTGTTTATGTCTATATAGAAGCAGAAGGAGAATTGTCTGATTCTCTTATTTTTGAGAGTCCTGTTTTCGTAGAGGGAAAGAGTGAGAGAGTTATTTCTTTCACAGCATTTGCTCCAAGAGATTCCATGCCTGGATTTTATGATGGTTCGGTCAGATTTATTATCAAACCGGCTAAATAATAAGATATTTAAGATAGATTCTCAATAACTTTGTATGAAAAGGGAGGGGTTTTATTTGATTCTGATTTTGGTAACTTTTACAGTATTACTTTCCTTATTTAATATTTTTTTATTTCAGAGTGTTAGCCAAAATTTTGTTTTAGGATCTGCTACTAACCAGGGCACTTTAACATTAAGAGTCGTGGGAGGGGACAATATTGCACCAGCAATTGATTTAACTTATCCAGGAAATATTAGTTATTCGTCTCAGAAGACCGAACTTAATTATTCTGTTTATGATAACAATATTTTAGATAGCTGTTGGTATTCTTTGAATTCTGGGACTACTAATACTAGCGTTACATGCGGACAGAATGTTACAGGCATTTCCAGTTCATTAGGAACCAACACGTGGACAGTTTATGCGAATGATACTTTTGGAAATGAAAATTCAAGCAGCGCCACATTCTTTATCGAATCTGGTGGTGGAGGAGGTGGCGGAGATGGTGGAGGTGGAGGAGGTGGAGGGCCAGAGTTAGAGCCATTTAGTGTGAATCCGAGAGACACATCATTGGAATTAACTGAGAAAGATTCTATTGCGGAAGAGATTAAGATAGTTAATATCATAGATTCTGCTATCACTCTTGATTTTTCTTTAGAAGGTTTTGATTCTACTGCTTCACTTAGCTCTACATCTACGACTTTATTACCGGGAGAAGTTTATAGTCTATTTCTTATTTCAGAATTATTGGATCCAGGAGTGTATACCGGAAAAGTTTTAGTTAGCTCAGGGAATATAGTAAAAGAAGTTTTAGTTGTCTTGACAGTCAGATCTGAGAAGCTGTTGTTTGATATTTCTTTGGAGATTTCTGATGAGTTTAGAAAAATAAGTGTAGGGAAAAATGTTAGTGCCTCTATATCTATCTATAATCTTGATGAACTCTTGGAAGCAGGAGAAATTAATGCTACGTATTTAATTAAGGATTTCAGTGGCAATGTGCTATATGAGGATTCAGAGATATTGTTTGTTGAAGATAGGACTAATTATAATTATGTTTATCCGACTGATTTCTTGAGTGCAGGAGAATATGTTATAGCAGTTGAAAACATTTACCAAGGAGGTTTTGCAGTTTCTTCTGTGAGGGTATCTATTATCGATGAAGATTTTAATTATCTATTATGGCTTGCTATTGCAATTGCAGTGATTTTGGCAGCAGTTGTTCTTTGGAGATCCATATACACATATAAAAAGTCGGAGAAATATAAAAAATAAGATGAAGTGGTTACCTTTATTTGTGATAATTTTGTTTGCTTCCTTAGCAGGTGCACAATTCAATTATTATAGCGTGAATACCCCAGTTGTTGAAAGTGTTTTGCCATCCGGGGGATTTATAACAGTTCAAGTTGATGTTAACAATAATGTTGAGGACGAACTTGTTGTCCAAGCATCTTATTCTTCTAAAGAAGGTTTTTTTGATGTGAACCCTCTTGAAGCCAGAATAAAAGGATTAGAAGGCCATACTTTCGATGTATCGATGGATTCTTCTGGGCTTGATAAGGGTGTTTATGTTGGGAAGATAGATTTTTTGGGAGTGCAGCCAGTTACAGTGCCTGTAATCATGGAAGTTCAGTCACCTAGAGACTCCTTGTGGTTTGATATTTCAATCGAACAATCGATAGGACAAATATCACTGCCTCCCAGGCAGAATTCTTTTGATGTAAGTGTCGATGTTTTTAATTTAGGTGCTGTTTCAGGATACACAACTATTGGGTATTATATTAAAGATTTACAAGGCAATGAAATCTATTCAGACACGCAAAACATATTTGTTGAGAATACCTTATCTTTCAGAAAATCTATTCCTCTTTCCGAGGAACTTGATTATGGTGATTACGTTCTTTACGCTGTGATTGAGGGAGAGGGTAGTTCAGGAACAGACAGCATTGTTGTTAATGTTGCAAGTCCTGTTTTGGCTAGTCCTCTAACATCAGGATTCAATTATTTTATATTTATGATTTTGATTTTTCTTGCTATTTCTTTTTTAGTCATAAATTATTTATGGGATAGGAGAGTTAGGACGGTTGCTAGAGATTGGAATCAAAAGGTTGTTAATCTTAAAAGGATTAAATTTAGCGATACGGCTAAGGAAATGCATAAATTAGAATATAAAAAAAGGCTTTTGGAGAAGGCTTATAAGAAGAGGTACGTTAAGAAGAGCTCATATGATGAGAGTGTTAAACGGATTAACGAACTCATAAGGAAGTTAAAGAAACGTTTATAAATAAAGTTGTATTATAGTCATCATGAAAAAGAGGGTTAAGAGAAAGAAGTCTGTTAAGAGGAAGTCGTCTTCTAAGAGGTTTTCTAAGAAATCTCCATTGAGCTTGGCTATGGGCGATTTGAGTTCTGAGCTTAGGAAATTAATGGGTGAGAAAAGCTCTTTCAAGGAGGCCTTACATAGAGTTTCTGCATCTTTGGATTCTGGTCACAATGAAGAAAGAGAACTTCAGAGGAAGATTGCAAGAGTTATTGAAAAAGAGGCTAAGTTGAATAAGAAGAGAAAAGTTTTGGCCATGAGAATTGATAGAATATCAGATAGGTTAAATAAGATTTCTAAGATTAAGTCTGAAATGTCTGATATCTAATGAATTTTAAATTATCCTATAAGGAAAAATCCAGGATTTTGAACGTTAGACAAGTCAAGGGTTTGGCGATGGGTATTGGGCTCACATTTAAATCCAGAAATACAGAAATCTTGCTATTCGATTTTGGAAAATTAACCAGATTATCTATTACCTCTTTTTTTGTCTTTTTTCCTTTTTTAGCAGTTTGGCTAGATGGGAAAAATAGAGTTATTGAGAAAAGAGTTGTTCAACCGTTTCAGTTTAGGATAGCTCCTAAAAAGGGATTTCGTCGCTTGATAGAAATCCCAATCAATTCCAGGAATGCCAAAATTTTTGAGTTTCTCGACGAGGGAGGAAAAGTTTAAATACATTGTTTGTTATTGATATATGTAATAATCAAAAAGGAGGTGTTAGATGGGAAAAGTCATTGCAAAAAATGTTGTCGACAGGAAGCAGGGTTACTTGTACTATGTAGACGGCAAGGGTAATGTGTGTGAGGCAAAGATGTCAAGAGGCGGAAGGAAGAAGAAGGCTAAGAAGAAGACTACTGCCAGAAAGACTACAAGGAAAACAACAAAGAGAAAGACAACTGCAAGAAGAACAACTGCAAGAAGAACAACTAGAAGGAAGAGGTAAGTAATTATTTATTTTTTTATTTTTTTATTGTGTGTATATGTTTTTGTATGAATTTATGAGGTTAGTAGGTTTTATTCCTCGCGACTCAATCGTTTGAGTTGATGCAAAATACCATCAGGCAAATGATTTAGATGGATTGAGGATGAGGATAAGAGATAGATTTGATGATGAAAAACTTGTTCTTTCTGCATCTGATTATATTAGTCAGATGGAAAAAAGGGATTATAATCAAGCCGTTAAGAATCTTTTTCGCACGAGATTTTTCGCACGGGATTGAAGTTGATAGGTATTTAGTATTATTTATAAATCTGGTTTTATTTTGAGTTTTTATGATACTAGGGATTGAATGTACAGCCCACACTTTTGGAGTTGGTTTGGTGAATAGAAGGAAGATATTGGCTAATCAGAAAGATATGTATAAACCTGAGAAAGGTGGAATAATACCCATGGATAGTGCAATGCATCATAGGGAAGTCGCACAAGACATTTATCAAATGGCATTAAAGGAAGCAAAGATTAAGGAAAACAAGATTAAGGCAATTGCAGTTTCAAATGCTCCGGGTTTAGCGCCATGTTTGCACGAGGGATTGAAGTTTGCAAAGAAATTGGCAAAGAGATTAGGTGTTAAGTTAATAGGTGTTAATCATTGCATCGCGCATTTAGAGATTGGACAATCAATAGGAGCTAAAGATCCTGTTTTATTATATGCTTCTGGCGCTAATACCCAAGTAATTGCGTTTGCAGAAGGGAAATATAGAGTGTTTGGAGAGACCCTAGATTCCGGGATTGGTAATTTTATCGATACTTTTGCCAGGCATTGTGGAATTCCTTTTCCTGGAGGGCCTAAGATTGAGGAAAAAGCTAAGAAAGGCAAGTATATTGAGTTGCCTTATTCTATTAAAGGGATGGATGTTTCTTTTGCAGGAATGCAGACGAAAATGAAACAACTGTATGACTCTGGGAAAAAATTGGAAGATTTATCGTTTAGTATGCAAGAAAATGCTTTTGCTATGCTTGTGGAGGTGGCTGAGAGGGCGTTAGCTCATACAGGGAAGAAGGAGCTTGTTTTTGGGGGAGGAGTGGCTTGTAATTCTAGATTACAGGAGATGGCTAAGATAATGTGCCAGGAAAGGGAATCTAAATATTTTTGTCCGGCTAAAAGCTTGTTGGTTGATAATGGAGCAATGATTGCCTTTGCAGGAGAATTGATGATGAAGGATAAGAAGTTGTTAATGGAGCCTGAGAAATTGGATATTGCCCCCCGGCAAAGAACCGACGATGTTCTGGTGACTTGGAGATAAATTTATAAACCCTTTTTTTCATCTCTTCTCAGCCAATGACCTTAAGGAGGCTTATGTTTCTTTAAGGGGGATTTAAAATGGATGCATATACAATTATTGAGAAGGCGAGAAGGACAGGGAAAGTTGATAAGGGAGTTAACGAAGTTACTAAAGCTATAGAGAGGGGTGTCGCTAAGTTTGTTGTTTATGCTTCGGATGTTGATCCAAAAGAGATTGTTCAGCACTTATCTGTTTTATGCAAGGAAAAAGGGATTCCATATGAAGAAGTTGATTCTAAGCAGAAATTAGGTATTGCCGTGGGCATTCCTGTGAATACGAGTGCTGTTGCTGTTATTGAGACCGGTGATGCTGAGAAAGATATTTCTGCCATGAAGAAGTGAGTTGATTAAGATGGCAAAGAAACAAAGAGTTAAAGAAGGAAAATCTGATAGAGGCAAAGATAGATTATCTGGAGAGCCTGTTAATGCTGTTGTTGAGGAACTAAGTGCGAGGACAGGAGCAAGAGGGGAGGTTACCCAAGTTAAAGTTAAGGTTCTTGGAGGAAAGAATGAGGGAAAGACAATGAGGAGAAATGTTAAGGGTCCTGTGAAAGTGGGAGACTTATTGGTATTAAGAGAAACTGAGATAGAGGCAAGAAGAGTTAGGGGTAGAATTACAAAAGGAGCGCATAGTTAAGATGGAAGAGGTTTTGGAAAGAGAAGGGATAAGCGAGTTTGCTTATCAGGTCATGGATTTAATGGGTGTTGATAATCCGGATGATTATATTATCAGAGCTAGACATGATAGATTAGTTGTCGGTTTTAATAGAGATGTTGGATTTGGATTTGTTGTTGGGAACATGAAATATGGGGGAGAGGGATATGGAAGAAAATTAGTTAATAAGTTCAGGAAAATGAGGGGAAGAGATGTTCAAGTCTTTAATACTTTTTGCCAGGATTTGAATCTTGGAGGATTTGTTTTTAATGCTATTGGGAGGAAGCAAGATGGCTAAGTGTACATTTTGTGGGAAGGAACAGGACGATTATAAGGGTACTTTCCTGATGAAAAATGATGGTACTAGTAATTATTATTGTTCTATGAAATGCCAAAAAAATCATTTAAAGTTGAAAAGGGACAAGAGAAAGATTAAATGGACTGAGGCATTCCATACAGTTAGAGAAAAAAGACTGGCAAAGGAAAAAGAAAGAGTTGAGAAAGTTAGGAAAGAAAAGGCCGAAAAAAAGGCTGGAAAGAAGAATTCCGACAAAAATGATGCCAAGAAATAATTTTTAATTTTATCGACGATAAAAGGCTGGTTTATCATATAAAGGTTTATAAAGGAAGTTTGACTTTTCTGTTCAGGATTTTAAACAATGGCACAGATGAAAGACACCAAAAAGGAATATTCTGCAGAAAAGATTAAGGTACTTGAAGGCTTGGAAGGAGTTAGGAGGAGGCCTGCTATGTATATTGGAAGTACAGGTAAGCAAGGCTTGCATCATCTAGTATATGAGGTTGTGGATAACGCTGTGGATGAGGCGATGGCTGGTTATTGCGATTTGATTGATGTTATTTTGAATAAGGATGGTTCAGTGACCGTAAGAGATAATGGAAGAGGAATTCCAGTTGACAAGCATCCAGTTTATAAGATTCCTGCTGTTGAAGTTGTTGTTACTAAGCTTCATGCCGGCGGGAAATTTGATAAGAGGAGCTATGCTGTTTCCGGAGGGCTACACGGAGTTGGGATTAGTGTTGTAGCTGCTTTATCTAAGCATATGAGCGTTATTGTTAAGAGGGCTGGAAAGAAATATCAGCAAGAATACAAGATAGGAAAATCTATTTACAAACTAAAGACTATTGGAAGCATTGGGAAAGATGATACTGGAACAGAAGTCACATTTGTTCCGGATAATGAAATATTTTCTACTCTTGATTTTGATTTTTCTGTTTTACAGACAAGGTTTAGGGAAATCGCGTTTTTGAACAAAGGTGTTAAGATAAAATTGAGTGATGAAAAATCAGGAAAAAAAGAGACATTCCATTTTGAGGGTGGGATTATAGAATTTGCGAAATGGATTAATAAAAATAAGGATGCGATACATTCAAAGCCAATCTATTATGCAGGAGAGGAAAGTGGAGTTGTTGTCGAAGTATCAATACAATATAATTCAGGATATCAGGAAAATGTTTTAAGTTTTGTAAATACAATTAATACTGTTGAAGGCGGAACGCACGTTATTGGTTTTAAGACTGCTTTGACAAGAGCTATTAACGAATATGCTAGAAAGAATAAGTTATTGAAATTTGGAAATCTTAATGGCGATGATGTTAGAGAAGGACTTTCAGCAATAATTTCTGTTAAAGTTCCTGAACCACAGTTTGAGGGACAAACAAAGACGAAGCTTGGAAACTCGGAAGTTAAGGGAATAGTTGATAGTTTGTCTATGCTCAGATTGAGTGAGTTTTTTGAAGAAAATCCTGTAATTGTTAAGAGGATTGTTGGGAAAGCAAATGATGCACAAAAAGCAAGGGCTGCTGCTAAGAAGGCTAAAGATTTAGTAAGAAGGAAGAATGCTTTCAGTGTCGGAGGTCTTCCAGGGAAGTTGGCGGATTGTTCTAAGAAGAAGTCTGATGATACTGAATTGTATATTGTTGAGGGAGATTCTGCAGGTGGAACAGCCAAACAGGCAAGGAATAAGGAATTTCAGGCTATTTTGCCATTAAGGGGGAAGATATTGAATGTTGAGAAAGCTAATCCGAATAAGGTTTTTGGTAATGAAGAGATTGCTAATTTGATTACTGCTATTGGCACAGGAGTCGGGGATAGTTTTGACTTGGAAAAGTTAAGATATTCTAAAATCATTATAATGACTGACGCTGATGTTGATGGTGCACATATTAGAACCTTGTTGTTAACATTCTTCTTTAGATTTATGAGGAAGCTTGTTGATAACGGGAATATTTACATTGCAGTTTCTCCATTGTATAAGATTCGGAAGAAAAAAGACCATTATATTTATTCTGACCAAGAGTTAAAGGCGGTTTTGGGCAAGTTAGGGAATGCAACGGTTCAGAGATTTAAGGGTTTAGGAGAAATGAACTCTGAACAACTTTGGAGCACAACTATGAATCCTAAAACTCGGTTGTTGAACAAGGTTACTGTTGAAGATGCTGTGAGGGCTGATGAAATATTTGCAAGATTAATGGGAGATAATGTTGAACCTAGGAGAGAGTTTATTTTAGCTAAAGCACATGAAGCGGAGGTTGACATTTAATGGACAAAGTAAGAAAAATTGTTCTTGAAATCCAGAATAATTATCGGAATAAACTGAAAACTGATAAAGAAATATTTTATCATCTATTGGAGCAGACAGGGAGACATATAATTAAGTCGGGCAAGTTGAAAGAAAGCGGGGAGAAGGAGATATTCAGGAGAGAAGTGGTCAATATGTATCTTTTAAGTTTAGGGTTGATTGAATTAGAGAGAGTAGATGATGATACTATCAAAGCATCTGCGGACTATTATAATAACAAAATAAAGGAGTTATTTGAATAATGGAAAAGAAATTTTGTCCGAATTGTAAGAGCGAGAATGTTGAGCTTGTGGCAGGAGGAGTTAGCGGAACATGGATGTGTAGGGATTGTGGGTTTAGCGGAAGCTTATTTCCGGAGAAGGATATTGTCGGAGGAAATATGGAGGATAAAGAATGAAATTATATTTAGCACACAAGGCGAGTGAGGAAGATAAGAATGAATTGTCCCAAGAAATGAAAAGAGTTGTTGGGAAGTTAGATGATTTGGGTATTGGATGGTATTGCACATTTCTTGATGAAAATATTAGGGAAAAAACAAGAAAGGACTATATTGGAAACACTATTGAGACAATAAAAGGGGTTGATGGGACTTTGGCAATAATTAAGTCTGAGGAAAAGAACGAGGGTTTGTTGATTGAAGTCGGCTTAATTGTTGGAATGCAGAAAAAGTTATTTTTACCTATTAGGAAGGGAGTTATGAAAGGAAGATATGTCAGGCTTCTCGCTGATAAGATAATTGAATTTAATGGTATTGATGATTTAGTTAATAAATCGGGAGGAATAAAATGACGCCCAAGGGGAACGGAGAGAAGAAAATAGAAGAAGAAGTTGAAAAGATGGAAGTTCAAAGAAGATTGAAAGATCAAATTGGATTTGAGAAAGGAGTTGCTGGAAAAGAAATTACTGAGGAAATGGAAAAATCTTATATTGATTATGCAATGTCTGTTATTACTCAGAGAGCTCTACCCTCGGCTGAAGATGGATTGAAGCCAGTTAATAGGAGAATATTATATGCAATGCATTCTGTTGGGTTGACGCCTGATAAACCGACAAAGAAATCTGCTACTGTTGTTGGAGAGGTTTTAGGTAAATTCCATCCACATGGAGATGTTGCTGTCTATGATGCCATGGTGAGAATGGCTCAAGATTTCTCTATGAGATATCCCTTAGTTAAAGGGCAAGGAAACCTTGGAAGCATGGATGGCGATAGTCCGGCAGCTATGAGGTATACAGAAGCAAAGCTGGCAAAAATATCTCATGAATTGTTGAAAGATATTGAGAAAGATACAGTGAAGATGCAACCAAACTTTGATAACTCTATTAAAGAGCCTGAAAATCTTCCAGGATTATTGCCTAATTTACTTTTGAACGGTGCCACAGGAATTGCAGTAGGAATGGCTACAAACATTCCACCCCATAATTTAACTGAAATTTGTGATGCTATTATTACTTACATTGGAAAATCGAATATAACTGAGGAAGCCTTAATGGAAATAGTTACAGGTCCGGATTTTCCAACTGGTGGATATGCAACAGGACCAGGAATCCAAGATATGTATAAATCCGGAAAGGGGAAGGTTATTATGAGGGGAAGAACCAAGACAGAAGAAAAGAAGGGAAAGCCTCTTGTTGTAATCACAGAAATTCCCTACATGGTTAACAAAGCAGATTTAGTTAAAGATATTGCAAGACTTGCTACTGAGAAAAAATTGCCAGATGTGTCTGATTTGAGGGATGAATCTAGCAAGGGAGATGTTCGGATTGTTGTTGAGTTGAAGAAAGGGGCAGAGCCCAAGTTTACATTGAATAAATTATATAAGTTAACAAAATTACAGACTAATTTTGATGCTAATATATTAGCCTTGGTTAATGGAAAACCGACTGTTTTAACTTTAAAGAATTATTTGAATGTGTATATTAATTATAGGAAGAATGTAGTTATTAAAAGAAGCAAGTTTGAATTGAAGAAGGCCGAAGATAGATTAGAAATTGTTTTAGGTTTGTTAATAGCATTGAAGAGTATTGACGCAGTCATTGATTTAATTAAGAAGTCTAAGAATGCTACCGAAGCTAATGAGGGATTGATTAAGAAGTTTGGGTTAACTGGAAGACAAGCTAAGGCAGTTTTGGAGACAAGATTACAGCAGTTGACAAGGTTAGAAGATGGTAAGCTGAAAGATGAGAAGAAGAAACTTGAAGAAACAATAGATAGTCTTAAGAAGATATTAGGAGACGAAGAAGAGGTTTTGAAAGTTGTTAAGAAGGAAGTTCAGGATTTGAAAAAAATATATGGAGATAATAGAAGAACTACTATATTGAAGAAAATTGCAGAAATAAAAGAGAAGGATTTAGTTGAGAAGAAAGATGTTGTTGTTACTTTGACTAATTCAGGATACGTTAAAAGGCTTGATGTCAAGGTCTATAAAGAACAGAGGAGGGGTGGCTCAGGGGTAATGTCTGGACTAAAAGATGAGGATTTTGTAAGGAATATGCTTACATGTTCTACTCATGATTATTTGTTGTTCTTTACATCTAGAGGCAGGGTGTATTGGGTTAAGGCAAATGATATTCCAGACTCTAGTAGGCAAAGTAAGGGAAGAAGTATTGCTAATCTTTTGAATTTAAGAGATGAGGAAATTGCAAATGTTATTGCTGTTAAGAATTTTGATTCTGGATATTTAATGTTTGCTACGAAAAAAGGGGTTGTCAAGAAGTTGGCTTTGAAGGATGTTAGCAGACCTAGAAGTACAGGAGTTAGGGTGATTAATCTTCCAGGAGATGGTTCTGATAGTCTAATTAATGTTGTTATAATTCAGGATAAACAGGAGGTTTTATTAACAACTAAGAGAGGGCAGGCTGTTAGATTTAGTTCGGATGACGTGAGGGCAATGGGCAGGGCTAGTTATGGTGTTAAAGGAACTGGATTGGGTTCAGGAGATGAAGTTGTCGCATTAGTTGATTTGGATAAAAATGGAACGATTTTGACAATTACAGAGAAAGGATATGGAAAGAGGAGTAAGTTGGAAGATTATAGAAAAACAGCCAGAGGCGGGAAAGGAGTGATAAATCTTAAGACTAGTGAGAAAACTGGAAAAGTTGTTAAAAGTCTTAGTTTGGATAATAAGGATTCCGTGATATTAACAACTGTTAAGGGAATGGTGATAAGAATCAATATGAAAGCGATGAGAGTTATGGGAAGAGCCACGCAAGGTGTTAGAGTTGTTAAGCTTAAAGTAGGAGATAGGGTGGCCGATGTTGTTAAAGTTCCGAGGGAAGAAGTTTTGGTTGAGAAGATTGAGTGAGGGAAAGGTTGAAGCGTTAGGCAGTTCTTTCGGGATTTTCAGGCTTTTTTTTATTCTTTAGAGTGTAATAATAATTAAAAAGAGCGGTTCTAGGTAATAAACATGGAATTTGATTTAGCTCAAGTATTAGGATGGATTGCAACTATTCTTTTTTCAATTATGGTTATACCACAGATGATAAAAACATTGAAAACAAAGAATACTGAAGGTGTCAGCCTATTGCTTTTTTAACCTTTCTAACAGCAAATATAATTGCATTGATTTATGCTTTTATGATCTCTCAACCACCTTTGATTATTAAGTATGAAATAGGGATTCTGACAACTGTTTTCTATCTAACTATTTATTATGTTTATTCTAAAAATAACTCTGAAAAATCTATTGAGAATTTGGTGTAAGGAAAGAGTGTTTTGTGGTTGAGGTGTTTAATGTTCATTTGGAAGATACTAATAAGGGTTCTGAAACGCACTTGAATCATATTTTAAGATTGTGTGCTCGAAGAGACATAAAATCCATAATTGCCGGGGATTTCAATATGTATTTGACGGATGTTATGAAAAAATTATCTGAAAAGCATGAGTTAATGATAGTAACTTCTAGGACAATTTCTAAGGAAGAAAGAACGAAAAAATGGATAAAAAAGTATTTAAATCTCATATTCACTTGAATTTAATGGGTAATGAAAGGACTTTGGCAATTTTGAAACCTGAAACTTTGGAAAAAGGGCTTGAATTCGAAATTTTAGATAAAATAAGAGGTAGAGGGTTGCAAGTTGTTGATCTTAGAAGGATGGTTGCTTCTGAAAGTTTGCTCAGGAGACATTATGAGGAAGTTATTGAAAGAGTTGGTCCGGTTATAGGGGATCAAATAATTAATTATATGACTTCTGGTCCGGTCATGGTTGTTGTCCTTGAAGGAGAAGGGGCTGTTAAATCTGGAAGGGAAATTGGGGGTATAGACAAAGACCCTATAAAGTGCTCTGAAGATTCCATTAGGCGGATTTATGGTGATGATACTCTAGAAAAATCAATCGAAGAGGAGAGATGTGTTAGAAATTTAATCCATATGTCTGATT
>Ga0210058_1002894_pt1 | contig 13713 bp, 7 predicted proteins | sample CryGeymeta201511_FD_183979 | JGI IMG/M metagenome (GOLD analysis project Ga0210058, IMG submission 183979) | Groundwater microbial communities from Crystal Geyser aquifers in Utah, USA - Crystal Geyser metaG 2015-11 (SPAdes) (version 2) | ecosystem: Environmental > Aquatic > Deep subsurface >...
CCTGTCATCTGCAACAGGACAGGCAGAAATGCCTGTCCTACCGACAATTCTGTTGATAATCGACACCATCTCCTCTATTCCCTTATTCCCCTTTGAACATAAGTTTTGCCATAATGAGAATTGCTGGCTGTTTAGAAAAAAACAAGGAGGCATTGCATGCGTATTTCACAATTATTTATCCCCACCCTGTTTGAGGAGCCACAGGAAGCAGAGGCAATCTCTCATAAGCTCATGCTTCGAGCAGCTATGATTCGGAGGCTTTCTTCAGGTGTTTATTCTTACCTGCCTCTGGGGCTGAAGGCTTTGCACAATATGGAAAGAATCATCCGTGAGGAGATCGATGCTATTGGGTGTCAGGAGGTGCTACTTCCTGCTATTACCCCGGCATCCCTGTGGCAGGAAACCGGGCGATGGGATGCGTATGGGGACGATATGTTCAGGTTGAAGGATCGTAAAGGCTCTAATTTTGCACTTGGTCCAACCCATGAGGAGATTATTACCGATCTGGTCAGGCGAGAGGTCAAGTCTTACAGACAACTCCCTGTTTCTTTTTATCAGATACAGACAAAATTCAGGGATGAACCAAGGCCAAGGTTTGGCACGATGAGAGCAAGAGAGTTTTTGATGAAGGATGCCTATTCCTTTCATAAAAGCAATGAGGAAGCAATCGAGACCTATATGAAATTCTATCAGGCTTATGAAAGGATATTTACCAGATGCGGGTTTGATTTCAAGGCAGTTGAGGCAGATTCAGGGCTGATTGGCGGCAGCCTTTCCCATGAATTTATTGCCCCAGCAGAGATAGGAGAGGATACAATTGTTGAATGCTCGGTTTGCAGGTATGCGGCAAATCAGGAAAAGGCAGAATGCGGCAGAGACGAGAAATGGACTGGGGCGATGTCTGATCTTCAATTGGTTAATACCCCAAATGCAAAAAGTGTCTGCGATGTGAGCAGCTTTTTGGGTATCCCTCCTGACAGGTTGGTAAAAACCATTATCTATCAGACAGAAAATGGTACTGTAGCCGTATTAATTCGAGGGGATAGGGAAATAAATGAAAATAAATTGAGTCGTGTCCTGAATGCTGGTCAGATCGTTCTTGCAGATGTCAAAACCATAGAGCAGGCAACAGGTGCCCTTGTTGGCTTTGTCGGACCAATAGGATTGAAGGGGATACGAATACTTGCTGATTATGGGCTTAATGAGGGTGGTAACTTTGTGGTTGGAGGAAATAAACCTGACAGCCATTTTGTTGGTGCAAACCCTGGGAGGGATTTTGAGGCTTTTGAGTTTGCTGATATAAGGGCTGCTGCTAATGGGGATAAATGCCCTGAATGCGGCAAAGAATTAAGGAACTCAAAGGGTATTGAGCTTGGTCACACCTTTAATCTTGGCACTAAATACAGTAAAGCCATGAATGCTACCTTTACAGACGAGACAGGAAAGGAAAGGATAATCATCATGGGCTGTTATGGGATTGGTGTTTCTCGATTGATCCCAGCTTATATTGAGCAGCATCATGATGCCTCTGGGATCATCTGGAAGCCAAATATTGCCCCATATCAAGCCATTGTCCTGCCGCTTAATATTATCGACTCCGGTCAGTTTGCTATGGCAGAGGATGTTTATCATCAACTTCAGAATGCAGGCATAAGCGTTTTACTTGATGATCGTGATGAACGGCCAGGAAGAAAGTTTACTGATGCTGAGCTGCTGGGTATCCCGATAATGATTGTCATTGGAGCAAAAACAAAGGCTTCCGGCAAGATCGAGATTGGATACCGTGGGATAAAAGAAAGATGCTTTGAGCCGATAGAGACATTTATGGTAAGGGTAGGGAAGATATTGGAAAGGTAGAAAATTGTAGCAAAAGGAGGCACGCACATGAGTGAGAGCGAGACAATGGATTATGAGCTGATAAAAAAGGCAGTTAAGCAAGCATTGCTGGAGGAAGGGTATTCGTTAAGGGATTCAGAGATAGAGCTTGGGGAGAGATGGGCTGGCGGGGAAATAATTATCAAGTCAGGGAAGGGTGATCTGACAGAAAAGAGCATCCCTCTGGAATCATTTTTCCACAAGATAGTTATGATCCGTGACAGATTAAGGGTAATGGAGCAAAAGATAAATGCGAATCCAAAGCTGAGTGATGAGGAAAAGGTGGATATACAGCAATATATTACCCGTATTTATGGCAGCTTGACCACCTTTAATCTGCTTTTTAAGCGAAAGAGCGGCTGGTTTGTGGGAGAAAAGGGAGAAAAAGCGTAATCTTTGCGTTGTATTGCTTGATTCAATGTTTGCAAGGGGTTATGATGATTCTTGGCACGAAAATCTGCCAGCTCTGACAAATAAATAAAAATAAATGAAAAAAATAGTTGACAAAATTACAAATAAATAGTATACTATGCTTATATGATAAATCAACTGTAGTCGGGCAGGTCTTGCACCTGTCCTTCTTTATCACAACAGTCTGGTCTTTGAAAACTGAATAGATGTTTTATGGGTCAACGTTCAATATTTGAAAAAAAAACAATTTTTTATGAAGAGTTTGATTCTGGCTCAGAATGAACGCTGGCGGCGTGCTTAACACATGCAAGTCGAACGGTCTTAATTGACGAAGAAGTAGCTTGCTATTTTGGAGTTAATTTTGATAGTGGCGCACGGGTGAGTAATATATGGACAATCTGCCTTCAGGAATGGGATAACCCTCCGAAAGGAGAGCTAATACCGTATGTGATTATAGATTCACATGTTTTTATAATTAAAGATGGCCTCTATTTATAAGCTATTACCTGGAAATGAGTCCATATCCTATTAGTTAGTTGGTGGGGTAACGGCCTACCAAGACGATGATGGGTAGCTGGTCTGAGAGGATGAACAGCCACACTGGAACTGAGACACGGTCCAGACTCCTACGGGAGGCAGCAGTGAGGAATTTTGCGCAATGGGGGAAACCCTGACGCAGCGACGCCGCGTGGGTGATGAAGGTTTTAGGATCGTAAAGCCCTTTCGTGTGGGAAGAACAAAGGGTAGGTAAATAATCTACCCTCATGACGGTACCACAATAAGAAGCCTCGGCTAACTACGTGCCAGCAGCCGCGGTAATACGTATGAGGCGAGCGTTATTCGGAATTACTGGGCGTAAAGGGTGTGTAGGTGGTTAGATAAGTCAGGTGTGAAAACTCGGGGCTTAACCTCGAGATTGCATTTGATACTGTTTGACTTGAGTACAGGAGAGGAGAGTGGAATTCCTGGTGTAGCGGTGAAATGCGTAGATATCAGGAGGAATACCAGTGGCGAAGGCGGCTCTCTGGACTGTTACTGACACTGAGACACGAAAGCCAGGGGAGCGAACGGGATTAGATACCCCGGTAGTCCTGGCTGTAAACGGTGAGCACTAGGTGTGGGAGGTATCGACCCCTCCCGTGTCGAAGTTAACACATTAAGTGCTCCGCCTGGGAAGTACGGCCGCAAGGTTGAAACTCAAAGAAATTGACGGGGGCCCGCACAAGCGGTGGAGTATGTGGTTTAATTCGACGCAACGCGAAGAACCTTACCGAGGTTTGACATGTTTTTGAAAGGCTTGGGAAACCAGGCCCCTCCAGCAATGGACAGATTCACAGGTGCTGCATGGCTGTCGTCAGCTCGTGTCGTGAGATGTTGGGTTAAGTCCCGCAACGAGCGCAACCCTTGTTGATAGTTGCCATCAGGTTATGCTGGGCACTCTATCGAGACTGCCAGTGATGAACTGGAGGAAGGTGGGGATGACGTCAAGTCCTCATGGCCCTTATGCCTCGGGCTACACACGTACTACAATGGCTGGTACAGAAGGTGGCGAACCCGCGAGGGGGAAGCTAATCCTCAAAGCCAGCCTCAGTTCGGATTGAAGGCTGCAATTCGCCTTCATGAAGTTGGAATCGCTAGTAACCGCGAATCAGCAGGTCGCGGTGAATACGTTCCCGGGCCTTGTACACACCGCCCGTCACACCACGAGAGTTGGTCATGCTTGAAGCCGATGGGCTAACCCGCAAGGGAGGCAGTTGTCTAGAGTAGGGCTGATGATTGGGGTGAAGTCGTAACAAGGTAGCCGTATCGGAAGGTGCGGCTGGATCACCTCCTTTCTAGGGAGATATCAGTTAATGATGTTTTTCCAGGTCGTTCGTTGATTTCATTTACATCTATTCAGTTTTGAGAGACTATGGGCTTTGTGTTATAGGCTAAAGTGGTTAGTCAGAGATTTATAGTAAACAGTATAAGTATTTGCAATCACAATTTATACTCAAGTTGGGCATAAATTACGATTTTTTCGGGTAGAGGATTAATCAAGAAGAGCAAGGCGTGAAGGTGTATCGTAGGGGTAGACCTGTGTGTCTACCCGAATAAATGGGCGAACACATAGATTTGCTCCTACCAACGCAGCTATCGTTGATTAAGACCAGCGAAAAACGCAATTTATGCCCAACTTGAGTATATTTTAGCTGTAGACTGTAGACTAAACACTTTAGCCTATAGTGTTTAAGGGCCTATAGCTCAGGTGGTTAGAGCGCACGCCTGATAAGCGTGAGGTCTGTGGTCCGAGTCCACATAGGCCCACCAATCATTAATTGTTAATTATTAATTACCCAGAAGTTCACTTATGAGCGAAGTAAGTCAGGTGCAACTTTTGGTTTTGTGAGTGCGAGTGTAATGAGTATCTCGCAAAATTAATTATTAATTAATGATTGGGGATGTAGCTCAGCTGGTAGAGCGCCTGCCTTGCACGCAGGAGGCCAGCGGTTCGAGCCCGCTCATCTCCACCAGATAAGGATCTTTGACAACTGAATAGATGTTATTTAATATGGGTTACTTTTTAAGATTTAAGAAGCAATTTATGATAGTATGGTCAAGTTATTAAGGGTATACGGTGGATGCCTTGGCGAGAGATGCTGACGAAAGACGTGATAAGCTGCGATAAGCCTCGGGGAGCTGCAAATAAGCTTTGATCCGTGGATTTCCGAATGGGGCAACCTATTAGGGGTAATTCCCTACTATCTATATCTGAATACATAGGGTATAGAAGATAACCAGGAGAAGTGAAACATCTCAGTATCCTGAGGAAGAGAAAGAAAACTCGATTCCGTTAGTAGCGGCGAGCGAAAGCGGATGAGCCCAAACCAGAGCTTACTTATAGCCTATATGCGTTGTAAGTTCTGGGGTTGTAGGATTTAGACAGAGCGAGGTATAGCGAGCTCGAAAAGTGATAAATTCATTTTATAGTTGAGTGGTCCTGGAAAGGCCAGCCATAGAAGGTGATAGCCCTGTAAGCGAAATAAAATGAACTTTTTGGTCTAAGTTCCTGAGTAGGGCGGGACATGTGAAATCCTGTCTGAATCTATGGGGACCACCCCATAAGGCTAAATACAAGCTCTCGACCGATAGTGAACAAGTACCGTGAGGGAAAGGTGAAAAGCACTCCGAAAGGAGAATGAAATAGTACCTGAAACCGTATATCTACAAGCTGTGGAAGAGCTATGACAGGACGCGGGTACCTGGAGGTTTCGACTTCTGGACTACCTACTCTGTAATGCTCGACTGCGTGCCTTTTGCATAATGAGCCTGCGAGTTACTGTGTGTTGCAAGGTTAAGTGATAAGAATCACGGAGCCGTAGCGAAAGCGAGTCTGAACAGGGCGACATAGTAGCATATAGTAGACCCGAAGCCGAGTGATCTACCCATGACCAGGGTGAAGCGAGTTTAATCGCTCGTGGAGGCCCGAACCTATGGATGTTGAAAAATCCCGGGATGAGTTGTGGGTAGGGGTGAAAGGCTAATCAAACTCGGTGATAGCTGGTTCTCCTCGAAATGCATTTAGGTGCAGCCTCATATAATTAAGTGATGGTGGTAGAGCACTGAATGGACTAGGGGGCTACCAAGCCTACCAAATCCAATCAAACTCCGAATGCCATTACTCGTATTATGGGAGTGAGCCTACGGGGGATAAGCTTCGTAGACAAAAGGGAAACAACCCAGACCATCAGCTAAGGTCCCCAAGTATGGACTAAGTGGTAAAGGATGTGAAGTCGCATAGACAGCCAGGATGTTGGCTTAGAAGCAGCCACCATTCAAAGAGTGCGTAATAGCTCACTGGTCGAGTGATTTCGCGCCAATAATTTAGCGGGGCTCAAGTCCATCACCGAAGCTATGGATTTCAACATAGAGGTTTGTTTGCAAATCTCAAATATTATGTTGGAGTGGTAGAGGAGCGTTCTATATTAGAGCGAAGGCAGATCGTAAGGACTGCTGGACGAAATAGAAGTGAGGATGCAGGCATGAGTAACGAAAAAACAGGTGGAAAACCTGTTCGCCGAAAGCCTAAGGTTTCCTTGGGAAGGTTAATCCGCCCAGGGTAAGTCGGGACCTAAGTCGAGGCAGAAATGCGTAGACGATGGACAATCGGTTAATATTCCGATACTATCTATAAGCCGTTATGAGTGATGGGGCGACGCAGAAGGGTAGGTCATCACACGATTGGAAGTGTGTGTCTAAGCCTGTAGGGGGACTGTTTAGGAAAATCCGGATGGTCATTAACCCCAAGGGGTGATGGGGACTGGTTCTTTGAACCGGGAACTGATTGATCTCATGCTGCCAAGAAAAACCTCTAAACCAGGATTATGGATACCCGTACCTCAAACCGACACAGGTAGGCAAGAAGAATATTCTAAGGCGCTCGAGATAACTCTTGTTAAGGAACTCGGCAAATTAGCTCCGTAACTTCGGGATAAGGAGTGCCCCTGTAATGTGAAGTGATTTACTCATGGAGCATGAAAGGGTTGCAGTGAAATGGCCCAAGCGACTGTTTACTAAAAACACAGGACTCTGCAAAGTCGTAAGACGATGTATAGGGTCTGACGCCTGCTCGGTGCTGGAAGGTTAAAAGGAGATGTTCGCTTTGAGCTTGCTTGAAGCAACGCATTGAATTGAAGCCCCAGTTAACGGCGGCCGTAACTATAACGGTCCTAAGGTAGCGAAATTCCTTGTCAGGTGAGTTCTGACCTGCACGAATGGCGTAACGATTTGGGCACTGTCTCAACAAGAGGCTCGGTGAAATTGTAGCACCAGTGAAGATGCTGGTAACCCGCAACTAGACGGAAAGACCCCGTGAACCTTTACTATAACTTGATATTGAACTTGGGTATGTTATGTACAGGATAGGTGGGAGGCTTTGAAGCAGGGGCGTTAGCTTCTGTGGAGCCAACCTTGGGATACCACCCTTATCATATTTAGGTTCTAACCTGCTCCTGTTATCCAGGAGAGGAACAGTGTCTGGTGGGTAGTTTGACTGGGGCGGTCGCCTCCTAAAATGTAACGGAGGCGCCCTAAGGTTCCCTCAGTGTGTTTGGCAATCACACATAGAGTGTAAAGGCAGAAGGGAGCTTAACTGCGAGACAAACAAGTCAAGCAGGTGCGAAAGCAGGGCTTAGTGATCCGGCGGTTTTGTGTGGAAGAGCCGTCGCTCAACGGATAAAAGGTACTCCGGGGATAACAGGCTGATCCCGCCCAAGAGTCCATATCGACGGCGGGGTTTGGCACCTCGATGTCGGCTCATCGCATCCTGGGGCTGAAGTAGGTCCCAAGGGTTGGTCTGTTCGCCCATTAAAGCGGTACGTGAGCTGGGTTTAGAACGTCGTGAGACAGTTCGGTCCCTATCTGTTGCGGGCGTAGGATATTTGAAGGGAGCTGCTCCTAGTACGAGAGGACCAGAGTGGACGAACCTCTATTGTACCAGTTGTTCCGCCAGGGGCATCGCTGGGTAGATATGTTCGGAAGGGATAACCGCTGAAAGCATATAAGTGGGAAGCCCACCCTAAGATAAGATATCCCGTGGTATTCAAGGTTATTTTAAGCTCTATCGTAAAGGTTCTTCGGAACTTTTATATCGGAGTAGCGAATAATTTTGATCCACCTTAAGACTCCTGGGAGATCACCAGGTTAATAGACTGCAGGTGTAAGCACAGTAATGTGTTCAGCCGAGCAGTACTAATCAGTCGTGTGGCTTGATCATGCTATCTTATATTGTTTCTAATATGTAATTCAAATTGCTATTTATGTTCGTTTGTTCATTATTCACTCGTAGGGACATCCCCTTGTGGGTGTTTGTGTTTTACTTTGCGACAATTCGTTATGTTTTGCGGACAGGGACGAGCCTTGTCTCTACAATAATAACAAACCATAGGCATGGATGTCAATATGTAGTAATTTAGGTTATGTAAGTAGCCAGTCATCAATTTTTAATACTGATAGCTGAAGGTTTCCATAATTAAATATGTAATAAATATTCCCGGTGACCAGAGCGGAGGGGCCACACCTGATCCCATCCCGAACTCAGAAGTTAAGCCCTCCAGCGCCGATGGTACTGCATTGGAGACGATGTGGGAGAGTAGGACGTTGCCGGGGATTTTTTATGTCCAGATTGAGACAGCAGTGGTTACTGTCGCATGTTACTCATAGTCAAATGCAGTTACGGTTGTGGTTCGGGTTGAGCCAGTAGTAATTGCTGGAGGAATTTATGTTGCGTAAAGTTATTTGCTTTTTGGTGATGATATTAGCAAGTGTCAGCGTATCATTTGCTCAGGATATGGAAGTTAATAGTACATCAACATCGTTTGCACTTGATGGGATACAAACGAAGTCTTATCTGCAACCATCCATCCCCCCCTTGCCTCAAGAGAGGGCACCTCAGATTGTTTCCAAAAAAAATATTAAAATATTTGGCCGTGAGATATTCGATAATGCACCACCCTTGATTGAACCAGTAGTTGATGCGTCTGTGGGACCTGATTATATTATTGGTCCTGGCGATAATCTGATTGTTGAATTATGGGGTAAGCTTGAGGCTGCATATAATCTGGTTGTGGATCGGGATGGGAAGGTGTTTATTTCCAATATCGGTGCTATTTATGTCTACGGACTTTCATTTACCCAGCTTCAAAATCTCTTGCAGGATAAATTTTCTAAGGTGTACAGTAATTTCAAGATGAATGTAACACTTGGTAAGCTTCGGACAATCAAGGTATTTGTTGTCGGTGAAGCAGCAAAGCCCGGTGCCTATTCCTTAAGTTCTTTATCTACAGTATTTAATGCCCTTTATGCGGCTGGCGGGCCTGGTATTGAGGGTTCCATGCGGAACATAAGGCTGATACGGGAGAATAAGGTAATAGATACTATTGACTTGTATAAGTTTTTACTTGAAGGGGATAAATCCCATGACATGAGGCTTTGTTCAGGGGATACAATCTTTGTGCCCATAAGGGGTCCATTGGTTGGGGTAGCTGGTGAAATAACAAGACCTGCTATGTATGAACTAAAGGGAAGCACTACAGTAGGCGAGTTGCTCAAACTATCTGGTGGGGTTAAATCTACGGGCTATTTGCATCGAATTCAGATAGAACGCCTCCAGCATCATGAGGGAAATACCATAGAGGATATAGATCTGGATGCCCTTGAAAGAGATAAAACAAAGGATATGGGTGTATTTGATGGGGATTTTGTGTTAATATTTCCTATATCAGGGCAGGAATATAAGTTTGTAGAATTGGTTGGCATGGTTCTGCGTCCAGGGAGATATGAATTAAAGGAAAAGATGAAGGTAAGCGATCTGCTTGATGCAGGCAAACTATTGGAAGAGGCGTTCGTAGAAAAAATAGATGTCATTAGAACATATAAGGATAAACGGCAACAAGTTATATCTGTTAATCTGCGTGATATTCAAGGAAAGGATTTAGAACTTCAGGAATGGGATAGGATTGTTGTTTATTCTTCATGGGATATGAAACCAAGGGATAGGGTGAGTATTTCTGGTCTGGTTAAAAATCCAGGATCATATCCATTACTTGAGGATATGACGGTGGGTGATATTATCTGTCAGGCAGGTGGAATAACAAAGGCAGATAAAATTATCCATGTTGAAATTATCCGCACAACTCAAGCAGGGCAGGTAGAGGTAATACCTGTGGATATTAATGTCGTACTTGGTGGTGACAAAAAAAGGGATGTCCCGCTGCAGCAGATTGATCATGTGTTTGTGTATTCTGTGTTTGTGCCTGAGCCAACCCCTGTGGTGATGATAACTGGTCTGGTAAAGACACCGGGCATATATAATTTTAGCAAGGAAATGAGGGTATCTGATCTTATTACTCAGGCTGGTGGGTTGGATAAGGGTGCTACTCTGCTTAATTGTGAACTTTCTCGAATGATAAGGAGTGAGGCAGGGGTATCCTTTATCCATATGCCTGTAGATCTTGGGAAGGCAATGATAGGGGGAATAAATGAGGATATTCTTCTCAAGGAGTATGATAATCTATTTATTCGTCAGATACCTCAATGGCGGATAGTAGATACGGTGGCTGTTGCAGGTGAGGTGGTATTCCCTGGAACATATGCCCTATCAGAGAATGAAAGATTAACCTCTGTTTTAGAACGGGCAGGTGGGTTTAGTAAAGATGCATTCTTGCCAGGGGTAACATTTATCAGACAATCTGTAAAAGAGCAGCAAGAGCGTGAAATAAAGGATAGGTTCCTATCTCAGGAAGAAGAGGCTTTGGCTCAAGAAGAAGCAGGATTGGCAAGCCAAAATCTGTTGCCAGAAGAATTAGCCAAAAAGCAGGAAGCATTAGATAATAAAAGAAAATTGTTGAGGCTATCCATAGCTAAGTTACCAAAAGGCAGGATAATATTAAAACTTGTCAGACTTGAAAAATTAAAGAACTCTCGAAATGATATTATCCTCCATGATGAGGATTCCCTGTTTATTCCCAAAAACCCTGTTTCTGTGACTATTATTGGTGAGGTGTATAATCCAGGGGCAATCCTACATCATCATGGTCATCGTGTGAGGAATTATATAAACAATGTTGGTGGATTGACCATGAATGCAGATAAATCAGCAATTTATGTTATTAAACCTGATGGACGGGTGGAAAGAAAGGGGCTTTTTGGATGTAATATGGTTGGTAGAGGTGATATAATTGTTGTTCCTGCTCGAATAGAAACAAAGGTTAGTTTTAAGGAGATAGTGTCAACCATCTATCAATTATCTGCAACGGTTGCAGTTATGATCAATGTTTTTAAGTAGGGGTTGTTTAGAGGTGTATTCATGGATGATGAAGAGATAAATTTACTGGATTATTTGAAGGTTATTAATAAATATAGAGCATTAATCATCACCCTTTGTGTCCTGTCTGTCCTACTTACCATGATTGTTAGTCTGCTAATGCCAAAGACATACGAGTCTACGGTTACTATTCTTTCTCCGCAAGAGGGCTCCGGGGGTAGAATGTCTCTGGCAGGTTTCCCTGAATTGCAAGCTGCTGCGGGTATCATGGGCATGGGACAAAAGAGTTCTGTGGATATCTTTGTGGCTATCCTTAATAGCAGAAATATGGCGGATGCAGTAATCAAACGGTTTAACCTTTTAACGGTCTATAAAGCAAAATTAATCGAGAATGCAAGAGTAGGATTAAAAAATGTAACCAAGATATCTGTTGGGAAAAAGAATGAGTCGATTAATATCACGGTTCAGGATATGGATCCAAAAAGGGCAGCAAAAATAGCCAATTTTTATGCAAGCAATTTGGATTTAATGGTTCGAGGGTTAGCCCTTAGCCGTGCCCAACAAGCGCGAATGTTTATTGAAAAAAGGCTGAAAGAGACAGAGAAGAGATTGATGGATGCAGAAGAAAGATCAGCTGGGTTTAAGACGCAACATGAACTTGTGGAGATGGGTGAGCAGGCAAGGGCATCCATTGGTGCTGCCACTCAAATAGAGGGAGAGATTACAGCTTCAGAGGTGCAGCTTAAGATCATGCAAAGCTATGCAACTGCTCAACATCCTGATGTGTCAAAATTAAGGATTAAGATAGGGCAATTAAAGGAACAACTGGGCAAGATGAAGTCTGGCAAGGAATCCTTGTATATCCCATTTTCAAAAACACCAAGGATAGGATTGGAACTAACCAGATTGACGCGTGAGCTTAAGATTCAGGAAACAGTGTTTGAACTGCTTACCCAGCAATACGAACAGGCAAAGATATCAGAGGCAAGGGACACACCATCAGTGCAAATATTGGATGTGGCTGTCCCATCAGCAAAAAAATGTAAGCCAAAGATTCGGGTAAATATGATGCTTGCCGGGACATTAAGCCTGTTTATAGGGGTATTTATGGCATTCTTTTTGGAATATTTGAAAAGGATAAGGGAAGAAAGGTAGGACAGGCATTCCTGCCTGTCTTGCAAATAAACAGGCGGCAGAATGCTTGTTTTACTAAAGGAGCAAGCAAATGGTAGATATAAGGCCATTTAAGGGCATTAGTTATAACCCAAAAAAGGTAAATCTTTCCTCAGTGATATCGCCTCCCTATGATGTTATCTCTTCTGCCGGGCAGGAATTTTATTATAATCAAGATGAGTATAATATTATTCGGATTATTCTTGGTAAAGAACATGCGAATGATAGCCAACTAAACAACAAATATACCAGAGCAAGAAATTATTTGAGTAAATGGATACAGGAGGAAGCACTCAGGCAAGATGATCATGAGGGTATCTATGTATATCGTCAGACATTTTCTGTCATGGATGAGACTCATGTCATTACCGGAATTGTTGCCTTAGTAAGGCTTGAAGAACTGGGTAAGGGGAATATCCTGCCTCACGAAGAAACCCTTTCTGCGCCAAAATTAGACAGATTGAAACTCATGGATGCGTGTGAGGGAAATCCAGAGCTTATTTATTCTCTGTATACTGACGAAACCTGTCAAATGGATGAGATATTGACTCGGACAGTTAATACTTGCGAGCCATTTATTGATTTTAAGGATGAAAATAAAAGGAAACAACAGGTATGGCAGATAACAGATGATAGCCAGATTGTTCAAATAATGAAAATAATGAGAGATAAGCCTGTGTTTATTGCAGATGGTCATCATCGATATGAGGCAACATATAGACTTAAGACAGAAAGGTCAATCATGGCAGGGGTCAGGTCGGATGAGCTGGCTGTTGCTGATGAGCTAAAGCATGGGATGATAGCAGGAGACAAGCCATACGATTATATCATGATGCTATTGGTGGCTATGGATGATCCGGGTTTGATAATACTTCCAACATATCGGCTGGTTAAGGGTATACAAGATTATTCTGTGGAAATAATTCTGGAAGGGTTAAAGGGGGCGTTTGAGACAAGCCGGTGTTCAAGGGATGAGATGTTTTCGGCAATTGAGGGTGAACAATATGCCTTTGGGATGTATGCTCAGGGTAATTTTTATCTGCTAAGATTGAAACAAACGGACAGGGACAAGCCCTATTCTTACGATGGGGGCATTAGCAATCAATTAATGGATGATAAGTCCATGGAATATCAATCCCTTGATGTGGTTGTCCTTCATTCTCTGGTGATTAATAAATTGCTTGGTAATTGTCCACAGGAAGGTAATATTGCTTATGTAAAGGATATGAAAGAAACTATTGATTCAATTGATAAAGGGGAATATCAATTGGCATTGTTTCTTGCCCCGGCAAGCCTGTCTCAATTAAAAACGCTATCATTAAATCAAGAAAAAATGCCACAAAAATCAACATATTTTTGGCCAAAACCTGTGAGTGGGTTGTTGTTGTATTTGTGGGTAACTACTCACCACAAAGGCACGAAGACACAAAAAGTTGATAAGTTGAATAGTT
>Ga0210058_1002904_pt1 | contig 13693 bp, 14 predicted proteins | sample CryGeymeta201511_FD_183979 | JGI IMG/M metagenome (GOLD analysis project Ga0210058, IMG submission 183979) | Groundwater microbial communities from Crystal Geyser aquifers in Utah, USA - Crystal Geyser metaG 2015-11 (SPAdes) (version 2) | ecosystem: Environmental > Aquatic > Deep subsurface >...
AAGAGTGTCTTGTTGTTCTTGTCGCCAAGACGCAGCACCGTCTCCAGGAAATAGACGTGCGTGCCGGAATTGGTCTCGCGTGAGAGCCGCACGATCGGCCGATCTTCACCGCCGACCTCCTGCCAATTATTGAATTTACCGCTGTAAATATCTGAGATTTGCTGGAGCGTCAATTCGCTGACCGGATTATCGGGATGAACGATCACGGCAATGGCGTCGCGGGCGATGACATGCTCGACCGGGTTGATCCCTTTGGACTGCGCCTCTTGCATTTCTTCGGATTTGATCTGCCGCGAGGCATTGGCGATGTCCACCGTCCCGTTGAGCAGCGCGGCGATGCCCGTCCCGGACCCGCCGCCTGTCACCGAAATACGTACCTCGGGATGTTCCTGCTGGTAACGTTCGGCCCAGGCCAGCGCCAGGTTGACGATGGTGTCCGAGCCTTTGTTTTCGATGTAGGCAGCCGCGCTGGTCGGTTGGGTGGTCTGCGTACCAGACGGGCCGCAGGCTGCGAGGAAAACTAACAAAAAGGATATAGTGAGGCGGGGGAATTTCATCAGTCAAATTATAGCCGATTTAGCGCTGTCATTGCGAGGAGCACTTCAGCAGGCTCAGTGTAAACTCCGCGACGAAGCAATCCCCGGGTGTGAGGAGATTGCTTCGCCACAGAACGGCTCGCAATGACACGTATGCGGTAAAATTGACCGCGTGGCTGCTGAAAATCCCATCTTCGTCATTCGAGAATTGAACTTCTATTACAGGGCGAAACTGGCCTTGAGCAAGATCAGCATGGAGGTCCTGCCGCGCAGGATCACGGCGCTGATCGGCCCTTCGGGCTGCGGCAAGTCAACTTTCTTGCGCTGCCTCAACCGGATGAACGACACCATCCCCGGCGCCCGCGCCGAGGGCCAGATCCTGCTCGATGGACAGGATATCAACGCCGAGGGCGTAGACGTGGTCACGCTGCGCCAGCGGGTGGGGATGGTCTTCCAGAAGCCAAATCCTTTCCCACAGTCGGTGTACGACAACGTTGCTTTCGGTCCGCGCGTGCTAGGGCTGGTCAAGAACAATGCGGAGCTGGACGAAACCGTCGAACGCAGCCTGCGCCAGGCTGCTCTGTGGGATGAGGTCAAGGATCAACTGAAACAGAACGCCCTGGGCTTCTCGCTCGGCCAGCAACAGCGGATATGTATTGCGCGTGTCCTGGCCGTCCAGCCGGAGGTCATCCTTTTCGATGAATCCACCTCCGCCCTCGACCCCATCGCCACCCTGCACATCGAAGAACTAATCAGCGAACTCAAGCAGAACTACACCATCGTCATCGTGACGCACAATATGCAGCAGGCGGCGCGCGTCTCGGATTTTACTGGCCTGTTCTGGCTGGGCGAGTTGGTTGAGTTCTCCCCCACTGACCGGATGTTCACCCGCCCGAAGGAAGAGTTGACCGAGGCTTATTTGACGGGCAGGATGGGTTAGAACAGTATCCAGTGTTCAGTTTTCAGTGAACAGTAGAAACGGGGGAACTACTATACAGCGTCCGTGGAGAAATACCCTTTATGGGTTGAGCCAGACGAAGGTGAAAACAATATCCGCGAAAACAGCCGACTCGGCAGCCTCATCAAACAACGGCGGCGGTGTGGAGTACATGCCCGGGTTCGTAGAATGCAGGATAAAGCTTAGGCTGACACACGCGTTCCCCTTGACGGTGGAGTACGCAGTCCAGGTGTGGATCTGCCCGGCGCCGGCATCTTCTCCGCCCTCAATCACCCAAGCCAACCCGTTGATAGTCACCTGCTGTGACTGGATGTAGCCGGGTGCATATCCCTGTGTCAGCGGGCTTGAGCAAGGATTTGCATTTTCCGCCACGTTCACTTCCAGGTATTTTTCCACCAGATTCGTGCCCGGCGCGAAAGGCAGGCCGTTGATGCGGGCGTAACCGTTTTCCTGGCTGAAGATTTGCCCTTCCTTGGGATACCGGAAGGTGAAACCGTATTGCTGATCCATATACGTCTGCCAGTCGGCCGGGACAGAGGCCGTCGGCGCAGGCGTAGGCTGCTCTGTGGCAGGCGTATCGAGAGGCATTACCGGCGTTGGAGACCCTCTCACCGCCAGCGGTGTAATTGCTGGCGAGGGCGCGGGCAGGTTGCAGCCCACCAGCCCGAGGGCCAGGGATAGCATCAGCATAATTTTGAAACACGATCGCATGACTACCTCCTCATTGGCATCCTAAGTGCCTATCCGATAAACCCCCGGACCGCGAACTTTAGTCCGCCATGCCAGGCAGACTGAAGTCTGCATTCCGTTATTCGGATAGGCTCTAAATTTCACGTCGTCATTTCTTCCAGGATGTGCGCCAGCTTCTCGGCCAGCATCGAACGGCTGAAGTGCGACTCCACGTAGCGCCGACCCTTCAGGCCCATCTCGCGGCTGCGAGCTGGGTCGCTGGCCAGGGTTCGGATGACGTTCGCCAGCGCAACCGGGTCGCCGGGTTGGGCGAAAATCCCGCACCCCGCCGCCTCGATCACCTCGCGGATGACGCCGTCAATCGCCAGCACCACTGGCCGCCCGGCCGCCATGTAGTCGAAGACTTTGTTTGGGTAAGTGGACTTGTATTCCTCGACGGGCTTGAGAATGGCGAGACAGGCATCCGCACCAGCCAGAGCGGCGGCCATCTCCGTCTTGGGGACGGGCGGGAGGAACAGAACATTGTTCAGTCCCATCGCGGCAGCCTGCGCTTGCAGATGCGGCTTTTCCTTCCCGTCGCCCAGGAAGACGATCCGGACCTGGGGCCTGTCAGCCAACAGACGAGCAGCTTCGAGCACCACGCCCAGATCGTTGGACAGTCCGTGCGCTCCAGCGTAGAGTACCACAAATTTATCGGCCAGCCGGTGCGAGGTCCGGAAGGCCGCGCCATTATCAGCCGGATCGAACATCTCGGGGTCGGCGCCGTTCGGGACGAGTTCCACACGCTTCGCCCCTCGACTTTTCACATGCATGATGAACCCCGGGCTGTTGACCATCACCCGGTCGGCGTGACGGTATAGAAAGCGCTCCAGCCACTCCGACAGATGGATGATGGTCTTGTTTGTCAGCACGCCGACAGCAATGGCAAAGGTCGGCCACAGGTCACGTACCTCGAACAGGAACGGGACGCCTTTGAGCCGCGCCAGCACCCAGGCCGTCCAGCCCTGGAAAATCGGCGGCGACGTGCCCCAAACCAGGTCCACGTTCTTCACGCCCAGCCCAACGACGAACGACGAAAGCATAAAGCTAAAGAACACGAACACGCGATGGACGAAGGACCTATGCAAGGCGTGGTAGGTGGCGGTGCGCAGGATACGCACCTCACCCTCCCCCGCCTTCGGCACCCCCTCCCTCTCCATCGCCTGCGATGGAGAGGGAGGGGGTTGGGGGGTGGGTGAGGTCTGCCCCGTCAAATAACTCACCGGGCTGGCGATGATCGTGACCCGGCGCCCGCGCTGGGCCAGGTAGCGCGCCAGTTCATAGTGACGCGTCCCGCCGGGTTCGTCGAGGGCCGCAAAGGCTTGGTGGATGAGGAGGATGTGCATAGTGCCAGTGATCAGTGATCAGTGATCAGTGGGGAAGGTAAATTCGCTGATAAATTTCACTGTTTCGGCTGAGGTTGCCTCAACCGCAAAAGAGAGTGCAGGAATTTTAACACCATAAGTCGGCGAAACCCAGCCCATGATCGGAGAAACCAAACTCTCGCCATAGATCAATTCGCCAGCGCGGACGAGGGTGGTCGAAGGTTGGCAGGTCGAAGGTCGAAGGTCAACGTGAAGGGCGAGCCAGCCATACGGCGACTTGAGTCGTAATTCTAGCCCTGACTCTCGACTCCCGACTCCCGACTCTCGACTCTCGACTCCCGACTCTCGACTCTCGACTCCCGACTCTCGACTCTCGATCTCCCATTCCCAATCCGGCAGCAGCCAATGCAAGCGGAAGGATGAAGGATGGCGGAAGGATGAAAGATGAAAGATGAAAGATGAAGGCCAAAAGCGTAAACGTAAAACTTCATCCTGCACCAGCCAGCGGTCATCGGCGAAGGCCGTCACGCTGCGGGTGTGCCGGAAGCCGCGCCCCCGGTAGCGTCCGCTCACACGCTGGATCACCTCTGGTTCAGCAGCGATCTCGTTCTTGCGGTAGGCATCCACCCAATCGAGATACAGAAAGCGCCCGGCGCGGGTGAACTGGTCGCAGCCATTGACCGTCACCGTATTATGCACCCGCGCAGTGGTCAGGCTGTTGTCCCAGGGAGCGGCAGCGTTATACAGATAAGTGCCTGCATCCTGGGCAACGTTCAGCCCGCGCCACCACAGGTCAAGGTGCAACTGGTCAGCGTGGGAGGGGCGGGAGGCGAATTGTGCAGTGCGCAGGTAAGCCCAGGAATTTTTGGCATACAGGTGATCGCCAAGATAGCGTTCCGTGCGGACGTATTTCTTGCTCTCCAGCGGGATGCCGAACCAGAGTGACATCTCGTCCCAGACGCCGCGCGGCAGTTGATAATCCAGAAATGCCTGCGCGGCCGCCTGCATCAGCGGGCGATAATCCTCGAATGGACAGACGGTCAGCGGAAAAATATATGCCCCGTCATTTGCACCCAGATTAGGCACGCGGCCGGAAACGGGGTCGAGCAGGGCATAGAGCCAGTGCGTGGCCGCGCTGAGGCGGTCAAGCGTCTTGCGCGGGAATCCTTCGTGTAACTTCGTGTCCTCTTGCCCCCGTTCTTTGGGGGTCGTGTTTAAAGCATTTACCCACAACGCCACCTGCAACATCAGGCGATGATAATTCGTGCTGTGCTGGGCATATTCACCATAGCCGTCAATCTGGGCTTGAAAGCCCCGCTCGAGCCACTTCCAGCCGAGGTCGCGCCACCCGGCTGACTGCGGATGCTCCGGCAGCGCCAGCCCGGCGGTGTAGAGACCAGCGGCCTCGGTGAGCAAATGGTTGTTGTTTTGCGAACGAGCGTAGATGAGAGTAGGCGTAATGCGTAATGCGTGATGCGTAATGGATTGCGCCAGGCGCGCCTTTCGCTCCGTTGTGGAGGCAGACGACTCGGCCAGAACTTGCGTTGCCCAGACGAAGGCCATCAGCCGCAAAGCCACCTCCTGACCGCTCATCCAGTTTGGCCCAAGATAAGGCGGATTGGCATCCAGAAAGGTTTCCGCGTATCGCCAAAAGGCTTCGGCATATTTTTCGTCGCCGCTGAGGTGGTAAGCGCGGCCAAGTGTGAAGGCCCAGCCAAAACGGGCAGGTTCCCAAATAAACTTGATATCAGAGATTAGAGAATGGAGATTAGAGAGTAGTGAGGGGTCGGTTTCGTAGGCGGTCCAGTGTGCCAGTTTTCCGGGGAGGGTGAGTTGCAGGTCAACCGGTTGAGCACCGAAGAGACGGACTTTGCCCCTGACAATTTCATCCGCTTCGGCGAGGAGGGCGGCTTTGCCTTCTTCCCCCAGCACAGCAAGGAGTTCGTCGCGGCCGGGCAGAGGCAAGACCGCTTTAAACTGTCCACTAGCGACTGATGACTGACGACTGGTGACTCTCTTGTAATGCCCTGTCCGCAAGCCAATTTGATACAGCCCATACAGCGCCAGGGGTTTGATCCTCAACTGGCGCAGGGCTTTGAGGGCAATCATTAGTCGAGATGCAGATCTCATGCGGTGGAGATAAGTCAGTTGCCTACCTGCCTCGCAACCGAACTTTTCCAATTTCGACGATGGCTAACCGATGGAATAAATTCTTCGTCACTTTTACCCCGCAAGCCTACATCGCGGACATCCGTTGCATCAAAGCCAGCCTCTCGCAGAATGCGGGCTGTTGAACGAGGAACATCTTCATCAGTCAAGAAACGCAGGGTCAGGCCGTTGCCCATACCTGTTCCTCAGCCAGCCTGTGCGCAGCATAACGTAAAGCGTTATAAATATCGTCTGCTGTAATACCGTATTCATCAGCCACATTCGCGAAGGACATACCTGCCGCAATGCGCCCGACCACAGTCTCTACAGGCACGCGCGTCCCGCGTATCACTGGCCGCCCGAAACGAACGGAAGGATCAACAGTAATTCCAGGAGCAATCTCAACCATCGCAACCTCCTAAACCAAGCATTGTTGATTGTACCATTCACTCGCGCCGCGTTAGCGCGCCCTTTTCATCAGCCTGAAAGATGTCCAATTCTGACATTGGGAAGTGACGTGCATTCGTCGTCACCAGTGCCAGACCATTCTGCAGCGCGGAGGCGGCGATGATGGCATCTGCATCTCCAATGGTCGCGCCGCGCTCGCGCCAGGAGCGGATGAGTTCCCCGGCCTGGTCGGCGATACCGCTGGTTACGGCAATCGTGTCAAGAGAGTTGAGCAGGGCGAATGTCCCCCGGCGTTCCGGTTCGCGCAACCCGCGCACGATTTCCAATCGGGTCATTGCCGAAATATAGACTCGAGCCTCATCCGTAAAATGCTTTACCAACTCCGGGTAGCCGGAATAATCACGGAGGTGGCGGATCAAAATCCCTGAATCAAGGATGTAATCACTCATGCCTCCCCCATTCTTCAGACCAATCGCGTGTACCAAGTTTCCGTTGTTCTTCGATCCAGCGGTCAATATCTTCGCCGGTCATCATGTCGGGATGGTTTTCGTCTGTCCAGGCCCCGGCAGAAGCCTCCAACGCTTCCTTCAACTTCCGGCGGCGCAATTCGCGCGCCAGCACTTCCTCAACGAAGCGTGTCCGTTCGCGAGGAGGGATGACGCGGCGCAGTTCGTCCGCCAGCGGCTTGGTAAGATATAGATTGAGTCGCTCTCTAATCTCAGGCATGGCGCAATCCTTTTGCACTACATGTTTGCACTGCGATTATACACCAACCTGTTCTCCGTTGCGCAGCGACTCCACCGCCGCGAACGTGGCCTTCGTTACGCCGATCAAATGCTCATACGGGATCGGCGGCTGCCCCCCCTCGCGGATGGCCTTGACAAAGGCCTGCCACTCGCCAAAGTGACCCTTATCCTGCCGCAGGGTGGACCTGACCACTCTGCGCCTGCCATCCTGCACCATCTCCAGCGAGCGGAAATCATCCAGAACAGCGATACGTCCGCCGCAGAACACCTCGACGCGCTCCTTGGGAAAGGCTTTGTCACCGTTGGCGAGGTAATCTACCACTCCAATCGAACCATCCGGGAAGATGAAGGTCATGCTGACATTATCCTCGCGGTATTTGCCGTTATCGGGCAGGCCATGCGCGCTTACGCTGACAGGCGGCTGACCGACGAGGAAGGTAATGAAATCCACAAAGTGACAGCCTTCCCCGATGATCCGTCCGCCGCCCTGAACTGGGTCATGGGTCCAGTGGTTGAGGGGGATGTAACCGGCATTGACGCGATAGTGCACGAAGAGTGGCTCGTGGCGGGCGACGAGTGACGAGTGAAGCAGTTGGGCGAGAGGGGCAAAGCGGCGATTAAAACCAGTTATCAGTAAACAGCCTGCCCTGAGCGAAGTCGAAGGGTTATCAGTGATCAGTAACTGATCACTGATAACTGATAACTGATCATTTGAAATGGCCAGTGGTTTCTCCACAAACACATGCTTCCCTGCTTGCAACGCCTTTACCACCAAACCGGCGTGAGAGTCGTGTCGCGTGAGAATGGCGACTGTGTTGATATTGGGATCATTGATGATTTCATCATCGCTGGAGGTGGCGTAGGCAAAGCTGAATTTCCGCGCCGAGTGCTGGGCGTGCAATCCACCTGCTGAGGCGATGCCAACCAGTTCGATATCCTTATTTTTCTTGATGACAGGCAAGAGCATTGCGTTAGCAAATAGACCAGCGCCAAGCACACCAAGTTTGCAGGTTGCAGGTTCGAAGGTTTGAAGATTGAACCTGACAACTTTCGAACTTTCCAACCTGTCAACAGCTTTGGGATAAGTCAGCAATACGCCGAGGAATGGCTCCTTTTTCTTGCCAGTGATAATCTCATAGGCAGCCGGCGCCTTTTCGATGGGGAAACGATGCGTTATCAGCGGTGCAACCTGCAATTTGCCATTAGCCATCAGCTCGATGACTGCTTCCAGGTTGCGTCCCTCCGTCCAGCGCACGTAGCCGAGAGGATAATCCTGGCCGCCTTCCTCGTAAGTACTATCATAGCGGCCGGGGCCATAGGAGCGCGAGTTGACGAAGGAGAGTTCTTTTTCGTAATAGATCTTGCGGGGAATGGTCAGCCCCACCGCGCCTGTTGCCACCACGCGCCCGCGGTCACGTGCGATGACCCCGGCCAGTTCCACCGGGTCGTTGGACGGGGTGTCGGCGCAGATGAGGATCACGTCAAAGCCGCGATGGGTGGTAAAGGCTTGGGCGGAATCCACGGCCTGGTCGCGGGAGCAGGCCTGAAGTCCGAGAGACGAGGCGAGTGCAACCCGCTGCGGGTTGATGTCAATGCCCAGGACACGGCAGCCGGCCGCGGCGGCGATCTGCAGCGTCAATAACCCCAAAAGACCCAAACCGATCACCGCCACGCCCTCTCCCACCTGCGCTTCGGCCAAACGGAAACCGTGCAGGGCGATGGCGCCGAGGGTGGTGAAGGCAGCCGACTCGAAATCCACGCTGTCAGGAAGGGGCGCCAGCAGGTTGCGCGGCACGAGAGCATACTCGGCATGGACGGCATAGCCGCCGCCCGCGCAGGCCACACGCTGGCCAACCTTGAAACCGGCGAGGCCCTCGCCCAGCGCGACGATCGTGCCCGCCGAGGAATAACCCAGCGCCATCGGCTGGTCGAGGCGGTTGAAGGCCGCCGCGAGGGTGGTGAGCAGCCCTTCGCGGCGGGCCTTGTCGAGCACCTGCTTGACGAGGTCGGGGCGGGAGCGGGCTTTGCCAACCAGCGATTTCTCGGCGAATTCCACCACCATGCGTTCCGTCCCGGCCGAGACAAGCGAGGCGGCAGTCTTTACCAGCGCCATGCCAGGATGCGGGGTGGGAATGGGAACTTCTTCAATGGTGGTCTTACCTGTCTTCATATTCTGGAGAACTTGTTTCATTCTTTTTCTGTCCTTGGTTGTGGTCGAGTAGAGTATACCGCAAGAGCACTCAAATCAAAACTCCCCCGAACCATCTCAACCTCCTCCTTATTGCTGTATAATAGCTCAAGCAAAAGTCACCTTTTTCAGGAGGAAGCAAACATGTCAACTAAAACCATTGGAATCGCCTTAATCGCTATCGGCGTACTCGTGCTGGCAGTCTCGCTATTGGCGGATTACATTGGGCTTGGCTCAGGGCCAGTCGGAATGGGAGGGAGACAGTTACTGGGAGTTGGCGTTGGTCTGGTGGTAGCCGTTGTGGGAGTTGTTTTGACTCTTCGGAAAAAGAAATAGATATCATCCGCTCGACGAGACTATCATCGGTAAAAATAACCTCATAATCATCATGAAGTTGGCTGTCACCGTCTTATCGCTGTTCATTGTCACTTCCAGCGGGTTGGAGGAGCCTGTGGCGTCTCCGCTCCAGACAATGCCGTAACCCGGATTGGGGACAGCCGTCAACTGCACCAGCGTGCCAGAGATATACTTGGCGCCGGCACAATTCGGAGCAGGGTTGACAGTTACACTGCCGCCTTCAACAGGATTTACAAGGGTACTCAAAGTGTAGCAGGATTCAAAGTGGTTGAGCAACCGTGCAATATAGTTGGTGAAACCACCGCCAACAATTACTTTACCATCCGGCTGTAAAATAATCGCCTCTACCACGTTATCCGTTCCTGCATTGAAGGTTATGTCCAGCGAGCCATTGTTGTTCAAGCGCCCAAGACGGTTAAGCGCTGCGCCGTTATAGGATGAGAAATCTCCGCCGATTAATATTCTACCGTCTGGTTGAGGCACAATGGTCTGTACAAAACCGGAACCACCTGATATTCCTGTGCCAGGATCAAAAGTAACATCCAGCGAGCCGTCGTTGTTCAACCGGGCGACTTTGTTGCGGGAAGTGCCGTCGAAGTTGATGAAATCACCACCGATGAGTACCTTGCCATCTTCTTGTAAAGCAATCGAAGCCACTCTATACCCCCCCGTTCCAATTCCAATACCGGGGTCAAAGGTCGTATCCAGCGAGCCGTCACTGTTTAGCCGTGCAATGCCCGCACGATCGGTGCTATTCACTGTTGAAAAATTCCCGCCGATGATAAATTTTCCATCCGACGATTGTACGGCGAGGTCGTGGATACTGTTATTCGTCGTGCTGGTAAATATTGCATCCAATGCACCATCACTGTTCAGCCGGACGATGTTATCTCCACCGGCCAGGACCTTGTCGTCTGTCTGCACGGCTATCGTAAAAATGTCGGCCTTGACTTCCGTCGCGGGAACGAAGCCTGTATCCAGCGTGCCGTCGCTGTTCAGCCGGGTAATATAATTACGCGTGGCGCCGTTATAACTGTCGAAATGTCCGCCAATCAACACCTTCCCATCGGACTGGATTGCAAGGGTATACACATGGGGAGAGCTGCCATCCGATATCGCCACTCCTGTGCCGGGGTCGAAAGTTGTATCCAGTGAACCGTCGCTGTTCAGCCGGGCGATTTGATTGCGCGTTGTGCCATTGAAGCTGGTGAAATCTCCGGCGATGAGGATCTTGCCATCCTCTGATTGTAAGGCAATGGCATACACCCGGCCATTTGGGCCTGTGCCGGGAGCAAAGGCTGGGTCCGGGACGCCATCACCATCGTTGACTTTGACGTGCAACCAGCCCTGAATTGTCTGACCGAAACACCATGCGTCTGGTTGGACCTGCCAGTTTTCTACAGATAACCGCCGATGACCAACAGAGGACGCATTCTGCTCCAAAATTCTGATAGTCCCTGTTCCATTGCCATCCAGAGTGACCTGTGTAATAAACGCCGTATGCCCAAAGGAATTTTGGGGTGATGCGTTTTCAGTGATAACATCGCCCGGAACGATCGCATGAGTGCCGTTCGGGTAAAAAACGATCGAAGAGGGCGGGGAATTCTTGATCTGATTGGCATTGCCTGGCCAGGGTGCTATTCCCCATTCCAGGTAGAGAAAACGCATAACCAGTTCGACGCATTCGAATTCATATTCTCCCCATGCACCCGGGAAAAAATAGACGCCGTAATCGGTAGTGGGGACAGGTCCGCAAGCGGATACCCCCCACCAGGTTGATAGAAGGGTTGAAAGTACGCCTGTAGCTGGAAAATAGTTGTTAACATCACATACGCCGCTCCACCACGGAGGTTCCCCCACGTCGACAGGGCCGGCTGAGAGTAAAGTATCCGGCGCTGATTTTGATTCCGTAAAAACAGCCCCAAGGTCGAGTGCAGTATCGGCTAATTTTTCGCCCCCCGGTTTTCGAGCAGAAAAATTTTTGGAGGCCTCATCCCACTCGGTCGCGTTTTGCGTTTCAGTATCCCAGGTAATTATGAAGCTCCAGAGACGGCTATGATGCTCGACGTACCATTCGATCGAACGGACCTTCAAATTGCCTGACGAACTTGGGAGAGAGACGTCCACTTGAATGCCTGGAACTGTTTCATTCCAGAAAACACCCGTGGGGCCGTTCGACACCATCCGATCCGTCTTCGAAGATTCGATATTCCAAACGGCCTGACGATATTCGAGGATGCCACCCAACATGGGCATCTGAAACCCTCTCAGGCTTGCGGAAAGGGCTGGAGCAAAAAAACCGCTCCCCAAGAGGCTGAGGAGCGGTAAGAGAACTTTCAACTACAGGGCGAAATTTACAGGCTTTCCGGGAATTGCCGCGGTGAGGCTGTCAAAGGGAAGACTTTCATGGCGTATGCACCTTACCTCAATGGCAAATAGATGATCTGGCCTTCCCAGTCTCCGCTACTGCTTGTTACTGCCAGCAAGAGAATGTCTTCAATAGCGACACTGATAGGCACAGAACGATTTACTTCAATGACCCCTGGCATTCGCTTTCCTGCCACGATGCGTTCATACGCAAATTTTGTGATCGTATTTAAGTCGTGTGTGAGTAAAACCCTATTTTCCTGTGCCGCCCATTCTAAAATGATTGCGTCAGGCGCATGTGTTAATCCCACATCCTGAATGCGGACAATATCCAGTGTGGGATCGCGCCTTAGCAATCCGCGCAAAATGTCGTTGTTGAAATTTTCATCTGCCGCCAAAAGGAGCATGTTACAGTTTCCCGCTTTTTTGACGCGCGATTAACCGCTCTCGTATCCCAATCGGATTAAAGCGTGCCTCCATTTGTTTTTGTAATTCATCCGCTTCTTTTTTGCGTTGACCTAGATAGGATTCCACTTCATCCCGCCTTCGCAGGTAGTATCCAATGACATAATACACATCCACTAACGGAACAGATGGATATTGTTGTGCAATCTCTTCCGCCGTCGCGCCATCCTTGAACGCGGTGACAATCGTATCCAGAGTCACGCGCGTGCTGCTGACACGGATAACTCCATATGTGTCTGTTTCCAAAGGGATAATTTCAGTCATGGTTACCATAGGGGTTTGCTCCTCAATCTTCTGACTTGATTATAGCACAAGACTTTGGAAGTCCTTTGGAAATTCCTGCTCGGTGATGGATGAGTGGAGGCTGCCGATATGGTTGGAGGGCAGCTCGTTCCAACAGGCGCTGTTTGCGCGGCTGCCACCGCCGAGTAAGCTCTTCGAAGCAGTTACCGGCGACCAAGGGCAGCTCGTGCTGCCGGCCATACTCGGCTTCACGCAGGGCATTGGCGGCGGCGTGAGCGGCGTACTCGTCATTCTGTTCTTGAGCATCTATTGGAGCATCAATCAAATTCATTTTGAACGACTCTGGCTCTCGTTGCTTCCATCTGGCCAGCGCAAACAGGCGCGTGGTATTTGGCGGACAGTCGAGCCCGACATCGGCGCTTACATACGCGGCGAGGTAATCCAAAGTCTCCTGGCCGGGCTGCTTATTAGGCCTGGGTTACTGGCTGCTCGGGTCCCCATACCCAACGCTGCTGGCGCTGATCGGCGCGCTAGCATGGCTGATACCCGTAGTGGGGGCGGCCCTGGCGGTGATTCTGCCACTGTTATTGGGATTGCTGACCAGTGTGCAGCTTAGCCTGTTTACGGCTCTTTATACGCTTGTCGTCTTGATTGCCCTGGAAGTATGGGTCGAGCCACGCCTTTTCAGACGCAGGTGGAATAATCCTATTCTAACCTTAGTCATACTCTTAGTCATGGCAGACGCTTTTGGCCTTGTCGGCCTCATCGTAGCGCCTCCTTTATCCGTTGTATGCCAAATCCTGTGGAGCCGCCTGGTCAGCCGCCGCGCTGTTTTAGGGGCCGCGGCCCAGGTTTCAGACCTCAAAGAGCGGCAGGCACGCGTGTGGGACACCGTGGAGGCAATGGATGAACCGCCTCCGGAATTGGTGACCAGCAGCATGGAGCGGCTCACCCATCTGATCGAGAAAGCTGAACCCATTCTGCAAGTCGAAGATCCTCTTCAGAGGGCGGCTCTGCCGGCTGAACCTTCCGAGCCATTATTACACATTGCGCCCCAGCCCGAGCAGGAAGAGTACAATGACCGCACCCAAAATGGCTAGTACACTTGGGCATAAATGGCTAACGAGTTATGCGTTTAGCGCCTTGCCCTGGTAAGTCCACTTGAATGGTTTAGCCATAGTGCGGTTGTAGTATTCGATGAAAGCCAAAACTTTGCGTTTCAG
>Ga0210058_1002916_pt1 | contig 13667 bp, 10 predicted proteins | sample CryGeymeta201511_FD_183979 | JGI IMG/M metagenome (GOLD analysis project Ga0210058, IMG submission 183979) | Groundwater microbial communities from Crystal Geyser aquifers in Utah, USA - Crystal Geyser metaG 2015-11 (SPAdes) (version 2) | ecosystem: Environmental > Aquatic > Deep subsurface >...
GCCTGCCCAGGCAGTTTGTTACAGTGAGGTTTTTAAGGCTTCCTTCGGTTAATGAATCTGAAATAGAAAAAATGCTTGAGTTTGAGGCAATAAAGCAACTGCCGTTTTCCGGACAGGATATCGTAACCGGGCATATAACTTTAAGCGCCGACGAAAAGGGTTACTCCAGGGTGATGCTTGCCGCGGCGCAAAAGGATGTTATAGAAAAACATCAGCAAATCCTTAAGGCCATTGGTATAGCGCCGGATAAACTGTGCCTCAGCACAGAGGCTGTTTTGAACTTTTTTTTGTTTACCAGCAGGATAAACCAGGACCAAAAAACATTATATTTACTTGTTGACGTTGATAGCGCTTCCACAGAGTTGATAATATTTAGAGGCAGAGATATTTTGTTTACAAGGTCATTTAGTCACGGCGCTATAGCGCTTTATGATTCAGGCGCTTTGACGCGTGTAAGGCAGTGGGCTGATACTTTAAAGGAGCATATAAAGCTTTCCTATGTAGCTTTTAAAAAAGAATATACGGCAACCGATGTAAAGGTGGCAAAGATAGTTGTTACAGGAGGCGTGTCTAAATTTTTCAGCCAGATTGATAACAATCTCTCTAAGGAATTTGGCGTATCCGTTGAGTTTCTTGACGCAAGGCAGCAGGCCTCTCATGATAAGCCTGTTTCTTTGACAGCTGTTTTAGGCGTTGCTCTTTCAGCTGATAAGATAAAAATGAATCTTCTGCCGCAGGAAATAAAGCTGGCAACAGAGCGCAAAAAAGAAAAATCCGAGATCTTTAAGTTTTATTCGCTTGTTTTTGCGATATTGTGCTGCATCATCATTGTTATAGGCGGGCGTTTTTTGTGTAAGCAGCTTTATATTAATCATCTTGGCAGGCAGCTTGCGCAGCTTAAACCGTATGCGCAAAAGGCCGCGGCGCTGTCGGATAAAATAAAGATTATCAGGCGCCAGTCAGGCGAAGGCGACACAGCCCTTGGCATGCTGGCAGAATTATACGCTATCATACCAAATGGTTTGAAGATTTCAAATTTTTCGCTTAATGACGATGGTTCGATAGTATTGCGCGGTAACTGCGATTCTATGGCGCTTATATTTAGCGCGGTATCTGCGCTGGAGGCTTCTGAAAATTTTAAAAATGCCAAGCTTGTTTCCGCTAACAAAAGAAGGATTGCGCAAGCGGAAACAGTAGATTTTAATATAAATTGTATTTTAAAACATTGATTAAAGCGGTGGATATATGGCTTTTACTTCATTATCAAAAAGAGAGAAAAATATATTTATAGCCCTGATTATTATTATATCAGTCAGCGCGTTTTATGCGGTTGTGTTGGAGCCGGCTGTAAAAAAATGGTCAGGCATGGACAGTCAGATCGCCTTACGGCAGGTTAAGCTAAAAAAATACCTGGGAGCTGTAAGGGATCTAAAAGAGTATAGCGCCGAGTATAAAAAATATATAGCGGCGATAAAGAAATCCGGATCCGACGAAGAATATATGGCATTTGTGTCATCGCAGATAGAAGAGACGGCCAGAAACAGCGGTGTTTATATCAGGGCCTTAAAGCCAAGCGCGGTTAAGAGCGATAAATTATACAAAAAATTTATTGTAGAGACAGAGTTGGATTCGCCGGTTAAGGACTTGGCCGGTTTTTTATACCAGCTCCAAAGCCCGGAACGCATGTTAAAGGTTGACAGCATGAGTTTAATTGCCACATCCGGCGGCAGCGATTCTGTTAAGGCAAGGGTTTTTATCTCAACAGTTTTATTTAAGGATTAATGATGGATTTTAACAGATTAAAATTAGCGCGTATAAATAACATCCTGGCAGTTTTATTTTTACTGGTTTTGGTTTATCTGTTGTATGATTTATTCGTATTTACTGCGCCTCGAATATCTGATTCAATAAAAAAATCAGGCACCAACATTATCCACGAGGATTCTTCCCCGCAAAACGCCAAACAAAAATCTTCCGATATTAGCGTTGCCAGGCAGCTGGATTATTATACGCAGAAGATAGGCGCAAAGAATTTGTTTAAGGCTTCTCTTGTCGAAGAATCATCCAATACAACCATAGCAGCTACTGAGGCGCAGACATTAATATTAAAAGGTGTTATTGCCGGTAGAAACCCGCAGGCAGTCATAGAGGATACAAAGACTCAAAAAACATATTTTGTTGTAAAAAATGACAAGATTGGTGATATAATCATAGACAGCGTAGAAGAGAATAAGGTAAAATTAAAACTTGGCAGTGAAATATTTGTTTTGACGCTATAATATAAACATTATATGCGGGTAGAGGGGAATTTTATATGTTAAACATAAAAATAAAGAAAATATCAGTATTGTTTGCTGTTTTATTTTTGTTTTCGCAATTTAACGCGTTCTGTCAGGACGTTGATCAATCGGCAGCGGTAACAAGCGAAAATATAACGCTTGATATAAAAGGCATGGATATACTGGATGTTCTTAAGATACTTTCGATGAAAAGCGGTTTAAATATAGTGGCCGGCAAAAATGTTATAGGCCGCGTTACGATATTTTTAAAGGATGTAAATGTATGGGATGCCCTGCAGATAGTGCTGGTGGCAAATAATCTTGCCTATGAAAAACAGGGCAATATAATAAACGTTATGACAGACAGGGATTATGAACTTATTTATGGAGAAAAATTTTACGATAAGAAAAGGGTATATATAGCTAAACTGCAATACGCCAAGGCAGCGGACGTAAGCAAGGTTTTGATGCAGGCAAAGACCAATGTCGGCAAGGTTATAGCCGACGAGGGCTCTAATACAATTGTCCTCATGGATGTGCCTGCCAGTATCTTGCAGATGAAGCGTATGATAGATGAAATGGATGAACCTACGCGCACAATGATATTCTCATTGCAATACGCAAAGGCCGAAGACATTGAGAAAAATGTTTCTGAGTTGGTGACTAAAAATTTAGGGTACATAAAAATAGATGCCAGGACAAACAAAATAGCCGTTACAGATGTGCCCCAACAGCTTGAAAAAATCGAGAAATTGATAAACGCTTTTGACCAGAAGGATGCCCAGGTGATGATAGAGGCAAAGATTTTAGAGGTTACTCTAAGCGACAATTTTAAGATGGGCATAGACTGGGATGTAATCGCGGATAAGTATTTCAGATTAACCCAGAACCTGAAGCTTGGCCTTACATCAGGCGGCACTGTTAAGATAGGCACAATCGCCGGAGGCGGCAGCCCAACGGATGAGGGCGATTATTCAAGCCTTATAGACGCCTTAAGAGAAGTTGGCGATGTAAATACTTTATCCGCGCCAAAGATAATGGCTTTAAATAATCAGGAATCAAAAATATTGGTCGGCACAAGACAGCCTTATTCTACACAATCGGTCGTATCAAGCCAGCAGACGACTACTACAGCCGAAAGCGTGACTTTTGTGGATTTGGGCGTTAAACTGTATGTGACTCCCACGATAAACGAGAATGGCTTTATCACGATGAAAATAAAACCTGAGGTAAGCACAAAAAGCGGGGACTACACAACTTCTGACAATAACACAATCCCCATTATTTCAACAACAGAAGCTGAAACAACCATTATGGTAAAAGACGGGGCCACGGTTGTCATAGCAGGCCTTATAAAGGATACTGTAGATAAAAGCTCTAAAAAGGTCCCTTTTTTGGGAAGCATACCCGTTTTAGGCCATTTATTCAGCAACATTTCAAATGAGAAAAGGAAAGAAGAAATAGTAGTACTTTTAACGCCTCATATAGTTACCGGGGAATCTATGTTTAGCGAAACGGAAAAATGGCGCAGGCACGAGGCGCTTGTTGATAAGATTAAAGACAGTGTTGAGATTGAGGATTTAAAAATAAAACAGGCCAGGCAAAAAGAGGAGTTAGCCCGCCAAAAAAGTAATCTTGCCGAACAGAAAAAAGAGTTAGTCGGCAAGAAAAAACAGGAAAAAGTAGAAAAAAAAGAGCCTGTTGTTGAGGTTAAAAAAGAAGAAGAGCCTGCTGTAGTTTCTTTGATACAAAAGAGTAATTACAGCAGTTATTTTTTGGGTATCAAGAATAAGATTCATGATACAGCAATCAAGAATTTTTACGATCCCGACTTAAGAGGTGAGTGTATCATAAGGTTTATCCTTGATTCTAAGGGGAACCTTTTTGATGAGCCTGTTATTGTAAGCGAGGATAGTAAGTTAGCCGGAGACGTTGTGCTGCAAAGCGTTAAGCTTGCCTCGCCATTCGGTGATTTTCCTGAGGAATTTGGAGCTGACAAGGAAGAGTTCACCGTAGCGGTTTCTTTCCAGCAATAAAGTACCTACTTTTTGTATCCAACCTGTCTTGACAAAATTGGTTTTATATGGTATACTTTACTGATAAAACCTAATAAAACATTTAAAAAAGTAGATCCCCAATAATATGAATTGGTTTGATATATTTGTTGTAATCCTTTTAATTAGAACAAGTTACATGGGTTTTAAGAATGGGCTGTCTGTAGATATCTATAAGGCAGCAGGGTTGTGCATTTCAGGCCTTGCGGCCTTTTATTTTTACAATAGGGTAGTATTTCTTGTAAGTAATTATATTACTATTCCAATAGAAGAGACTCAGCTTGCAGCAATATCTTTCATTTTGATTCTACTTGCATGCCTGTTTGCATGCAAAATAATTTTTACTTTGATACAAAAAATAGCGCAGATACGGTTTGTCAAGTTTTTTGATTCAACAGTAGGCATGATTTCCGGATTAATAAGAGGTATTGTTATAGCATGCCTGTTTTTTATGATATTGAACTGGAGCGCATTTGATTATATAAAAAGATCTGTCCAGGAAAAGTCTTTTTCAGGTGTTTACATAGTATATGTAAACAGTCAAGCCAAGGGTGTACTCAATAAGATACTGCCGGAGTAATAATTATTTGTCCCTCGTCACTAAACGTGATAGCTTGTGGCTCGGGACGATTTTTCAACCAAAGAGATTCTACTGGAAAAATCGGAGGTGTAAATTGAAGTTAGGTGATATTTATGAATTTGTGGTAAAAAAAGGCATTGAACAGGATCCGCGCGGCGCAAAAGCCGTGCAGAACGCGCTTAACAAAGCCAAAAAGGATTTTGATGAGTTAAAGCCCGGGGATAAAGAGAATTTTGATAAAGAGTCGCTGGTAAATCCTTATGCCGATACGCGTATCTTAAACGGCAATCCTAAGGAAGAAATAAAATCAATACTTGTAGGCATAGATATGGAGGTCGGCGAAATTGTATTGGCTGACCGTTTAAAGCAAAACGGAAAGCCTGTGGATTTGGTAATGGCCCATCATCCAGAGGGTTTTGCGCTTGCAGGATTTTATCAGGTTATGCATATGCAGACAGATATAGCGGCTCAGATAGGTGTTCCCATAAATATAGCCGAGTCGCTTCTTCATGAAAGAATAAAAGAGGTTGAAAGAAGAGTGCATCCTGCCAACCATGCAAGGGCAGTGGATGCGGCCAGGCTTCTGGGGATTAATTTTATGTGCGCGCATACGCCTGCCGATAATCATGTCACAGCGTATTTGCAGAAGCTTATAGACAAGGAAAAACCGGAATTCATCTCAGATCTTGTAAAGCTTCTTAAAAGTGTTCCGGAATACAAAGAAGCGTCGAAACACAACGCCGGGCCTAAGATTTTTCTGGGCTCTGAAAAAAAACACACAGGCAGGGTAATGGTTGATATGACCGGAGGCACAGAGGGGTCAAAGGATATTTTTAAAGAATTATCCAAGGCCGGGATATCAACAATAGTCTGCATGCATTTAAGCGACGAGCATGTGAAGAAGGCGCAGCAGGAACACCTTAATGTTATTGTTGCGGGCCATATCCCCAGCGATACCATTGGTATAAATCTATTACTGGATCAATTAGTGAAAAAAGAAAAAATACAAATTTTGGGTTGTTCGGGGTTTGTAAGGGTCGCTAGGTAGATTTTATGATACCGGATGAAATAATCAACCAGATATTGGACAGGACGGATATTGTTGAAATAATATCCGGCTATATACCTTTAAAAAGGGCCGGAAGGAATTTTCGCGCCAACTGCCCTTTTCATCATGAAAAGACGCCGTCATTCATGGTGAGCCCGGATAAGCAGATATTCCATTGTTTTGGTTGCGCAGCAGGAGGCAATGTTTTTGCTTTCGTGATGAAGTATGAGCGTCTTGAATTTCCGGAGGCAGTAGAGTTGATAGCAGCCAAGGCAGGCATTGAGATACCCAGGACGCAGGCCGCAAATCCCGGCGCGCGCTCTGAAGCCGCCAAGATTCATTCGGCCAATGAAGCAGCGACGCATTTTTACCATTACACGCTGCTTAAAACTGACTCCGCCAATGACGCGGTAAGCTATCTTAAAAAAAGAGGGATAAAGGAAGAAACAATAAAAAAGTTAAAACTTGGTTATGCGCCTCAGGGATGGGATGCCTTTTTGAATTTTGCCGGTAAAAAAGGTTTTGATCCCGGGTTCCTGCAGCGCGCCGGCCTTACTGTAACAGGCAAAGACGGTAATTCCTATGATAGGTTCAGGCACAGAGTTATATTTCCTATTCATGACAACAAGGGTAAGATTGTGGGTTTTGGCGCAAGGGTGCTTGATGAGGCGTTTCCCAAGTATGTTAATTCGCCCCAGACCCCGGTGTATAATAAAGGAAACAACCTTTACGGTTTAAATTGGACGGCCCAGCACATAAGAGAAAAGGATTCTGTAATAATCGTGGAAGGGTATATGGATTTTCTGATGCCTTTTCAGGCAGGCGTGGACAATATAGTCGCCTCTTTGGGGACAGCCCTTACTGTTGAGCAGGTGAAATTGTTAAAAAGGTTTACAAAAAACATTGTAATGGTTTTTGACCCTGATACAGCAGGAGAGTCGGCAAGTTTAAGAGGCCTTGACATAGCGGTTTCAGAATCCTTTAATGTCAAAGTTGCCGCCCTGCCGCAGGGTTTTGATCCTGACAGGATGGTAAGGGAACAGGGCGTTGAAAAATTCAAGGAATGCATAGATAAAAGCATTGATTTTTTTGACTACAAATATAACGTATTAAAATCAAAGCATAAAGGCAGCGATATTAATTCAAAGGCAAAGATAGCCGGCGAGATGCTCCTTACTATAGCGAAAGTCCCGAATGCCGTATCCAGGTCTGAATACGTGAAGAAGCTTGCGCAGTATATGGATATAGACCCCCAGGCTTTATGGGCTGAGATTAAGAAGATAAAACCGGGCCAGGATACATCAACCGGCGTATCATTGGAAATTTCAGATTCAACGCCGTCTTCAGGCGTATGTATTAATGTGGCAGAAAAGATGCTTTTGGGGTTTGCGCTCGAGGATTTTTCGTTCATAGAGCAGATAAGAAAACATCTTAACGTAAGGCATTCTGAAAACGATGAATTTAATATTTTACTCGGGGTTGTTTGTGATTTCTGGGACCAGCATAAAAACATAAACATAGGCAAGCTTGTAAATTCGATAAAAGACCAGCGCCGCTGCAGGATTATTCTTGACGCGTATGCCTCTACCCAGGAAGTGACAGACAAGGATAAGTGTTTTAAGGATTGCATAAAAAATATCAAACAAACAGATTTAAAGTTCAGATTAAAGGCGCTTCAGGCAGAAATAGCCCGGGCGCATGATTTAAAAACAGACGAAGAATCTTTAAACAAGTTATTAAGTGAGTACAACGGCCTTATAAGGCAAAAGACAGAGGTATAATTTTCCATGAAAAAACGACGAGTTAAAATAAAAATCCGCCGCAGAAAACTCCGTAAAAAGCCTTCAAAAAAGCCTGTTTTAAGTAAGGCTTCCAAGGCTCTAGAGGACCTATCGGCAGCGCAGTGGGAAAAAGATGCCTGTATAAAAAAGCTTCTTGACCTTGGCAAGCAGAAAGGTTTTTTAACCTACGAAGATGTTAATGATATGCTGCCTGAGGATATTGTCGGCTCTGAAGATATAGATGATGTGCTTGCCGCGCTTGGCTCGGAAAAGATAGAAATAGTTGATTCTGAAAAAGGCTATAGCGGCCCTGTTGCAGATGACGCTCATCAACCTGATGCCGCTAAAGATGTAGAAGCCGCAGTTGTCAGTAATCTTGAGCATATTCCTCATGTTGTGCAGATAGACGACCCTGTGCGTATGTACCTTAGGCAGATGGGCCAGATACCTCTTTTAAACAGGGATGATGAGATTTCCCTTGCAAGAGATATTGAGGCCGCTGAAAATGCTTTTCGCGAAGTGGTATATCCTTTGCGGATTACCAAGACTCAGATTTTGGAAATAGTAAATAAGGTGCTTGAAAAAAAAGTAACACCGGATGAAATTTTAGATGACGAGGATGTCAGGATTAAAAAAGGTCTAAGCGCCAGAAGGCTTAGAGTGCTGGTAAAAAGTTTAAGGCGCGCAAGAAGGCCTGATTCTCTATGCGAGCTTATGAAGGTGCTCAACCTGAATATATCCGTAATAGTAAATGTAGTTGCCGATATAAGGGCAAGCCTTGTTGAGATAGAAAGATTAGAGAGGGAGATTGCAAAATTAAGAAGAAAGAGGAAAAAAGGCGACATTCAGAAGTTTTTACGCAATATAAAATCCATAGAGCTTAGCCTTGGAGGGTCCTATCGCCGTACAAAGGAAAGGCTTCAGCTGATCAAGCGCAAAGAGATTCAGTATAACAAGGCCAAGAAAAAACTTGTTGAGGCCAATTTGCGCCTTGTTGTTTCCATAGCCAAGAAATATACGAACAGGGGTTTAAGTTTTCTTGATCTTATACAGGAAGGTAATATAGGCCTTATGAAGGCCGTTGAAAAATTTGAATACCGCAGGGGTTATAAATTTTCGACATATGCCACGTGGTGGATCAGGCAGGCCATAACAAGGGCCATAGCCGATCAGGCAAGGACCATAAGAATACCGGTGCATATGACTGAGACTATAAATAAACTGATTCGCATCTCCCGCGCCCTTGTGCAGGAAAACGGTAAAGAGCCGGCGCCTGAAGAAATAGCGTCAAAGATGCGCCTGTCTATTGATAAGGTTAGGAATATTTTAAAGATAGCGCAGGAACCCATATCCCTTCAGACTCCTATAGGCGATGAAGGCGATACGCATTTCGGGGATTTTATTGAAGACAAGCGCGCGATTTCGCCTGCTAACGCTACAGCCTATTCCATGCTTAAAGAGCAGATGGAAGGTGTTTTGGATACATTGACTGAAAGAGAGAAAAAAGTTTTGAAGCTGCGTTTCGGTATAGGCGACGGCTGCCCCAGAACGCTTGAAGAGGTGGGCGTTATTTTTAAGGTTACGCGCGAAAGAGTAAGGCAGATAGAGGCAAAGGCGCTCAGGAAACTCAGGCATCCTACCCGCAGCAAGCGGCTTAAAAACTTTCTTGAAATGGCAATGACAGAAGACCGCGTACTGTGATAGTTATTTTTTAGCCCTCCATAAAAGGCAAATCCTATGTCAAATCAGAAAAGAAGAAAAGATGTGCGTAATCTCGCTATTATCGCGCACGTTGATCATGGAAAGACAACGCTTGTAGACGCCCTGCTTAAGTATACAGGCGCGTATGATTTTAAATCCGGCGATCAGCTGATAATGGATTCAAATCCCCTTGAAAAAGAAAGGGGTATTACTATTTTTTCTAAGAACGCGTCTTTTCAGTATAAAGGAGTCCAATGTAATATTGTCGATACCCCTGGGCACGCTGATTTTGGCAGCGAAGTGGAACGCATCCTTAAAATGGTTGACGGCGTTTTACTGCTTGTTGACGCTGTTGAAGGGCCTATGCCGCAGACAAAATTCGTATTAAAGAAATCCCTGGAGCTTCATTTAAAGCCTATACTTGTCATCAATAAAATAGACAGGCCGAATTCGCGTCCGCACGAAATCGCTGATAAGGTATTTGATCTTTTCTGCGAGCTTAACGCAAGCGATGAGCAGCTTGATTTTCCTATTTGTTACGCATCAGGTAAAGACGGCTACGCAACGCTTAATCTTGATGAGCCAAGCGAGTCAGTAAAGCCTCTTTTAGACACTATTTTGCACAGGGTGTTACCGCCTGTCGCTGATATGGATTTGCCGTTTCAGATGCAGGTTACAATGCTTGATTATGATTCGTATATAGGCCGTATCGCGATAGGCAGGATATCTTGCGGCTCTGTGCATTTAGGGGATCCTGTGGCGCTTGTAAAGCAGCGCGACGGATCTATTACAAAAGGTAAGATTATAAAAATAAAAAGATACTATGGTTTAGTCCGTGTCGATGTAGAAGAGGCAATAGCTGGCGATATAGTATTAATCGCAGGCGTAGAAGGCGTTGAGGTTGGAGATACAATCGCCTGTGTTGATAACCCAAAGGCCCTGTCGCCGCTTAAGATAGACGAACCGACTATATCGATGAATTTTTCTCATAATACAAGCCCTCTTTCAGGAAAAGCCGGCGGTAAATTTTTAACATCAAGGCATATACGCGAGCGCCTTGCGCATGAGGCAATGATAAATGTCGGTATCAAGGTTGAAGAGGTTGATAACGGCGAACGCTTCAAGGTGTCAGGCCGTGGCGAGCTGCATCTTGCGATACTCATTGAGACAATGCGGCGCGAGGGATATGAGCTTGAGGTTTCAAAGCCGCAGGTGATATTAAAGAAAATCGATAATCAGATGTGCGAGCCTGTTGAGGAAGTGACTGTTGAGGTGCCTCCTGAATATCAGGGCGCGATTATACAGGCGTTTGGCGAGCGCAAGGCAGAGATGCGCGATATGAAAACGACTTCTACGAATACAATCCGTATGGAATTTATCATCGCCTCCAGGGCCTTGATAGGGTTCAGAGGGGATTTTCTGACAATGACGCGCGGAAACGGTATTATGTATCAGAATTTTTTTGAGTATCAGCCGTATAAGGGCGATATGCCTAAGCGTCAAAGCGGGGTTATGGTATCCCAGGGTAACGGAGACGCGGTTGCCTACGCTTTAAATGCCCTGCAGCCGCGCGGCGCTATTTTTATTTCGCCTGGCGAGAAACTGTACACAGGCATGATAGTCGGCGTAAACAACAAAGGCGTTGATATTGTTGTAAATGCCCAAAGGGAAAAGAAACTGACCAATATGCGCGCCGCAGGATCTGATGAAGCGATTCAGCTGATACCGCCGCAGAAGATGACGCTTGAGTTCGCGTTGGGGTTTATTGAGGACGATGAATTGGTCGAGATTACTATGCAGAGCATCCGTATAAGAAAGCTCCATTTAGACGAAGTCGCGCGCAGGCAAGCCAGCCGCGGACAAAAAGCAGAGCGAATCTAGCCACTAGGATTTCCTTCTTTACAAGCCAATCAAAATTTGATATACTATTTATTCTAGGAAAGGGCCCATAGCTCAGCGGTTAGAGCAGGTGACTCATAAACGGCTTTGAGAATTTTTCGTAACCCATTGAAATTGCTGTAAATACGAATAGTGTCAAGAGGTTACAGCAAAACCTTGTTTTAACCTGTTTTAATGTGGTTTAACGATTTTTAACCTCGTATGGACACTTTTTGGACACCAAAAAAGTAAAAAGCGATTTTTATTGACAAGAGTAATAAATATGATATACTTAGTATCGATGAAAGAGTTATTTGCTCCCCGTGTGACTTCCCGAAAGGGCTCATGCGGGGTTATTTTTTATAAGGGGTTAAGATGGCTCTAACCGAACCTAAGATAAAGAACGCAATAATTTTTATTGATGGTCAAAATTTGTATCGCGCTGCGAAGGATGCGTTTGGTTACAATTACCCCAATTACGATATTAAGCTTTTATCTGAATGGGTATGTTCCGGCCATAAATGGAATTTGAACGACATATATTTTTACACCGGAGTGCCTGATCCTCAAGATGATGCTTTATGGCATAGCTTTTGGAGTAAAAAATTAAGCTATATGGGTCGGATGGGAATCAATATTTTTAGCAGGTCTTTAAGATATCACAATAAAGATTGGACATGCCCTTCATGCAATAAAAAGTATACTTCTCTTGTAGGCCATGAAAAAGGGGTGGATGTTCGTATAGCCCTTGACATTATCAGGCTGGCGCATCAAAAAACATACGATGTAGGGATAATATTTAGCCAGGATCAGGATCTCAGCGAGGTGGCGGATGAAGTGCGTAGAATTTCCGCAGAGCAAAATCGCTGGATTAAATTAGTATCTGTTTTTCCGGTTAGTCCTACTTATCAGAATAAATGGGGCATAAATAAAACAGATTGGATTAAAATTGATAAAAAAATCTATGATTCTTGTATAGATACTTGTGATTATAGATAGGTTTGTCATTAGGCAAGACAGTTCTTTGTATGAAGTACAAGCTCTTCCTTAAGAGGAGAGCTAAAGGAGCGACATGAATAAAAAACTATCACAATTACTATCAACAGCAAAAGATAAAATTGATTGGATTATGATAATTGTAGGATTTTGCATGGCTTCATATAGTTTATTATCTTTTAAGGCGAGTATATTCTCGGTGCGTGAGCAATTAGCAATACATGTGAGTAGGCTTGATTATACAAATGGATTTTATTATTGTTATTCAAAGAGCAGTAAGTTTTTGTTTGTTATTGGTATAGGCTTACTGGCATTGGGAGTTTTGCTTCATAAGAATAAAAAATAAGGCAATGATAAGGCGATAAGGGTATTTAAGAAAACTACAAAGGGAATATTAATAGCAGGGGTGAGCTTGGAGCTTGCACCGTTTGAGAAATTAAGATTGCAGTTGTCCCCGTAACCAAGATTAAAGGTGTCCCCATTAGGCGTTTTTGAGTTCAAGTTTTTCCGCTTTACAATCCTACCTAAATTTGGTATACTACATATCTTAAGAAAGGTCCTGTTTTGCAGTTAGAAAAACTATACAAAACAGGACCCAAAAATTGCTTTGCAATTTTTGGGCCCATAGCTCAGCGGTTAGAGCAGGTGACTCATAATCACTTGGTCGGAGGTTCGATCCCTTCTGGGCCCACCAAATTTCGCCAGATATTTAGACAGTAGCGAAATTTGTCCCGAGTCCCTCGCCGCAAGCATTTTATATATTGGCGTCTCGGGACGAGGGGCAAAACATAGACATTGTGTCCCTCGTCACAAGTCGTGATAGCAGGTGACTCGGGATGAAATTTACAGAATGAGATAACAGGCAAATTTCAGAGGTCATAGGTTCTTTAAACGGGCAACTAGCTCAACCGGTTAGAGCGCTTCCTTCACATGGAAGAGGTTACGGGTTCGAGTCCTGTGTTGCCCACCATTCTGCTTCGCCCCTAGCTTGAAGAAATAGCGGTGGGGCTTCGCAGGAATTAGGCGAAGCAGAATGTTCCTACGAAGCCCATACCAGCAATAACGTTGAGTAGGGCGAAGTAGAACAAACAAAAGGAGATACAGTGCCACAACAAATAGACATTGCCGCGCAACTTGATGTTTTAATAAAACTCCAGGGCCTGGATACGCAGATATACGCCCTGAGGCGGGAAAAGGAAAAAAAGCCCCAGGAGTTAGCCGCGCTTGAGGCGGAGTTTAAAGAGAAGGACGCCGGGCTTAAAAAGGCAGAAGCGGATTTTACCGTGTTGCAATTAAAGAGAAAAGAAAAAGAAGGCGCATTATCCGGCAAAGAAGAACAAGTCAAAAAAC
>Ga0210058_1002982_pt1 | contig 13471 bp, 10 predicted proteins | sample CryGeymeta201511_FD_183979 | JGI IMG/M metagenome (GOLD analysis project Ga0210058, IMG submission 183979) | Groundwater microbial communities from Crystal Geyser aquifers in Utah, USA - Crystal Geyser metaG 2015-11 (SPAdes) (version 2) | ecosystem: Environmental > Aquatic > Deep subsurface >...
TCATGTTCAAGACCTTTGAAAGACTCAGCGGCGAGGCCAACCTGTGGGCGCGCTTCATCCGCTACGACAAGTCCGCGCCGGGCCAGGCCGCCTGCGGCAACATCCACTTTGCGCCCAACAGCGATCGCGACTACGATTGGAACAACCCCGCCGCCGTCTCCAGCGAGTGCTACGATTGGCAACTCAATTTTCCGAGTTTCAAGGGCGACGTCCGCACCGTCACTTCGGCGGAGTGGGGCAGCGGCGACATCCGCCTGCATCACCAGTGGTGGCTGACCCGCATCCCGCACGCGGCGGGACGCAAGAACGGTGTCCACAACAACTGGTGGCAATATATTATTGACCCGAACAAAGTGACTGTGTAAAAAGACAAGTCCCCGTTTTTTAGAAGCGGGGACTTGCGGTATTGCGAATTTAGGTTCATGGGTAGACTCCTTGTTGTTCTATTTCTGAGATCAGCGGTGGAAGCCGCTTAAATTGCTACTTCATCGCGGATAACAAACACTCGCTCAATTCAACCTGTGGGAGGGTCTGCTCAACCGAAACGTAATAGCCGCCCCAGCCGCAGGCGCGGCAGAGGATGCGTCCGTGCAGAAGGACTTCGCGTTCGTTGATGATTTCTTCGCCGCACGCGTCGCAGTTGACGCGGACGCCCGCGCGGCTGACAATCTCTTGGACGGGCGTGGTCAAGATGATAGGTTGGATGGTCAGCAACTCGTCATCGGGCATGGATTGGTACGCCTGCAACTGCGCGAAGTAATGGCGGGATTCGCCGTCGGCGTAGGAAAATGCCCGATGGCGCAGATCAGGCTGGGGGGCGATGCGAAGCGTCCGCTCGGTTTCCACATCCACAAAGGTCGCGGCGATCTTGCCGTAGTCTTCGATCCGCAGGGTGCGATGTCCGACCGCGCAGGCTGTGGCGGCTTCGATGCCGTCGGCGAAACAGCCGTCGGTTTCGAGGATGACGAGCAGGCGTTTGTCGCGGCGCGGGAGGTCCAGCCCCAGCGCGGACGCGCCCGCCAGCCCGATGCGCGCGCCGAGAACTTGCCGCGGGCAGAGATGGGTGTGGCGGGCGGAGGAGACTTCGAGCAGGCGAGTCAGCGCGGCGTTCATTGACCCGTCAATGTGCGGCTTGCGGGACGAGGGCTTTGGTGTGGGAACGTTGCAGGATAAACGCCAGCCCCAGCGAAACGAGCGCAAGCGCGATGTAAGCCACGAAACCTGTGGCATAGCCGCCGTCTCCCTGCCAGCGGACGAAGGCGCTCAACAGCGGAGGGATGGCGAAGCCGCCGAAGGCGCCCAATCCGCCCACCCAGCCCGAGGCGCCGCCCACCGCTTGCGGCACTTCCTTCGGCACGAGTTTGAAGACCGCCGCGTTCGCCACGCCCATGCCGAGCGCCATGACAATTTCCGCCGCCAGCGAAAGCCCGAAGGAGCGCGAGAGGGTCAACATCAACGCGCCGAACAGCATGACGGACAGGGCGAGCATGGCAGTCCGTTCGCCGCCGAGTCGGTCGGCGAGCGAGCCGCCCCACACGCGCACGAGCGAGGTCAGGATGGAATAGGTGGCAGTCAGTATGCCCGCCGTCACCGCCGAGGCGCCGAGGAAGGATTTCCAATAGGTCGGCAGCCAGGCGGTCATGGCGAGGAAACCGCCGAAGGAGGCGAAGTAAATCGCGGTCAGCGCCCAGGTCTTCCAGACTTTGGCGGAGAGGAACAGGCTGTCTTTGATATTTCCCGCAGGGAAAATTTCCTGCCCAAGTTTGGCGGCGGCTGGACGCGCCTGTTCGGGCGACATTCCATTTGCACACAGTTGAAAGTAGGGCGCGTTGAGTCCCGTGAAGTAATAGCCGACTGTGCCGAGAATCAGCAGGCAGAGCCAGATGAGGTACGCGCCCGCCAGCCCCGCCGCGGTCAGCGCGAGCGGCAGGATGAGGGTGAAGATGCCAGGCGCGAGGTTGCCCACGCCGCCGTAGATTCCCAGCGCGCTGCCCTGCTTCGCTTTGGGCGACCAATAGGAAGCCTGGCTGATGCCGACAGAAAACGTGGCAATGCCGCAGCCGCTCAACGCGCCGAGCAGGAGAATCAGCGGATACATTCCAGGCGTCAGGCGGTCAGGGTAAAAACTGTAAATGGTCAGCGTCAGACCCAACATGCCGAGGATGGAGAGACCGAGCAAAATCAGCATGGGTTTGCGTCCGCCAGTCACATCCACCCAGGCGGCAAAGGGGATGCGTAACAGCGAACCCGTCAGCGAGGGAATCGCCACCAGAAAGCCGACCATGACGGGCGTCAACCCCATGACGTCTTTGAGTTTTTGGGCGGTCGTGCCGAACAACGCCACCGCCGCAAAGCCGATGAAAAAACCGAGCGTCGCGCCGAACAAGCCGCGCTGTGGGGTACCTTTGATGTTCATGAAATTCTCCTGAGATTAACTCGAATAGGTCGAAAAAGATTCAACTACGAAGGTCACGAAGAGACACAAAGGAAAACCTTGGTGATACTTTGTGCCCCTTTGTGGTTCAAAAATTCTTGATACTTTCACGGCATATTCAGCGCAATCAGCGGACCGCGCCGCCCTGCCCATTTCGCGCCGAGCGCGGAGAGAGTCTCTTCGCCCAAAAGTTGCCGCGCCATGCGGAAGAGAACCTGCTCCTCCTTTTGGAAATGAGCGCGGCTGACTTCGATCATCTGCGCGGCGAGGGCGCGTCCCTGCGCCAGGTCTGTTGCGGATTGGACGCGCCCCAGCAGAGTCACGATCTGGTCGTGTTCCATCCGCATGACCACGAGAGGTCCGCCCTGCGCGCCGAGATGAGGTTCCAGCGCGGTGAAAAGCAGTTCGTCTTCGAGACTTGCGTGGGCTTCGAGAGAGAACGAAAGCGGCGCGGCGCGGTTGGTCAACGCGGCGGCTGATTCGATTGCAGGGAGCGCCTTTTCAAGGTCTTGAAAGAGCAATTGAAAAACGCCGTGTTCGCCGAGAAGAGCGTCTGTGATGAGCATGGATGTTATTTTTGCGTCGGTTTGGCGCGATTCCAGATGACCACTTGCAACGGTCGCCAAAGGTACGTGATCGGATACGTCATCACATGCACCAGCCGCGTGAAGGGGAAGATGGCGATGATGACGAAGCCCCACAAGTGATGCCATTTGACCACCGCGGGCAGCGCTGAAACGTATTCGATCTTCGGCTGGAAGACCAGCAGGGACATCAGCCACGGCGCGGCGGTGTGCAGGAACCAGTCCGAGCCCCAGCGGTAGAAGAAGGAGACCCAGAAGCCGAGAATGACCTGCACGAGCAGGGCGGCGACCAGCGCCCAGTCTGCCCAGGTGGTGACAACGCGGACGCGGCCGTTGGTGGAGCGGCGCAGGATGAGCAGGCTGATTCCCACGATTGCCATGAGCGCCATCGCCATACCGAGCACCTCGACCACGTACAGGCGCGTCGGGTCGGCGGTCAGCGCGCCCCACGCTCCAGGGAAGAGGAAAGCCAGCAGGTGGACGCTCACGATGGTGACAATGCCATAGTGCCAGGGCACGGAGCCCCAAAACAGGTTACGGTTTTCGAGAAATTGCGACGAGAAACTGGAATAGGAAAAACGGTCGGAGTAATAACGGTACACGCCGACCACCACCGCCAAGGTGACGGCCAGGTAGGGAAAGGCGACAAACAGAACGGTATTAAGCATGGTGTCCTCCGAAAATTTTAGTCGTCACTGCGAGCGATGGTCGAGTAGGCGTGATCTTCGCCGTACCGAGACCAGAGCGAAGCAGTCTCCTCGCCAGGCGCGGGATTGCTTCGGGAAGCGATGCCCTGAGCTTGTCGAAGGGAACATCCTCGCAATGACGAAATGAGGTAGTTATTCCACGGCGTCGTACGCCAGCGGCATTTCGTTCATGGCTTCGGCTTGCGTCTGGGCGTGTTCTTCCTCCCAGTTTGCGGCTTTGATGAGCGGCTCGCCAACTGTCCTCACCAGCACATCGTACAGCGCCTGCAACACCGCCAGATATAACGGCAGGGACGACTGGTCATTCTCATCGCGCATTCGGCTGGCGGCAAGCACCTTGTCCAGCGCGGGCAGGATGGCATATTGCGCCAGTTCGCGGAATTCCTCCTCATCCTGCAAAACGCTCAGGTAGCGCAGTATGCACACCAGGTGGTCGGACAGTTCGTCGGCTTCGCTCAACCCGTGCGCGCGGTAACGCTCCTTGAGTTCGAGCATGAAGATACTGCGTTTGTAGGTCTCGCCGAGCAACTGATAGCCGATGTAGGGATACGCGCCGCCGAGATCGAACGTGCTGGCATACGCTTCCTCCAAATGCCCGAAGGACATCGGCTCCATTTCGCGCGCGAAGGCGGACAAAAGCGCGTCGGGCGACAGTTGGGCGGATCCTGCTTCGAGGGGCGGAATCTCCATCTGGGCGACGGTCTGCGCGCACAACCGCGCTTTGTCCGCCAGACCAGGCTGGGGGTAGTCCAGAATGTCGGCGAATTGCGTCAGGGCAGTGGGGAGCATGGGATGTAGCGTCATATTAATACCTGCGTCCTGGTCCTCGGCGGAAGCCGAAGCCCGTTTCCTGTTTATTGGTGAGGGGCGGGGTGGTCGCTTCGATGGCGACTTCGCGGCTCATGTTGGGAACGACGAAGCGTTCATCGTAGGTCGGCAGGGCAGTCAGGCGGAAGATGGCGTCGGCTTCCTTGGCGTCTGTCTTGCCTGTGGAGTAGGCTTTCTCCACAACATCCTGCGACACATCCTTGACCGTTTCACTGCGGCGATGAATGCGGACGGCGATCAGTTTGCGATAGACTTCCTCGATCACGTCCGTATTGCCCGCCGAGAATAATCTCGCCATGAATTTGATGGGGACGCGCGCTTTTTCCAATGCGCTGAGCAGGGGCGCCAGTCCGTCCGCGCCGCTCTGGTCCACTTCGTAATTGCCGTCTTTGGTCTTCGCCAGAACGGGCAGCATGGGCGGGACGTAGAAGAGCATCGGCACGGTGCGGAATTCGGCATGAAGCGGCAAGGCGATCTGCCATTGCTTGACGAACTTGTAGACGGGCGATTTCTGCGCCGAGTCGATCATGTTGTCGGGGATGCCGTTGGCTTTGGCGGAGGCGATGACGGCGGGATCGAACGGGTCCATGATCATGCCGCGTTGCGCCGCGACCAGGTCGGCGTCCGCGGAGGCCGCGACTTTTTCGATCTGATCGGCGTCGTAGAGCAGGACTCCCAAATAGCGGATGCGTCCCACGCAGGAGTGGAAGCAGGCGGGGGGCTGTCCGCTTTCGATGCGCGGGTAGCACAGGATACATTTTTCGGATTTGCCCGTTGACCAGTTGAAGTAGGTCTTCTTGTAGGGGCAGCCCGAAATGCACATGCGCCAGGCGCGGCATTTTTCCTGCGAGAGCAGGACGATGCCGTCTTCGCCGCGTTTGTAGATGGCGCCCGCCGGGCAAGCCGCCACACAGCCAGGGTTGAGACAGTGGTTGCAGATGCGCGGCAGGTAGAAGAAGGTCATGCGCTCGACTTCGTTAAGTTGCTCGCGCTCGTCTTCGGTGAGTTCGTCGAGGTTCTTGTCGTTCTCCGCGTAGACGGGCGAGCCGCCCAGGTCGTCGTCCCAGTTGGGACCCGCTTCGATCTCCATCGGTTTGCCCGTGACGAGCGAGATGGCGCGGGCGGTGGGCTGGTCGTCGCCTTCGGGGGCGTCGAAGAGATGCTGATAATCGTACGTCCACGGCTCGTAGTAATCGTCCATGGTGGGCAGGTTGGGGTTGAAGAAGATGTTGCCGAGCGCGCCCATCCGTCCCTGCAATTTCAGGTTGAGTTTGCCGTTCTTCTTCTCAAAACCGCCTTTATACTTTTCCTGGTCTTCCCAGCGCGTGGGGTAGCCCGTACCGGGCTTGGTCTCCACATTATTCCACCACATGTACTCGGTGCCTTTGCGGTCGGTCCAGATGTTCTTGCAGGCGACGCTGCACGTGTGGCAGCCAATGCACTTATCGAGATGAAAAACCATTGAAACTTGCGCGCGTATGTCCATATTTGCTCCTTTGGGTTTCGCGTATCGCTTATTGCGTGTTGCGTGGTGCGTAACGCTACTGAGTTTTGGTGAAATAACTTCCTTTGATTCCGTCATTGCGAGGAGGACGCTCTTCCCGACGAAGCAATCTCCGCGCCGCAGGAGGGGATTGCTTCGTCGCTCACTCCGTTCGCTCCTCGCAATGACGGCAGTCGGGCGATCACCGATTAGCGATAGGCGATCCGCGAATTACCATTCCAGTTTTTCCATCTTCCGCACGACGCAGTACGTGTCGCGGGTGAAGATGCCGATGGGACCCCAGTAATTGAAGCCGTACGTGAACTGGGCGTAACCGCCCGCCAGTAACAGCGGATTGATGCGCGTGCGCGTCAGGCTGTTGTGCCCGCCCGCGCGTTTCTTGCCGCGGATCTGCGATTTTGGGATGTAGATCGTGCGCTCGACGGCGTGATAGTACAGACACATGCCAGACTGCACGCGGGAACTAACGTTGACGCGCGTGACGACCACGCCGTTGTCGTTGAACATTTCCACCCAGTCGTTGTCCACGAGACCGACTTTTTCCGCGTCCTTGTCGTTGATCCAGACCGGGTCCATGCCGCGCGAGAGTGTCAACATGCGGTGGTTGTCCTTGTAGGTCGAGTGGATGTTCCACTTGCCGTGCGGCGTGATGTAGTTCAGCACCAGGCTCTTGTCGTCCACCGGGCTGTTGACGATGTCGCCCGTCGCGCGCGGATTCAATTTCGGCTTGAAGGTGGGCAGGTGTTCGCCAAAGTCCAGATACCACGGATGGTCAACATAGAAGTGCTGGCGTCCCGTCAGCGTGCGCCAGGGGACGAGGCGCTCGACGCTCATGCACCAGGCGGCGTAAGCGCGCCCGTCGTTGACCATGCCCGACCAGCAGGGGCTGATCAGCGTGCGGCGGACTTGTCGAGTCAGATCGAAGAAGGTCATCTTGACGCTGCGTATTTTCTCAGCCAGGTCTGCCAGCGGGAGACCGACGCGTTCCTCTTCGTGTTTGAACGCCTCGTAGGAGACTTCGCCGTTCGTTTCGGGAGCCAGATGCAAAAGCACGTTGGCGGTATCCAGCGCGTCTTCGAGACTGGGATATTTCTTCCCGCCCCACTCCACACAGCGCGTGCGACGCGGGTCGGGCGTCCCGCCGACGGGTTTCTCCAGCAGTTCATCGTAGAATTTCTCGATGGGAATCTGCACGCCGTTGCCGTTGATGCCATCCGCGCGCAGGTTGGGTCCGAGCGAGATGAAGCGGTTGTACAGGTTGGCGTAGTCGCGCTCGACCACGCGCAGGTGCGGCATGGTCTTGCCAGGGATGGCTTCGCATTCGCCCGCGCGCCAGTCCTTTACGTCGGTCTGGCCGAGTTCGTCGGGCGTGTCGTGCATGAGCGGGAACGCCACAATGTCGCGCACGGGTTCGGGGAAGACTTCGGGCGACATTTCGCTGACCTTGCGAGCCAACAGTTTGAAGATTTCCCAGTCGGTCTTGGATTCCCAAACGGGGGGAACCGCCTGTCCGAGCGGATGCACGTACGAGTGCAGGTCGGTGGTGTTAAGATCGTTCTTTTCGTACCAGAACGCGGAGGGCATGACGATGTCGGAATACAGCGCCGAGGAGTCCATGCGGAAGTTCAGGTCAATCACCAGATCCATCTTGCCGCGCGGCACAGGCTCGCGGAAGGTGACGGTCTTGACCTTGTCCTTGGCGTGTTCCTCCGCAATGATATTATCGTGCGTGCCGAGATAGTGACGCTGGAAGAACTCCGCGCCCTTGGCGCTGGATGCCAGCGCATTGCCGCGCCACATCATCCAGATACGAGGCCAGTTCTGCTCCGCGTCTGGATCGTCCACCGCGAAGCGGGTCTTTCCGTCTTTGAGTTGGTTCACCACCTGACGGATGACCTCATCGTTGTTTTTCGCGCCAGCCGCATCCGCCTTCTTGACGAGTTCGAAGGGGTTTTCATCGAACTGTGGGTATGAAGGCATCCAGCCCATGCGCACCGCCATCGCCGCCAAATCTGCGGCATGTCCCTTCGCCCATTTCGTCTTTTCAGGGACGGGCGCATATTCGGTGAAATCGCCCTCGTAGCGCCACTGGTCGCTGTTCATGTAATGCCAGGTGGGAGTCTGCTGGCGGCGGGGCGGCTTGACCCAGTCCAGCGCGAACGCCATCGCCGACCACGGCGCGACCAGCGTGAGTTTTTCCTGTCCCACGTAATGGTTCATGCCGCCGCCGTTGACTCCGCAACAGCCGCACAACATCAAGGCGGTGATGGGGGCGCGGTACATCAGGCTGTTGTTGTACCAGTGATTGATGCTCGCGCCGACGATGACCATGGACTTGCCGTTCGTGACCTCGGCGTTGTGCGCGAACTCGCGCGCCAGGCGGGTGACGGTGTCGCGACCGATGCCCGTGTACTGTTCCTGCCAGGCAGGCGTGTACGGACCGATCTCATCGTAGGATTTCGGATAATCGCCAGGCAGTCCGCGGCTCACGCCGAATTGCGCCACGAGCAGATCGAAGGCGGTCGTCACAGGGACGCGTCCGCGGTCGGTTTCCACGTAGCGGATGGGGATGCCGCGCAGGGCAACTTTCGCCTCGGCAAATTCGTGATAGGCGACGTTCACGATCTCATCGTGTTCGTCGAGGAAGGTCAGTTCGGGATCGAGCGGGGTGTCGTCCTGCCCGTCCTCCATCTTGAGATTCCACTTGCCTTTTTCCTTGCTCCAGCGGTAGCCGACCGTGCCTTTGGGCATGCGCGGCTGTTTGCTGGTTTTATCGAAGACCAGCAGTTTCCAGTCGCCGTTCTCCTCGTTCGTGTATCGCTTGACGCGGTTGGCGCGCAGGAGGCGTCCCGCTTTATAAACGTCGCCATCCTTTTCCAATTCCACCAAAAAAGCGCTGTCGGTGTATTGCTTGAGATAGTTGGTGAAATACGGAACCTGGCGTTCTTCGAAGAATTCCTTCAAGATGACGTGATTGACCGCCATCCACAACGCCGCGTCGGTGCCAGGCTTGACGGGAATCCACCAATCCGAATATTTGGAGACCTGGCTGAAGTCGGGCGCGATCGAGACGTACTTCGTCCCGTTGTGCCGCGCCTCGGAGATGAAATGCACATCCGGGGTGCGCGTCATGCTCATGTTTGCGCCCATCGAGACGATGTACTTGCTGTTGTACCAATCGGCGGATTCGCATACGTCGGTCTGGTCGCCCCAGACTTCGGGGAAGGCGGTCGGCAGGTCGGCGTACCAGTCGTAGAAACTCATGTTGACGCCGCCGAACAATTGCAGGAAGCGCGATCCGCCCGCGTACGAAAGGTACGACATGGCGGGGATCGGCGAAAAGCCGAAGATGCGGTCGGGGCCGTATTTCTTCGCGGTGTAGAGCATGCCCGCCACAACGATCTCCGTCACTTCGTCCCAGGTGGTACGGCGGAAACCGCCCTTGCCGCGCGCCTTCTGGATGCGATTCCGCTTCGTTTCATCCTCCATGATGGAGGCGTAGGCTTCGACCGCGCTCTTGCCTGTGGCGCGCGCCTCGCGCCAGAAATCGAGCAGGACGCCGCGCGCGTACGGATACTTGACGCGGATCGGGCTGTAGACGTACCACGACGCCGAGATGCCGCGCTGGCAGCCGCGCGGTTCGTAGGGCGGAAGATCCTTTTCGAGAAGCGGATAATCCGTCTGTTGCATTTCCCAGGTGATGATGCCGTCCTTGACGTACACCTGCCACGAACATCCGCCCGTGCAGTTCACGCCGTGCGTACTGCGGACGATGTTATCGTGCTGCCAGCGGTTGCGGTAGAACTCTTCCCACTTACGCGATTTCGGGTTGATCAAATCCTGGATCCAAGCCATGGTTGCTCCTCCAAACAGTCAGTTTGATAATTTACTTACCCTCACCCTATCCCTCTCCCGAAGGGAGAGGGGACTCCCTTCCCCCGAAGGGGGAAGGGTCGGGGATGAGGGCATTGCATATTTATTTCTTTGCGTTGGCGCGCGCGATCATGGGCTTGCGTACGCCCATCAGCCGTTTGCGCCACCAGACCTGCGCCGCGACGATCATGACCGCCGCGCCGCCTCCAGACAATCCCGCCAGGGTCCACAGCAGGGAGGCGGGCCGCGCCGGGACAGTGGCTGATTCGAAGAATGCCACGAGGTCGGCGCGTTCCTCGTCGGTGATCGGCTGGCTGGTCCACACCGCGTTCATCGTGGTAGTGGACGGATTGCCGAGGAAGGCGGTCAATCCCGCCTGCCCGCCGTAACGACTGAAGACTTCCGTCAGGTCGGGGCCGAGCGCGCCGCCGCCCAATGCGCCGATGCCCACCACACTGTGACAGGTCATGCAGGCGGGGCCGCCGTTGGTCAGCCGCGTCGTGCCGAGGAATAACGCCTTGCCTTGCTCTGGGTCGCCTGTGGGAAGCGGCACAGTAGGAACGGCGGTGGGCGCGGGGGCATTGGCCGAGTCCACGCTCTCGAAGTACGCGGTCAGCGCGGCGACCTCGGAATCGGTCAAGCCGAGGTTGGGCATGGGAATCTTGTTGTATTCTTCGAATAACTGGGTGGCAATCGGATCCCCTTCCGCCAGCACTTTATCTGGTTCTTTGATCCAGCGCGTCAGCCAGGCTTTGTCGCGGCGTGTCGTCACGCCAGCCAGGTCGGGGCCGACCAGTTTCCCGCCACCGACGGTGTGGCAGGCCGTACACTTTTCCTTGAAAATCGTTTCCCCGTCTGACGCCTGTCCCAGCGGTTTAGCGAACGCGATCCCAGTGACCATCGTCACCAGGACGAACACAAACAACGGGACGAACCAAGCGCTTCGGGGGATGGGGGAAGGTCTAACGCCTTTGGTCATTTTTTATTCACTCCTCTCATCGGAAGGATTTTTTATTTCGGGCAAATTGCGGATGGTCTCAAGCAGGTCGGTGCCGCGTGCGGGATGCGAGTGCGTGGAAAAAACGCGGAAGATATTTTCGTTCAAGCCTGCGCGGATGATGGGAAGATTCGGGTGCGCCTCCATGATGGCGGATGTCAACTCCGCGCCCATCTCTCTCTGCGAATCGTCATCCACGATCAGGACCACGTCGAGGCCTGCCTCTGTTATCCTCTGGCAGACCTCCCCTCCCAATTCCCACGGCCCGATCAATTCCACATCTTCGGCGGCGCGCAAAACTGTTTCCATGCTTTCGCCGAAAAGGTGACGGGAACAGACCAGGAGAACGCGTTGCTTTTTCAATTTCAAGGTGAACCACAGAATATACTGAGAATGCGATTAAACTGTCCCAAAGATATACCGAAATGACGAGCGAGAGAATCCCTCGCCTGCGTTTGGAGGAATGAAAAAAGAACGATATTCTGATTGCGGTAACAGCGGAGAATTAGTTCTTTTGAAGGCTGGAATTCAAAGTTCGCAAAATCGTTGCAGCAGGAAAAATCGCCTAAATCGGGGGGTAGAATTGGGGCGACATTTCATGAAGCCGAGGTCAACCCATGACAAAAACCAGACTTGCCCTGATTCTCTTCCTCCTGCTCGCGGGAAGCGGCTGCGCCAACCTCGCCGCGCCCAAAGACTTCGCACACAATGAAACCCTCGCCCTCGCTTGGACGGTTCAGACCGATGGCGCCATCAACCAGACACCGCTCATTGTCGGCGAGACGGTCATTCTCGTCCCCTCGGGCGCGCCGCTTCTCGCCCTGGACCTCGAAACGGGCGCGGCAAAATGGACATTCGCGCCGCCCGAGGGGGTCTGGGAGCGCGCCTACGTCAGCGATGGGAAGCGGGTCTTCGTCGGCGTGAAAGGCGGGAGTCTCGCCGCGCTGGATGTATCCACAGGAAAACTGCTCTGGCAAACAGATTTGGGGATCAACATGCAAGTCCCGCCGCTGGTGAGCGATGGGGTCTTATACGCGCCAACTGCCTTTGTCGGTCCCGAGCTCAAAACCGACATCCACGGACGCGCAAAACTTTTCGCGCTGAATGTCGAAACGGGCGATGAACTGTGGTCGTTTGAAAGCGAGAATTACATTCTGCAAACCCCCACTCGAAACGGCGACACGATCTATATCGGTGGAAATTTCTACGACCCCGCGCCGATTGACGAGGGCGGACATACTCGCCTCTACGCGCTTGACCTCGCGGATGGTTCGCCGCGCTGGAAGTATGAATCTGAGGACGGCTTTCCCAAACGCCTGTATGCCACCGAGCAGACGCTGGTCTTCGTCGGCTACCAGGATTTTATGAACGGCGTGGACGCGGCGACGGGCGAATTGCGCTGGCGTTACGATACGGGCAACTGGACGCCCTCGTTCCTGGGCGCGGGGGAGGCGGTCTATTTCAGTTCTGCCAACACGCTGGTTTTCGCCCTGGACGCAAACAGCGGCGAGATGCTCTGGCAATTCAACATTCCCGAGGGTACGTTCAATTACCTACTCGACGCGCCCGTTCTGCTGGATGGAAGGTTGTATTTCCTGACCCAGCAGGGCGATTTCTTCGCGCTGGACGCGGCGAGCGGCGAGTTGCTCTGGCAGGCGGCCACCGAAATCTCCGCCGCGCGGATGGGTCCCGCAATTGGGAATGACTGGGCGGTGGTTGGCGACATTGAGGGGAAAGTATACGGGTACAGGTAGCGTACCGCAACATTCATGTTGCGCCCTGTCATGCAAAATAAATTTTGCGGCACAAGACAGGAGGCAGTCACTTGATAATGACTGCCTCCTGTTTTTACTCTCGAAACCTTAGGCTACTTTTTCTTTCCCGCCAGAACCAACGGACCGTTGCGGTTGCCTTCGGTGATGTCGAACTCCCAGCCCGGCGCCATACGGTTGTTGCGCAGGCGCGCCCGCAGTTTGGAGGCCGACCAGTCAAAGTCACCTTTGCCAGGTTCGCTCTCGCCCAGGATCGAAACCCCAGGAGGCGACTCTAGCGAGTCCGCCCCCATCAGGATGCCCGCGTAATTCGACAGGTCCATCTGGTGAGCCGAGTTCTCGCTGGCCGCAAAGTGACAGCCCGAGCAGGCTTGCGAACCGTCGAACCACATGCTATTCCCCGTGAAGAACGGCAGAACGTCGCGCTCGAAGGTCAGGGTCGCATCGCCGTACGCGAACTCTCCGTTCGGCGCGCCCGCTTCGACCCACGCCTCGAGCAGGCCAACGGCATTCAGGTCACAACCATATTCGCCCAGTTTCACCGTCGCGCCCTCCGCGCCCACTTCAACGCAGGGTCCGTTGCGGTTCTCCTCGGTGATGTCGAACTCCCAGCCTGGAGGCATGCGGTTGTTGCGCAGGCGTTCTCGCAGTTTGGAGTGATCCCAGTCGAAGTCGCCCTTGCCGACTTCCGCCTGTCCCAGGATCGAAACGCCGGGAGGCGACTCAAGCGAGTCTGCGCCCGTCATGATCCCTTCATACGTGGACATGTTCA
>Ga0210058_1002984_pt1 | contig 13461 bp, 6 predicted proteins | sample CryGeymeta201511_FD_183979 | JGI IMG/M metagenome (GOLD analysis project Ga0210058, IMG submission 183979) | Groundwater microbial communities from Crystal Geyser aquifers in Utah, USA - Crystal Geyser metaG 2015-11 (SPAdes) (version 2) | ecosystem: Environmental > Aquatic > Deep subsurface >...
CCGTACGGGAACTGCCCAAGCCCTCGGGCCACCGCAACCGAGAGAGGCACTCACGACAAGCGGCGTCCGTCGAGAACCGCGCCTCGAAATCCAGCAGCGTCTTCGGCTAGTCCTCCATGACGCACGATCCTACAGACAGCGTCTACTGGAGACAAGTGCAGAGCCAGGTTCGTGAATATGGTACCTCGCCCGGAACGCCCGCGTCACGGGCCAGCCGCTTCGATCTCGTAGAAGATCGTCTGGTAGGCGTCCTTCAACTCAATCGTCGCCACGCCGTTCGAGACCGGAAGCTCAACGCCCTCCGCCCGCGTCCCGTCCACCTTGATTGGGTACAGCGTCAGGCTCTTCTGCGAGGTCTTCAGGCGGATCGCGCCCACCACCGGCTCGGCAAGGACCGGACCGGCGCCCTGGCGGACGAGCTTGGTGCGGGCCAAGTTGAGCGCGGCGCCGGTGTTCTCGGCGCGGGCGACGGCGGTGAGGAGGAGCTTGCCCGAGCGCGCGAGGGGATCACCGGTCAGGCTGCTGAGAGTGGTCACGGCGAAGGGCGTCTTCACGTCGAAGCTGCAGTCTTTCGTCTGCCAGGCCTTTCCGGACTCGCCGAGTTTGCCATAGGCTGCCTGGGTGCGCGGGGTGTCCAGCGTGCCCACGCCGAGCTGCCAGTTGCGCCACAGCTCGCCGGTGTCGCTCCGAAGCTCAGCGCCGGGGTGCTGGTAGGCAAAGGAGTCTTCGACGTTGAGCGTGCCAACGGGCTTCAGCGACTCGGCTGAGAAACCGGGCGGGCAAACGACCAACCGGTGCTCCTCCAGGGCGCAATTGAACCCGGCGGTGTTCCAGTACTGCCTCTCGCCGCCGTTCTCCCAACGGAGCGTCAGGATCTCCTGCTCGGGCAGGTCGAAGGCGACCGTCTGCTTTGCCCGGCTGACATCGCCGCGCCGGAAGATCAACGCGCCGGCAGCCACGCTAGCGACGCTGGCCGGATCGGTCTCCCACTCGAAGGCGCTCAACCTGTCGCCGGGTCTGCCGCTCTGGCTGTAGGCGTAGCCGGTGAACGCCTCCCAGCCCTGGAAGGCGGCGATGGCGGCGAGTCCGAGCTGGTAGGCGGCACGGTAGGTCTTGGGCGGGTTGTTGCCGCACTCGCTGGCAGCCAACGGCTTGCCCGGCACGGCAAACCCCGCGATCTTGCCGAAAGGCGTGTCGGGCAGGTTGGGTGGGTGGTTCAGCCACAATCCGCCCATGCCGGAGCCGGGGCCGATTCGGTCGCCGCCGTAGTAGTGGTGGGAGTCCATGAAGTCCAGCCCGGTCTGCGCCGCCATCACCCAGGTGAAGTGGGCCCAGTTGGTGGCGTTCAGCGGAATGCGAACGCCGGTCTTCCGGAAGAAGTCGCGCGACTGCTGGTAGAACCGCTGGTGCAGGTAGGAGAAGAAGCGCAGGTTGTTGTCGCCGTAGTTCTGCGTGAAGATCGTTGCCTGCTCAGGAGGCACGCCGTTGTTCGCCTTTGCCCAATCGGCGTACAGCTTCAGCACTTCATCGCGGTAGAACCCCGCGTTCACGCCGTCGAGGCCGATGAGCAAGCCTTCGTTGATGCACTCCGTCAGCGCGCACGCCGGCTCGTCTTTGTAGGCGACACCCGTGAACTCGTTGACGTGCGTCCAGACCTGCTCCCACTGCTGCTGAATCAACTCCTGCATCCTGGCATCGAAGTAGATGTAGGGATGCAGGTTGAAGTTGCCGCGCTGCCCCAACGCGCCGTAATCAGCGACGCCGTCCGCTTCTTTGAAACAGCGCTGCACCCACGGGTCGAGCACCACGTAGACGCCGCGCTTCTTCAGCTCGAACACGGTCTTGTCCAGCAGCCGCATCGACTCAGGCTTCAGGTGTTGGGTGGTGCCATCGGGGTGGTCGTAGTCGATGATCGGGTTCGCCCAACTGTCCAAGTGGTGGAACCGCACTATGTTGCACCCCATTCGCGCCACCCGCTCCGCCAGTTGCGCGGCGCGCTCCCCGGAAGTGAGCACAGCCCCTGCGGTCAGGTTCACCCCCCAGAACTTCGCCGGCGCTCCATCCCCAAAGGCGAAGTCGTCGCCTTTCACTGTGACAAACCCGTGGGCGCCAGCGGGGACGTAGTTGCCCTCCGCGTCCTTGTTCAGGAAGCTCAGGTCAACGGGGACGCCCGCCGGGCCGACGGGATAGGGGAACCAGTTGGCGGTCTCGTCTCGCTGGACGGTTTCGGCGTCGTTGGCATAGAACTTCAGCCCGCCCGTGATCGACAGGTCGATCTCCGTCCTCCGCATCTCTCCCGCCGTCAGCGTGTCGCCCACGAGCTGCAGCCGACCATCGCCGTCCATGCTGACCGGCCGCGCGGGTCGAAGCGCCAACGTTACTTCGTTCCCCGCCTTGTCGGTGAGCACCAGCGCCTCCACCGAGTCGCCGATGATCCCGCGCCCGAAGGGCAGCTTGACTTCCTTCTCGTCGCCGCCGGTCAGCTTCGCCACGCACTTGCCCGAGGCAAAGAGCGCCGCCGCGGGCGCAAGCGTCGCGCACACCTGCGTCAACTGCGCCCCCTGCGGCGCCTGGAACTCGTAGCGCAGCACGACGTTGCCGCCAGCGTTCTGCTTTGTTTCGTGGCGCAGAGAGAGCTGCTTGTCGGTGCCGCCGACGGCAGTCGTCTGCAGGAAGACGCGCGCGCCGCCAGCGTCCGTGGTGGCGGCACCGCCAAACCCAAACCACCGCCAGCCTGGTCCCCAGGCGACAACGTTCAGCGACAGGTAGACTTCCTCGCCTTGCAGGACGGTGTACTCAAGGGGACCTTCGGCGTACATGGGCCGGGGTCCGTCCGTTGCGGCAGCGCCGCAGGAAGACTGGCTGAGGGGGATGAGAACGAACGACAGAAACCAGTTCATGCACCAACTCCCTACGAAGACAGCGATTGTGGCACCGCGTTCAGGCGGACCGTCATTATGCCCGCTATCCGAAAACAGTGCGAGTCGAGTACTCACTTCATCCCCACTAATGTCGCGAACTTCCCGGTGGTCCGGCGGGATGCGACGACCGGGGAGCAGCGCGGGGAGAGCTGTACCCCAACTGTCCGGTGGGCTATACTTGTCCCCCGCAACGGCGACCGCCTGCGTGAATGCGAAACGACGAGGCTGCGTTCAGCGGCTGCAACGGAGAACCCCATGACCCACGTTGGACGCTTCCGCGCCCTCATGAACTCCCAGCCGGTCGATCGCCTGCCGCGCTGGGAATGGGCCATGTGGTGGGACCGGACCATTGCCAACTGGAAGCAGCAAGGGTTGCCGCACGAACTGGAGAGCGTGTTCGACATCTCCGAGTACTTCGGTCTCGACCCGTATCAGCAGTTCTGGTTCTCGACGACCGACCCGACCATCGCGGCGGTCCAGCACCATGTCGAGGGCGTCGTCTCCACTATGGAGGACTACCTCCGCGTGCGTCCCAACCTCTTCCCCGACCACACCGAAGCAATCGAGTCGATGCGCCCGTGGGCCGGCCGGCAGGCGCGCGGCGAGGCCGTGGTGTGGATCACGCTCGAGGGGTATTTCTGGTTCCCGCGCACGCTGATGGGCTTCAACAAGGTCAGCCTGGCTTTCTACGACCAGCCCGAGCTGATCCACCGGATCAACCAGGACCTCACCGACTTCAACCTGCGTATCCTCACTCAAGTCGAGCGGGCGTGTGTGCCGACCTTCGCGACCCTCGCCGAAGACATGTCCTACAACCACGGCCCAATGCTGTCCGAACGGCACTTCGACGAATACGTCGCACCCTACTACCGGCAGCTCCTCCCCCGCCTGTGCGAGCGCAACGTCCTCCCCATTGTCGACACCGACGGCGACGTGACGGCAATGGTCCCGTGGCTCCAGCGCGAGGGCGTCAGGGGTGTGCTGCCCCTCGAACGGCAGGCCGGCGTCGACGGCATGAAACTGCGCCGGCAGTTCCCCGACTTCTGCCTCATCGGTCACTTCAACAAGATGGTGATGGACAAGGGCGAAGAGGCGTTGCGCCAGGAGTTCGAGCGGCTGCTCCCGCTGATGCGCACCGGCGGCTTCCTCCCCAGCGTCGACCACCAAACCCCGCCGCATGTGACGCTGGAGCAGTACCGCGTTTACCGCCGGTTGCTGGATGAGTACACGGTGAGGGCGGCGACGTAACGGGTCCGGCTGCCCTCTTCGCGAAGGAGTTCATACCCATGGCACAATCACGCAGCCGGGCCCTCGCCCTGTTACTGCTTCCCTTGATCCTGCTCCCGTTTGCGGCCGCCGCCGAGACCACAGACTTGGCGCGCGCATTCACCCACCCACCCGACTCCGCCAAGCCGTGGGTCTACTGGTTCTGGCTGAACAGCAACATAACGCGCGAGGGCATCACCGCGGACCTGGAGGCGATGAAGCGGGTCGGCATCGGCGGGGTGCTCATCATGGAAGTGGATCAGGGCGCGCCGGTGGGGCCGGTGCCGTTCGCGGGCGAGAAGTGGCGGGAGTTGTTCCGGCGCGTTGTGTCCGAAGCGCACCGGCTGGGGCTGGAAGTGAACATGAACAACGACGCCGGCTGGTGCGGCAGCGGCGGGCCGTGGATTACGCCGGACTTGGCGATGCAGCGGGTCGTCTGGACCGAGACGCAGGTCGAGGGGCCGAAGCACGTCGAGATCGCGCTGCCACAGCCGAGCGCAGTGGCTGACTTCTATCGCGACATCGCCACGCTGGCCGTTCCGGCGCCGGCCGACCCCGCCCGCATTGTCGGCGCCGGCGCGAAGGCGGTGTTCGGCGCGCTGGACCAGCCGCTTGCAGCGACGGCCGAGTGGCCGGTGGTCGAGTCCGACCGGACGGTCCCGCGAGGCCGCGTCCTGGACTTGACGGCTCGTTTAGGCGCCGACGGTCGGCTTGCCTGGGACGTCCCGGAGGGCAAGTGGACGCTCCTCCGCTTCGGCCACACGCCGACGGGCGCGCGCAACCAGCCAGCGCCGGCGTCCGGGCAAGGGTTGGAGTGCGATAAGCTCAGCAAGCAGGGGGCTGAGGCGCAGTTCCGCGGGCTGATGGGCAAGCTCTGTGCCGACTCGAAATCGCTGGTCGGGCAGGACAAGGCGTTAGTTGCCACGCATATCGACAGTTGGGAAGTGGGCGTGCAGAACTGGACGCAGGGGTTCCGTGAGGAGTTCAAGCAGCGCCGCGGCTACGACCTGCTGCCCTTCTTGCCGGTGATGACCGGCCGCGTGGTGGGAAACGTCGAAGTCTCCGAGCGGTTTCTGTGGGACCTGCGGCAGACGATCTCCGAGCTGCTGCTGGATAGCTACGCCGGCCACTTCCGCGACCTGGCGCATGAGCAGGGGTTGCGACTGACCATCGAGGCGTACCACACGTGCCCGGTGGACGAATTCGCCTACGCCGGCCGGGCCGACGAACCGATGGGTGAGTTCTGGTCGTGGGGGAAGTACGGCGCTGCGTTCAGTTGCACCGAGATGACCTCGGCGGCGCACGTGTACGGCAAGCGGATCGTTGGCGCCGAGGCGTTCACGGCGTCCAACGGCGAACGCTGGCTGGGCCACCCGGGCAACCTGAAGGACCTCGGCGACTGGGCGTTCTGCGAGGGCATCAACCGGTTCGTGTTCCATCGGTACGCGTTGCAGCCCTGGGCCGGCCCAACTGCGAATGCAGGCGGCTACACCTGGCTGGATCGCCCGCCGGGAATGAGCATGGGACCGTGGGGGCTGCACTACGAGCGGACGCAAACGTGGTGGGAGCAGTCCGGCGCCTGGCACGAGTACCTGGCGCGCTGTCAGTACCTCTTGCAGCAGGGGCTCTTTGTGGCCGACTTGTGCCTGCTGGCCCCGGAGGGTTCGCCGCAGACACTCAACGGGCAGCGACTGTTGGCCGGCAAGTCGGGGCTGCCGCTGGACCGCCCCGGGCACAACTTTGATGTCTGCCCGGCCGAGGTTGTGTTCACGCGCATGTCCGTGAAGGACGGCCGGCTTGTACTGCCGGACGGCATGAGCTATCGCCTCCTGGCGCTCCCGCAAGTGGAGACCATGACCCCGCGGCTCCTGCGGGGGATCAAGGAGTTGGTCGCCGCCGGGGCGACGGTTGTCGGTGCACCGCCTGTCAAGTCGCCGAGCCTGAGCGACTACCCGAACTGCGACCGCGAAGTGAAGGACTTGGTCGGCGAGCTTTGGGGGAGCAAGGACGCGGCGGAGCAGGTGCCTCAGGCGGCGCAAGCGCTCGACCACTCCCCAAGTCCACTACTCCAGCGTTCCTACGGCAAAGGGCGGGTGATCTGGGGAGGCGCCTTCGCTCCGCGACGGGAGACGGCGGACGCCCCGCCGCGGCTGGGGCCGGCGAAGTGGCTCTGGCTCAAGGAAGCCAACCCGGCGGCAGCGGCGCAGCCGGGCACGCGCTACTTCCGGTGCGTCGTTGCAGTGGAGCCGGGGCGCCGCCTGGCGTCCGCGCGTCTGGCGATGACCGCCGACAACTCGTTCGAGTGCTGGATCAATGGCCGCCGCGCCGGGAGCGGTGACCGGTGGGACCGGACGTACGTGATGAACGCGGCACCGCTGCTCAAGCCGGGCGAGAACGTGATCGCAGTGGCCGCCACCAATGGCACCGACACGCCGAATCCGGCCGGCCTCATCGGTGCGCTGAAGGTCCGCTACGCCGAGGGTCCCGCCATGGAGGTTTGCACCGACCACTCGTGGCAAGCCGCGCCAACGGTGCCGGACGACTGGCGCACCAACACCGCGCCGCCTGCTGACTGGTCGACCGCCATGGAACTTGGCGGGCACGGCATGGAGCCGTGGGGGGATGTCGAGCAGGCAGCCACCGCGTCGGAGCTGTACCCCGACCTCGACGCGCTCGGCCGACTGCTGGCCGGAATGGGTGTGCCGCCGGACTTCGCGTATCAGCCAAAGCGGCAGCCAGGCAGCCTGCGCTACATACACCGGCGCCTCGGTGGCCCCGACGTGTACTTCGTGGCCAATCAGAACTCGAGCGCGGAGGAAGCCCTCTGCTCCTTCCGCGTCACGAGGCGTCGCCCAGAGCTGTGGTGGCCGGATTCGGGGCGCCTGGAGGGCGTGGCAGTCTACGACGAAGCCGACGGCTGCACCCGTGTGCCGCTCCAGCTTGACTCCTTCGGCTCGGTCTTCGTCGTCTTCCGCGCAGGCGCAGCGGCGGAACCCGACCGGATCACGTCCGTGGGCTGCGAGGGCGAACCGCTGCTGGACACCGCCTGGCGAGCTGAAGTGGAGCCACCGGCCGACAACAACGCCGGTGTCACCAACACCTTCGCGATGGCCGTCTGGGCAAAGCCCGCCGCCGACACCCTCCTCCCTCGCGAAACGAACAGCGGCGTAGTCGGTCTCGGCGACAGCCGCAACGATGCCCTCTACCCGCCGCCGGGACACGAGGTCTACCCCGAACCGAATCAGGCTGGCTGCGGGCTGTCGGTCGGGCGCAACGGCGTCTGCGTGTTCGAGCACGGCGCCGACTACTTCGCGCCCGTGCTGGTGCACGCGGTGCCGCTCACCGACTGGACGCATGTCGCCGTGGTCTACTGCGACGGTCAGCCAAGCCTCTTCCTGAACGGGCGCTTCGCGCACAAAGGTCTTCGGAGCACCTTCGCCGTCCACCCCGGCGTCGGTGTTCGACATGGCCGCGGGGTAGCGCCCTTCAAGGGCGCCCTCGGCGAGTTTCAGCAGTTCGACCGCGCGCTGGACGCAGGCGAAGTCGCGGAGCTGATGCAGACCATGCCGCGACCGAGAGGCGGTGGCTCAGTCAGAGCGGTCAGACTCGTCCGACTCGTCCGGCCTGCCAGACGGGAGGATCGCACCACAGACGCTCTTGTCAGCCAGGCCGGCGCCTACACCCTCACCACCGCAAACGGCGCGCGCACCCAGTTGACCGTGGCAGCCGTACCCCAACCAATTTCAGTCACCGGCACGTGGGACGTGCGCTTTCCGCCGAACTGGGGCGCGCCCGAGCACGTGGCACTGGACAACCTGATCTCCTGGTCCGACCACCCCGACCCCGGCGTGAAGCACTTCTCCGGCACTGCGACCTACTGGAAGGTGTTCACCTTCCCGGCACGCCTGTTGGTGAAGGAACGCCGCTGGTTCCTGGACCTCGGCGCCGTCGCCGTTCTGGCCGACGTGACGCTGAACGACAAGCACTTGAGCACGCTCTGGAAGGCGCCCTTCCGCGTGGACGTGACCGACGCGCTTCAGCCGGGCGACAACACGCTCCGCATCCGAGTGACCAACCTCTGGGTAAACCGCCAGCTCGGCGACGAGCAACTACTCCCCGAAGACAGCGACCGCAACCCCAACGGCACTCTCAAGCGATGGCCGAACTGGCTCAACGAAGGCAAGCCGAGCCCGACCGGCCGCTTCACTTTCACGAGCTGGCGGCTGTGGGGAAAGGATGGGCCGCTGGTAGAATCGGGATTGCTGGGCCCGGTGATGCTGCACGCCGCGGAGGTTCGCAGTATCGCCCCTCCGCCCGGCCGCTAACCTCCCCGTCGTTTGTAGTTTCGCCTCCAGGCAGACCCCTCACCCCGCACCGACGCCGCGAACGGCCCGCGCGACCACGCCTCCTTTTTCGAGTGGGCAATCGCCCGCCCCGCGCGTCAGTCACTCGGGCCTACTGACAGCAACGTCGTCGACGACGGCGGCAGCGTTACCTCCCTCTTCGGGCCGCGCCCGAGGCGTTCACCCGTCAACGCGTCGCGCACTGTGGCCGCGTGCGGCAACCGGAGCTCGTACTTGCCACCAACTGCTGTGTGCAGCGACACAAGCTCGGAGTCAGCCCGGACAATCACGTCAGGCGAATCGACGTACCGGCACACACCGGCGTCGTCCATCAGCGCCTCGAGAAGCTGGTGGGGAACGAAGGGAACCGTCGAGAAGACCCGGCGGCGGCCAGGCTCTCCCTTGCAGGCCAGCAGCACAGCGCCGGTGTTCTCGTCGTGACCGAGCGGGGCGGCTTCCGGGTCGTCGAGGACCAATGCCGGGCACGGGTGGGCCGGATCGCCGTAGGCCCGCGTCTCCTGCTTGACGGTCTTCCCGCGCACGGCCGACAGGTCGCGGACAACCAGCGCGCCCAGCCGGCCCCCGCCTGTCCCGTCGAGGACGAGCTTCGCGCCTTTGAGCGGGAACGCGATCTTCGTTGCGTCGCTGCGATCCCACGAGGCCTTGGCGAAGGCGGTAAACGGGAGCAGGTGTGTCCGCGGCTCGCCGACCACGCCGAAAGACGGCGCCACGAACTCGCCGCCGTCGGCGCCTTTGACGACGACGCGCAACCCGAGCCCCTCGCCGCTTCCCTCACCGCTGACCGTCAGGCTGATCCCGTCGCACTCCTCGACGGTGGCGTTCAGGTGGATGTCAGTCCACCCGTGGGTGGTACCGAACGCCCACCGAACGGTCCCGTCGGCGACGGTCCACTCGAACCGCGTGTACGCTTCCGCCATGGTCTTCGCGTCGCGCGGGTTGTACCAGTTGTCTCGCTGCAAGGCCGCTGCGATCGGAGTCGTCGTCTCAGGGACCAGTTCCCACCTCGGGGTCACCGGCAGCCGGTCGGTGAGCGGATTGCGCTCAGTGCAGGTGACGACGGCTGCAGGGAGGCCGCGGTCACGCAACGCGACGCGAAAGCCCGTCAGCTTCTCGACCAACTCGGGACCGAAGCCGTTGCCATCGGTGATGCCTGGCGCCCAGAGCCACAGAACGGAGCGGCCGTTTGTCGCCTTCACCACTACCTTTCGCGTTGGCTCGTCGACGCGTAGCGTGTTGAGGAACACGAGCAGGCGATACCGGGAGAGGTCGCTCAGCCCGAGCTGCGATCGCAGCAGCGTGTCGAACGGAGTTCCGGTCCGGTAGAGCTGCGTGCCGACTTCGTCCGTCAGCCTCAAGTGGGTTCGCATAGCCTCGCCGTCGCCCAGAGAGTAGCAGCTCTGCAAGTCGCAGATCACCGCCACCTCGGCTACCCGCTTCCGCGGCGCGGTCAGGCGCTTCTCGGCCAGCTTCACCAGGCGGGCAACCTCGCCGATGAGCGCGGGGTCGTCGTACCACCCACCCGAGCCGTCCGCGCCGAAGTCGCACCACCACAGGGCGCTGCCGTGGACAAGCGCCGTGGCGACCTCCCGGCGGATGGCGGCCACGGATTCCTCGGTGGTGGCCAGCTTCCCGTACTCGTTGACGGGATGGAGATGGGTGCGCGTGTCCACCTCCACCATGTGCACCTTGCCGGCCAACGGAAAGGCGTCCACAATCGCCCGCCCGCGCCCGTCGTCGCCCATGAGCCGATGGCTGTAATCGTAGGGCGCCGCGAAGTAGTCGACGCTGGGCGACTTCAGCAATCGCTCCAGTTCCAAGTGCCCGCCCTGGGTCTGCGGCGGCACCCCGTTGAAGTAGCCGTAGAAGGCACCGCAGAGCACGCGGCCCTTCGTAAGCGCCTTGGCCGCGGCGCAGAACAGCTCGATGTCGTTAGCGGTGACCTCCTGCTGGCAGCGGTAGTAGTCCATGACCCATTGCCCGTCAGCGGGGTCGCGCAAGCCCAACGGCCCGGCTGCAAGCCGCGGCTCGACGCCCGGCACGGTCGCCGTCTCGAAAGTGACTTCCGGGTTTGCCCACGCCTTGCGGAGTTGGCCAACGCTGCTGTAGCGCTTCCGGAGCCAGTCGCGGAAGTGCGCTGTCATCGCCGCGCCGGTATCCGGCATCTGCTGCATCCAGCTCCCGAAGTAATGCCACTCGGTGTAGATGCCGTACCCGGGTTGGTAGCCGATGACCCGCTTCCCCCACGGCTGCTTCTCGAGGTGCTCGATGGCAGCCCGCCACACCTGCAGGGCATCGCGCTGCCAGAGCTTCGACGCGAACGAGGCTCTCCGCACGCGGCCGCTCTCGTCGGAGGTGTTGAAGTCGTCCCCCGCCGCGTATCGCACCAGTTCGGCCTCGTGCGCGTCCATCCACCAAGTCGGTGGCACCAGGCGCAGAATCAGGAACAGGTACCCCTGCGGGTCAGCCGACAGGTAGGCTCGGACCACGTCGTCCAGCACGTCGAAGTTGAAGGACTCCGGCGCGTTCCAGCAAGCAGACAGCGGCAGATACGCCGTGTAGACGTGGACGCCGGCATCGCGGAACAGCCCGAGCTGCCGCCGCCCGTGCGCCGACAACGGATCCACCGTGCCGCGGTAGATCATCGGCGGCCGCGGCTTGCCATTCAGGACAAGTGCGCACGAGCCGTTCACATACTCGAACCTAGCCCTGGCAGCGCGCTCCTGCACCAGTCCCTTGGGCAGCGCCACCAACGGGTCGCGCCACGCAGCCCAACGCGCACGGTCGGCCGGCTCCAGAAACGGCTCCAGGTCGAACGCCGGGTGCCGGTACCACGGCGCCGCAAAGGCGCTGCCGACAATGACGGCGGCCGGCCACGCAGTGTCATCGAAGCCGGGCCGATCCCAACCCTCGACCGGTTCCTTTGACGCGCGGAACGACGCGTCCGAGTGAATCTGCTGCTCGACGCCGCCCACCTCGCGGATCGTCCCGGTCACGATCAGTCCGCCAGGACCGCCCGAATTGAACACCTCGAAGGCAAGTACGTTCTCCCCTTTGGTGAGCACGCCAGCCAGGTCGTGCACCTCCCCACCGATCCCGCTCGGCCGCGGCGCCGGCACCGGTTTGCCGTTGACCCGAACCCGGTGGGAATCGTCCGAGCGCACACGAAGCGTGGCGGCTTCGGGCGCGTTGGCCAGGTTGACGACACGCCGCAGGGAGCGCCACTGGCCCGCGCCTTCGGTCGCGGGGGATTCGGGGTACCAGATCCACGAAGAGGCAGTGGGAACGCCGCCCTGGTCGGCGGCGACGAGGGTCGCGCTGAGTGCGAGCAAGAGCAGTTGCATTGGGGGAGGACTCCAGTGTGGGTGAACTCAGGACGCCCCAACTCGTTGGGGTACTCTGCGCCTTCAGTCCCCGAACAAGTTCGGGCGTCCCGGGGAAGCGTCTCTGCGGGCCGTGGCGCGCAGACGCGCATGGACGATCCACCCCGCAGCCTGGCCGCGGTCGCGGCTGTTGTTCGTCGCCCCAACCCGCTGTCCCTGCGCGCTTGCCCGGGTATGCTCGTCCCATCTGGCCTCCCCTCGCGGGCGCCACGCCGATTGCCTGTTCGCCGAGCCGTCTCAGGATCAGCGCAACGTGGCGGCGGCCGGCGCCCGACTCGGCCGCACCAGTTCCCTCGTCGCGCGGACGCTGGCGCAGGCCGAGAGGCAGTCGGGGTGAGGGTCCCGCCTTCCTGCATCACTAACCGTCAGAATACTGCTGTCCTGCGAAGATCCCACACCGCAAGGGGTCCTCTCGGTGTCGCACATTGGTTCGGGCGAGGCTCGGCCAAACAGCGGCGTTGCATTGTCGCATTTTCGGAGGTAAGTTCCGAATATGCAACAATCGTCTCTGATCGTCCCGCGCCCCGCTCTGCTCGAGAGTATCCGCAGAGCCCTGAACGAGGCACCCGTGGTTGTGGTGCTCGGAGCCCGACAGACAGGCAAGACCACGCTCGCACGGATGCTGGCGGCTGAGCGAAGCTAAACGCACTACTTCGACCTCGAGGTCGGTGCAGATCGCGCCGGGCTACAGACAGCGGAGCGGACGCTTGGTTCCCTTGAGGGCCTCGTGGTGGTGGATGAAGTCCAGCAGATGCCCGAGCTGTATCGGGTGCTGAGGCCACTGGTCGACCGGCCCGCGAATCGCGCGTCGTTTCTGCTCCTGGGCAGTGCGGCCCCCGGCTTGGCGAAAGGCGTGTCCGAGTCACTGGCCGGGCGGTGCCTGTTCGTGCAGGTGGGTGGGTTCGCGCTTGGGGAGGTGGGTACGGAGGCACTTGACCAGCTCTGGCTGCGCGGGGGGTTCCCACGGTCCTTCCTTGCCGCCTCCGACGAGGCGAGCCTCCGGTGACGAGAAGCCTTCGTTGCTACCTTTCTGCAGAGAGACCTCCCTCAGTTCGGCATTCGGGTACCCGCCGAGGCGCTCCGCCGGTTCTGGACCATGGTTGCCCACTATCACGGCCAGGTCCTGAACCTGTCGGAGCTGGCGCGTTCGCTGGGCGTGGACCAGAAGACTGCAAAGCACTACCTCGATATTCTGCAGGGCGCCTATGTGGTTCGGGTGCTGCCGCCCTGGTTTGAGAACCTCGCCAAGCGACAACGCAAGTCGCCCAAGGTGTATGTGCGCGACTCGGGTCTCCACCACGCCTTGCTCGACCTCGAAACGCCGGCCCAGATCCGTTCACACCCCAAGTACGGGGCCTCGTGGGAGGGTTTCGCCTTGGAGCAGACGCTCCTCGCACACGGTGAGAAGCAGAGCCACTTCTGGGCGACCCAACGCGGCGCTGAGCTCGACCTCCTGCTCATCCGCGGCGGCCGCCGCTACGGCTTCGAGTTCAAGTGCCATGACGCCCCGACAATGACCCGGTCACTGCA
>Ga0210058_1002987_pt1 | contig 13458 bp, 10 predicted proteins | sample CryGeymeta201511_FD_183979 | JGI IMG/M metagenome (GOLD analysis project Ga0210058, IMG submission 183979) | Groundwater microbial communities from Crystal Geyser aquifers in Utah, USA - Crystal Geyser metaG 2015-11 (SPAdes) (version 2) | ecosystem: Environmental > Aquatic > Deep subsurface >...
TTGGATTTGACATAGAGTTGCTAAGATATTATACTAACAAAAATTCAATAAAAATTAGTAAACAGAACTTTAACAAATGAAAGGAGGAAATTATGGCTCAAGAAAGTGCGTATGATTTGCCGCATGGTTCGCCCAGCGGTTTTTTTTATTAAATTAAGTGTTTATTTCTAAACGCAAAGCCGGAACCAGATTTAAGATATTTCTCAAAATCATAGGCTTTCTTTTTATCTAGAAATACACAGTACCAAACCAATTTTGGATTTTTAAATTTCGTTGTTTTTACGTTATGCCATTTGTGGTCTTTCAGTCTTTCTTTTAAGTCTTCGGTCGCGCCAATATAGTGGCTATCATCCGTTCGACTTTGAAGAATATATACGTAATACATAATGAATTTTTTAAATAATAATGTACTTGGCCCTGCTTCGCTAAAGCTACGCAGGACACTTCTTCGCTTTGTCTTATTCGAGTGTCGCCTTATTTTAAGTAAGTGCCGCGCACTTCGAAGCTCCGAGCAAAGCGAAGGAGCGAAGAAGTGGAGATGGCGAGAGTTGAACTCGCATCTAGAATCTTGTAATTAAATACTTCTACAGGCGTAGATTGCTTAATTTTTCAGAAAATTCTCTTGGAGCAACCGAAAAAAGAAAATTCTGTTTCTTCTTAATTTCCACCCGGGCCGAAGAATTTCACGGGTTAAAGCCCAATGGTTGACACCGGTATCGCCCTATTGGACGTTAGGCGGCCGATGCTGCTTAAGCAAAAGCGAAAGCAGGAGTTAAATTTGTTTTGGCAGTTATTTGCCTTATCTCGGGGATTAAATTACGAGGTTACGAGATATCCTCGGCCTGCATATTTAATTTTAAAATTCTATCGAAACCCATCACCCCCATGCCGCCACCGCGATTACGGTGGCGGAATTTCTAATTTCTAATTTTTAATTTTTAAACTTCTCGAAATATCCCTTTCTGATTCCCTTTTGGAAATAGTTGCCCTCTTATCGTATTGTTTTTTGCCGCGAGCCACCGCGAATTCCAGTTTAATTCTGCGGCCTTTATTATACGCCTTGAGCGGTATTAAAGTCAAGCCCTTTGGCTTTATTTTTCCTATCAAAGACACAATTTCTTTTTTGCGCAGCAATAATTTTCTTGAACGGGACGGATCATAATCGGTTGGCTGATTTTTTGGCTGGTAAGGCGCAATGAAGGCGCCTATTAAATATAATTCGCCATTATGAAAATTAATGTAGGAACCGGTTAAATTTATTCGGCCGTTTTTAATTGATTTTACTTCGGCTCCGGATAAAACCAAACCGGCCTCAAATGTGTCAAGGATTTCATAATCAAAACGAGCTTTTCTATTTTCGGCAAGCGTGGTCATAATTTGATTCTATCAGCAGTTTCATTTTTATCAAAATTCGGTTAATATAGTGATAAGAATATGAGGGAACTTATCAAAACCTTACTAAGCGATATTGTCCGCAAAATTGCACCCGATTTTAAAGGCGGGATTTTAGTTGAAGTTCCGGGAAATAAAGAACATGGCGATTATACTACTAATATCGCTTTTGCTTTGACTAAAATTCTTCCAGCCCGAGGCGAAATTGCTGAATATTTAGTTAATAAGTTAAAAAAGCAAAAAGTAAAAGATTTTTCCAAGATAGAAACTAAGAACGGTTTTATAAATTTTTTCTTGTCGCCGGAATGTCTCCATCGTCAAATCAAAGAGATTTTAAAACAAAAAAATAAATACGGTTTTTCTGGCGAAGGCAAGGCCAAGAAAGTCCAAGTGGAATTTATTTCAGCTAATCCCACCGGGCCCTTAACTATTGGCAATGGCCGAGGCGGATTTTATGGCGATGTGCTGGCAAATATTTTAGAAAGTCAGGGATGTGAGGTTATACGTGAGTACTATATAAATGATAGAGGCGGGCAGATTTTGTCATTGGGGCGATCCATTAAATTAGCGCAAGGTTCGCCAATGCCAATGATTCGCCGAACCGAGGAATTCGCCGACCTGCCCGCCGGAGCCTCGGCGCAGGCGGGAGGCGAAGGGAAGATTCCTGGAATCAGTGCGGTTGGCGATGAGAATCTCTATAAAGGCGATTATATTAACGATCTGGCGAAACAAGTAAATAAAAATTTGAGCGTTGAAGAAGCCGGACAAAAAGCGGCTGAGCTGATTTTAAATACATATATAAAACCGGTGATAAAACGGCTCGAAATTAAGTTCGATAATTGGTTTTCAGAAAAATCTTTATACAGAAATGGAATCTATAAGAAAGTAATGGAGGATTTAATGCGAAAAGATTTGATTTATGAAAAAGACGAGGCAACTTGGATAAAGACATTAAAACTAGGCGATAGCAAAGATAGAGTTTTGGTAAAAAGCAACGGTGACGAAACCTATTTTATGTCCGACATTCTTTATCACTTGAATAAATTTGAAATAAGGAAATTTGATAAGGTAATTAATATCTGGGGCGCTGATCATCACGGCGATGTGCCGCGTTTGTTTGGTGTTTTAAAAGTTTTAGGGATTAATTTGGAAAGGCTCAAAATATTACTTTATCAATTTGTGCGTCTTGTTTCTGGCGGGAAAGAGTTTAAATTTTCAAAGCGCGCCGGGACTTTTATAACTCTTAAAGAATTAGTTGATGAAGTCGGACTTGATGCCGCTAGATTTTTCTTTTTGATGTATTCGCCTAATACTCATATGGATTTTGATATGGAGCTTGCCAAGCAGCGTTCGGAAAAAAATCCGGTTTACTATATACAGTATGCGCATGCGAGAATCTCTTCAATTTTGCGAAAAGCCAAAGCGGCGGGCGGGAAAAATTTGGAATTATTAAAAGAGAAAGAAGAACTGAATTTGATAAAAAAATTGGCGGAATTTCCGGAACTTTTAGAAGAGGTTTCAAGAAATTATGAAGTTCACCGTTTACCGCATTATACTTTGGAATTAGCTCGAGAATTCCATAATTTTTATGAAAAATATCGAGTGATAACAGAGGATGAAAATTTAACATCGGCGCGCTTAGGTTTAGTCACGGCGACTAAAATTGTTTTGGCCAACGCATTAAACTTGATGGGGATAAAAGCACCTAATAAGATGTAAAATTATGCCTGAATTATTTAATCCTAAAATTGAAGAAAAAATTTTAGAATTTTGGAAGCGGGAGCAAATTTTTGAGAAAAGTTTAAAGAACCGCGCCAAGGCCAAAAAATTTGTTTTTTATGAAGGACCGCCTTCGGCTAATGGCCGACCCGGAATTCATCATGTCTTGTCGCGGGTTTATAAGGACATTATTTGTCGCTATAAAGCGATGCGCGGTTTTTTAGTGTCACGCAAGGCGGGCTGGGATACGCACGGTCTTCCCATTGAGCTTCAGGTTGAAAAAGAATTAAAGTTAAAAAATAAAAAAGATATTGAAAAATACGGTGTCGGCAACTTTAATGAGAAAGCCCAAGAAATTGTTTGGAGATACAAAAAAGAGTGGGATAAATTAACAGAGCGTATCGGTTTTTGGCTGGATTTAAAAGATCCGTATATTACTTACGAACCGCATTATATTGAGACGCTTTGGTATTTGATAGCTCAAATAGCCAAGAAAAAATTACTTTATCAAGATTTTAAAGTGGTGCCGTATTGTTCGCGTTGCGGTACGGCCCTTTCAAGCCATGAAGTGGCGTTGGGCTATGAAAAAGTTTTAGAAAATTCCGTTTATATAAAATTTAAACTTAAGCCAGGCCAAAAAATAAAAACGGAAAAGAATAACTATTTTATAACAGGGGAAAATACTTATATTATATCTTGGACCACAACGCCATGGACTTTGCCAGGCAATGTCGCTTTGGCGGTGGGCGAAAAAATTATTTATGAAATTTTACAGGCAGGCGACATTCTTATTTTCGCAAAAGATTTAAAGGAAAGTTTGGACATTGAAGAACCGAAAGAAAAATCGATTTTTGCCTTGGGTAAAAATTTGACTGGTCTAAAATACGAGCCATTATTTGATGTGCTAAGATTAAAATCAAAAAATTCTTACCGGATTTATCCGGCTGATTTTGTTAACACCAAGGAGGGGACCGGCATAGTTCACATTGCCCCGATGTACGGTGAAGACGATTTTAATTTGGGTAAAAAAGTCGGCTTGCCCAAAGTTCACACTGTTGACTTTGGTGGTAAATTTATCAAAGGAATCGGTTTGGGGCTTGATGGCGCTTATGTTAAATCGGATGAAGCCGAATCTATAATTTTAGATTATTTAAAAAATAAAAACCTTTTATTCAAGACCGTTAAATACGAACACGACTATCCTTTTTGCTGGCGCTGTCATAGCCCGCTTTTGTACTATGCCAAGTCATCTTGGTTTATCCGGATGGAAAAGCTTAAGAAAAAACTTCTTGATAATAATAAAAAAATAAATTGGGTGCCGCCCCATATTAAATATGGCCGCTTTGGCGGGTGGCTTAATGAGATTAAAGATTGGGCTTTTTCGCGGGAGCGCTATTGGGGGACGCCGCTTCCGGTTTGGCAGTGCCGTAAATGCCAAAAAGAGAAAGCGATCGGTTCGCTTCAGGAACTTGATAAATTTTCGTTTAATGCTCTTAAAAAAGGGAAGCATAATTGGCCGTATAATGAAAAAGGCGAATTAGATCTTCATCGGCCATACGTTGATAGTTTGGTTATCAAATGCCAAAAGTGTTCAGGAAAAATGAAGAGAGTTAAAGATGTGATTGATGTTTGGTTTGATTCCGGCGCGATGCCGTTCGCTCAAGTCCATTGGCCTTTCGCGGCTGGCGGCTTAGAATATCCGGCCAATTTTATTTCTGAAGGAGTGGACCAAACTCGGGGTTGGTTTTACACGCTTCATGCTGTTGGGACTTTAATGGAAAGAGGTCCGGCTTTCAAAAATGTAATTTGTTTAGGTCACATTTTAGATGAAAAAGGCGAAAAAATGTCTAAATCAAAGGGCAATGTTGTTGATCCTTGGGAGGTTATTAATAAATATGGGATTGATGCCTTGAGATGGTACTTTTTCACGATTAATCCGCCGGGCGAATCAAAACGTTTTGCTATTCGTGACGTTGAAGAACGATTAAGGCGCTTTATTTTAACACTCTCCAATGTTATAATTTTTTATAAGACGTATTCTTCCAAAATTGAAAATTTAAAATTTAAAATTGAAAATTCCAGCTTGCTGGATCGTTGGATTTTATCACGGCTGAATCAAACCATAAAAGTTGTAATAACCAATCTTGATAAGTATGAAGTTACTCAAGCGGCCCGGCCAATTGATGAATTTGTAGATGATTTGTCGCGTTGGTGGTTAAGGCGTTCAAGAAAAAGATTTTCTGATAAAAATAAGGCGGGCGCTTCGAAAATTCTCAGAGTAGTCTTAGAAGAGTTGTCAAAATTAATTGCTCCGTTTACTCCATTTTTAGCCGAGTATATTTGGCAAGAATTAAAAAATAAATCCAGCGTTCATTTGGCCGATTATCCGAAACCGCAGGTTAAATTAATTGATAAAAAACTTGAGGAGCAAATGAATTTTGCAAGGGAAATTGCGGCTAAGGGATTAGCGTTAAGGGCCGAAGCTGGAATAAAAGTAAGACAACCACTCGCTTCGCTCCAAGTCCCAAGTTCCAAGTTCCAAGTTCCAAATGAATTCTTGAATCTTATAAAAGATGAAGTTAATGTTAAAGAAATTATTTTTGGAGATGAATTTAAGTTAGACACAAAAATAACGGCCGAATTGAAAGAAGAAGGATTGATTAGAGAATTAACGCGGACAATTCAAGAAATGAGACGCGACGGAGGCTTGACGACCAAAGATTCAATTTCAGTTTTTGTGAAAATTGATGATAAGGGGCTCAAAGAAACTATCGAGCGCTTTCAAAAAACTTTGGCTTATTCTGTTAATGCGAAAAAGATTGAATTTGTTGGCACGGTCAAGGATGGTTTGTTAATAGACCGCCATTTTAAGGTTGAGGATAAAGACGTTTGGATTGGCATTCAAATACTAAATACTAAATACTAAATACTATTTACAAATGGCAACTTATCAAACTAACGCGATTGTTTTAAAGCGGGAGAATATTTTTGAGGCCGATCGGCTTTATCATTTATACACGGAGGATTTTGGAAAAGTAAAAGCCATAGCCGGTGGCGTGAGAAAAATTAACGCCAAGCTTACCGGGCATTTGGAGCCCTTTAATTTAGTTTGGGTTGAATTAATGACAAAAAAAGGCGGCGATTTATTTATTACTACCGCTTTATCGGAAATAAGTTTATTGGAAAATAATGCTTCGTCAAATCAAATTTCTCTTTTTGTAAAAATGTCGGATTTTGCTTTAAAAATGTTAAGAGGGCAAGAGAAAGATGAGACAATGTGGGACTTCATTTTAAATAGTTTTTTGGCGGCTCAAAAAATAGAGGCGGGCGCCGATAAATTTTTAAACGACTACAAATCCGGCTTTGTCAAAATAATGGGTTTTGGCGACAATCTTAAGGAGGCCGAGCATTATCTTGGAGATTTTTTATGATATATCTTCGCTTTGCTTGGTATAATAGGTTATAATATAAAATACAATGGTGATCATACCTAATCCTCAAACCTCGCCCGAACTTTCCCAACCTTCGCTGCCCCAGGCGGTGCGTTTCTTCAGCCCCAAACAAAAGAAAATTTTAATCATTTCCAGCGTTATTTTTCTTGCTGTTCTTGTTTTAAGCAGCGCGGTTTTTTATTTTTGGCTAACCTCGTTTAAAAAGTCCCTCATTGATTTTAATATTTCGGGCCCGACTCAGGTTTCTTCCGGCGAAACCGGCACTTATATTGTTTCTTATTGGAACAACACTAACCAAATTCTTCAAAATGCCACTCTTGTTCTGCGTTATCCGCAAGATGCGGTTGTTGGCGATGATAAAATTATCCAAAATATTGATTTAGGCAGTATTGGCATTGGCGGCGGCGGCAAGCAGGAAATAACAATAGCTTTTATCGGGCCGGACAAAAGTATCCAGAAACTTGAGGCGATTTTAAGCTATAAGCCGCAAAACACCTCTTCAACTTTTGAAAATGAAACTTCTAAAGAAGTAGCGATTAACAGTTCGGCTTTAAGCATTGATTTTAAAGCGCCGGAAACGACCTTGCCGAACGTAAAGAACGTTTATGTGATTCATTATAGGAATAACACCGATAAGGTTTTTCAAGATGTTTCAATTGAAGCAACATATCCGAGTGAATTTAATTTTGTCTCTTCCGACCAAACGCCAGCCAAAAACAATAATACTTGGAATTTGGGCGATTTGAATCCCAGCGAAGAAGGGGACATCACAATTTTGGGAATTTTAAAGAATGCCCAAAACGCCAATTTTGAATCAGCTATTGGAGTTGTTAAAAACAACAGGTTTTATAAATTTAGCCAAAATTCGTTTCAGATTAATTTGACTGCCTTACCGCTTAAAATGGATATTTCGGTTAATGGTCAGTCAAATTTAACGGTTAATCCCGGCGATTATTTGCAATTTAAAATTCATTATGAGAACGGCGCCGGCATTGCTCTCTCTGATGTCATTTTAAAAGCCAAGCTCGATGGATTAATGTATGACTTTTCAAGTTTGAAAACCAGCGGTTATTTCAATGGTGTGGATAACGCTATTACCTGGAATGCCGGCAACTTGTCAGATTTTAAAAGCTTATCGCCTAATTCATCAGGCGATGTTGAATTTCAAATAAATGTGAAGCCGCGATACATTATAAGAACTTTTAGGGATAAAAACTTTTTGCTTCAGGTTTCGGCAGTAATGGAAACACCAACCGTGCCGCCATCTCTCGCGGTTAAATCTTTATCGGTTGCAAGCGACTTGGCCATAAAAATTAATACCAAAACAGAATTAAAAACCAAGGGCTACTACTTTGATTCTATAATTAAAAATTCCGGTCCCTTGCCGCCAAAAGTTAACCAAACCACCACTTACACAATCCATTGGCAAATTACTAATTATTCTAACGATACTAATAATACTATTATTAAAGCTGTTCTTCCGGAGGGGGTTAGTTGGCTTAATAAAAAAGCCGGAGCCGGAGCCGCCACTCTGGAATATAACGACCGGACCGGCGAACTCACTTGGGATGTAGGCGAAGTGGCGGCTGGGACTGGAGCGCTGCTTGACCCTTACGAGGTGGTTTTTCAAGTCGGTTTAACGCCTGCTGCTAATAAAGTGAATATGGTCGTTCCTATTTTAGGCGAATCCACTTTAACTAGCGATGACACATTCACTGGAAATGATATTTTAGTAACCGCGCCGGCTTTACAAACCGACTTGCCCGACGACCCCGGCGTTGGCATTCTAAAAAGCCGTGTCCAACCATGAAAGATATTAAAAAAGAAAATTTAATGGATAAAATTGTTTCGCTCTGCAAAAGACGGGGATTTGTTTTTCCCGGTTCGGAAATCTACGGCGGCCTTTCCGGCACATGGGATTACGGACCGCTTGGTTCGGAACTCAAATTTAACATCAAGCAGGAATGGTGGAAAACAATGGTTAAAGACAGAGACGATATTGTCGGCATGAGCGCTTCTATTTTAATGAATCCGAAAGTTTGGGAAGCGTCCGGCCACGTTAGCGGTTTTAATGATCCCTTAATAGAATGTAAGACCTGTCATCAGAGATTTAAAGCCGACCAGAAAGACGTTATTTTAGAGCATGAAAAGTGGCATAAAGAAAAAAAGGGAAAGGTGGACTGGACGGAATTAAAAAAATTCAATCTTTTAGTTGAGGCGAAAGTTGGCGTGGTTGAAGGGGAAAAAAATACCGTTTATTTAAGAGGCGAAATAACACAGGGCGTTCATGTAAATTTTAAAAATATCCTAAACAGTTCGCGTCTCAAAATTCCTTTCGGTGTCGCGCAGATTGGTAAGGCGTTCAGAAATGAAATTACACCCGGTAATTTTACTTATCGTTCAATTGAGTTTGAGCAGATGGAACTTCAGTATTACGTCAAGCCGGATAAAAATGAGTCAATGAAGCAATATGAATTTTGGAAAAACTTGCGGATAGATTGGTATAAATCACTGGGTATTAAACCGGATAATTTAAGATTCAGAGAGCATAAAAAAGATGAGTTGGCCCATTATGCTAAAGCGGCTTGGGATGTAGAATATAAATCGCCGTTTGGCTGGAAAGAATGCGAAGGCATTCATCACCGGGGTGATTGGGACCTTTCGAGGCATCAAGAATATTCCGGGCAAGATATGTCTTATTTTGATGAAGAGACAAAAGAAAAATACATTCCTTGGGTGATTGAGACATCCGGCGGGGTTGACCGGGCGGCGCTGTTCTTTTTGATTGATGCTTATTCAGAAGAAAAAGACAGAGTCGTTTTAAAATTAAATCCGAAAATAGCACCATACAAAGTGGCGGTTTTTCCGCTTTTGGCTAATAAACCTCAGCTTGCGAAGTTAGCCAGAAAAATTTATGATGATTTGAAAAAACAATTTATGACGGCTTGGGATGACCGGGGCAATATTGGCAAGCGCTATTATTCTCAAGACGAGATCGGGACGCCCTGGTGTGTCACGATTGATTTTGAGTCGCTAAAAGATAAAAAAGTCACAGTTCGCGACCGTGACAGTATGAAACAAAAAAGAGTCCCTATAAAAGAATTATCCGAGTATTTTAGAGAACGATTAGAAAATTATGTATAAAAAAACTACCCTGCAGAATGGTTTGAGAATCCTTACCATACCAATGGCCAATACCAAAACAACAACAGTTTTGGTGCTCGTGGCAACCGGATCCAAATATGAAACCAAAAACATCAACGGCATTTCTCATTTTTTGGAGCATATGACTTTTAAGGGTACGAAGAAACGGCCGACACCATTAACTATCGCCGAGCCACTTGATCGCGTTGGCGGCAATTATAATGCCTTTACCGGCCAAGAATACACCGGCTATTATGCCAAAGCCGATGGCCGGCATCAGGATTTGCTTTTGGATATAATTTCTGACATCACCCTAAACCCCAATTTTGATCAGGAAGAAATTAATAAAGAAAGAGGTGTGATTATTGAAGAGATAAATATGTATGAAGACATGCCGTCAAGAAAAGTTGGCGACGTGTGGAATAATCTTTTATATGGTGACCAGCCGGCGGGTTGGGATACTGCCGGAAAGAAAAAAATAATCGCTAGACTTAAGCGTGAAGATTTTGTGAAATATCATAAAGACCACTATGTTGCCCCCAAAATCGTTGTCGCTGTTTCAGGAATGATAGAACCAGATGACGTGGTAGAAAAAGTGAAAGTTCTTTTTGGGTCGATCAGTGATTTTAAAGGTAAGGACAAAATTCCAACAAAAGAATTTCAGGAAAAACCGGAAGTAAAATTATTTTATAAAAAAACCGATCAAACTCATATTGTTTTAGGCGCCAGATCTTATGATATCTGGGATGATAAGCGTTTTGCCGCCGAGGTCTTAGCCACTATTTTAGGAGGCGGCATGTCTTCCCGTCTTTTCGGTTTGCTTCGGGATAAAATGGGCGCGGCTTATTACGTGCGAACTTCCACCGATGCGTCGACCGACACGGGTTATTTGGCGACCAGTGCCGGAATTGATAACCGTCGGGCAGAAGAAATAATAAAAGCGATTTTAGACGAATATCTTAAAATAAAACATATTAAAGTCAGCGAGGAAGAGCTTAATAAAGCCAAAGAACACATAGAAGGTGGTCTAACTTTGAGCATTGAAACATCCGATGAATTGGCGAGTTTTTATTGTTTTCAAGAAATTTTAAAAAAAGAAATTTTGAAACCGGAAGAGTTAATAAAAAAAATTCGAGCTGTTACTATTGCCGACATTTTAGAAGCGGCCCAAGATATTTTCCGGCCCGAAAAATTGAATTTAGCGATAGTGGGTCCTTTTTCCGCCAGAGGCGGATCCGCCTTTGGCGGAAAAAACTTAAACCCATTTGTCAACTTATTGAAAATGTAGTATGATTGAGCCATAATATTTTAATTATGGCAGGGGGCAGCAAGACAATTACAGAAATTTCACCCAAAACGATATTTTGGGTGCTTGGTATTGGCGTTTTGGCCGTTTTGATTTATATGGTGCGCGATATTATCGCAGTTTTAATTTTTGCAATAATTATCGCTTCAGCGCTTGAGCCAATTTTAAGATACGCTCAAAGTAAGAAAATACCCAGACTTTTATCACTTGTTGTGATATATCTTTTGTTTTTCATTTTTTTTGCGGCTCTGATTTATATTTTCTTGCCGCTTGTACTTGATCAGCTTCGCGATTTTTTCCAAAATTATCCGACATATTTTGGCAAAATAGAAGAAGCGGCCGGGGTTATAACATTTTTGCCCGGTCTTTCCGGAAACATCCATGAATTGCTTAGTCAGCTCACCGAGCAGATTCCGAGCCTTACTTCTTTAATTTCTTATATTTCCGCAATTTTTGGCGGCATTCTTTCTTTTGTGGTGGTTTTAGTAGTTTCTTTTTATCTTTCTATTTCGCGAAACGCATTGGATAACTTTTTAAAGGCAATCCTCCCGCCTCAATTTGAGGTTTATGTCCACAGCCTTTGGGTTCGCGCCCAATACAAAATGGGTCGCTGGTTGCAGGCCCAGATACTTTTAAGTTTCATAATGGCGCTGATTGTTGGTCTCGGACTTTGGATTTTGGGGGTTAAATATGCTTTTTTGGTCGCGGTGGTTGCTGGCGTTTTAGAAATTGTGCCTTATGTCGGCCCTATTGTGTCCGGCGGCTTGGCAACGCTTCTGGCTCTTTCGCAATCGCCGATTTTAGGGCTTTGGACTCTTATTTTTTTTATTGTCGCTCAACAGCTTGAGGGCCATATCCTGGTTCCTCTGCTTATAAAAAAATTAGTCGGGCTTAATCCGGTGGCAGTTATCTTGGCAATACTTGTCGGCGCAAAACTCGGCGGCATTTTGGGCATTCTCCTTGCTGTGCCCATTGCGGCCGTTATTGATGAATTTTTTGATGATTTGGCAAAACGCAAATCAATTCCTTCCCATTCCCAAATTTAAAACTTATACAGAATCAAGAAAACAATTCCTATTGTTGAGATTTGTATAATAATTCCCGGCCAGAATTTCTGGTCTATTTTTGAATGAATTGAATGGTGGACGAATTCTTGGAAATCAAAATTCCATTTAATAAATCGCCATTTAGTCATTAAATAGAGTAGTTGCAACGGATCCGGCAAGACGCCGAAAAAAACGCTAATAAAAACAGCGGTAATGTTTATATAACTTGAAGTTTTTAGAAAGACAAAAAGCAAGCCGAGCCCGATTAATATGTCAATAGCTATTTTGCCTACCTCTTTCCAGAAAAGCTTTTCTTTAATGAAACTACCATCTTCGGTTTCGACTTTAACATTAAACTCTGGCGAAAGATAAAAATCCCAATGAGGAATTGCGTCTAAAATGTAATGGCTAACCAAACCGATTGCGGCGGCCAAAAAATAATTTTGAGTTGTTGCTCCCAAAAGGCCGGAGACAATAATATGTGAAGCTAAAATCATTTGATTATGACTATTATTTTATGCTAACTTTAACGCATGAGCAAATTTTATGTAACAACTTCCATCCCTTATGTTAACGCGCCGCCGCACATAGGACACGCGCTGGAATTTATTCAGGCCGATGTTTTGGCCCGCTCTCAAAGAGCGGCGGGCAGGGACGTTTTCTTTTTAACCGGTGCCGACGAGCACGGCGTCAAAATAGTCAGGGCGGCCGAAGAATCTAAAAAAACGACAAAAAAATTTGTTGATGAAAACACGGAAAAAATAAAAAAGCTTATTAAGATTTTGAATATTTCCAATGACGATTTTATCCGCACAACCGATAAAAAACGCCATTGGCCGGGCGCCCAAAAGCTTTGGATGAAGCTCGTCGAAGCGGGCGATATATATAAAAAGAAATACAAGGGGCTTTATTGCGCCGGCCATGAGGCTTTTGTCACCGACAAAGACCTTGTTAACGGCATTTGCGCTATACATAAAACCAAGCCGGAAATTATTGAAGAAGAAAATTATTTTTTCCGATTATCAAAGTATTCAAAAAAAATAGAGCTATTTGTAAAAAATGGCAAATTAAAAGTGTCGCCGGTTTCGCGCCGGAATGAAATTTTGTCATTATTGAAAGAAGGACTTGAAGATATAAGTTTTTCAAGGCCAGCCAAAAGTTTAAGTTGGGGTATACCCGTGCCAAACGATCCAAATCACACGATGTACGTTTGGTGTGACGCCCTGTCAAATTACATCACCGCTCTCGGCTACGGACAAGGTAATTCTAAATACAAAATACCAAATACTAAATACTGGCATTATTGGCCGGCCGATGTCCAGGTTATTGGCAAAGATATCTTGCGCTTTCATGCCGCCATCTGGCCCGGCATGCTTTTAGCGGCCAAACTGCCGCTGCC
>Ga0210058_1002992_pt1 | contig 13445 bp, 9 predicted proteins | sample CryGeymeta201511_FD_183979 | JGI IMG/M metagenome (GOLD analysis project Ga0210058, IMG submission 183979) | Groundwater microbial communities from Crystal Geyser aquifers in Utah, USA - Crystal Geyser metaG 2015-11 (SPAdes) (version 2) | ecosystem: Environmental > Aquatic > Deep subsurface >...
ATTCCACGCCCAAGAGAATTTGATGCTATCCTCGATTGTTGTTCCGTTACCATGTATAAATTCCACCCTAACATCTTTGGCTGGATTTGGAGGAACATTATCTTGTGGAAGTGACACCCGACTACTGCTGGAAGAGGAGGAAGACGCATCCTGATAAATAACTCTTAATGTATAATCATCATCTGCGGTAAATGACGCAACACGTGACACAACACGAATATAATATCTACCAGAAATAATGTTATTGGCAAGAAAATGTTCATCAATACCATTCCCAGGTTCTCCACTGTATGCAACTAAACAGTTGTTGTTTCCACATCGGTTTGATGAATAAAGATAAAAACTCAAATTTACTGAAGATGAAAAATTACTTAAAAACCCTTCTATGCTGTGTTGACTTTGTAAATTAATATAAAAATAATCATTGCGATCTGATGGACCAATATGTAAATTATAAGTTTGACCAGAGATTAATGGACCAGACGCCGTACTAAAATTATTATTTGGCTCTATATCTACTGATCCACCCGCAGTCGATGAACTTGATGAAGCCTGGCTGGAGCTGGAGGAAGACCTACTTCCATTACACCAATTACACCATTCTGAAGCAGCAGAATTCCAATTCAAACCATCCCTACTACATGCTTTACAACCTTGAGGATATTGAGTTGAAACAGGCACACAAACTGTTTGTTCTGGAGTACAAGTCGCAAAAACATCATTTGAGTTTGTTGAAAAAAGCAGAACCAAAATAAACAAAAGAAAGATATATTTAATAATTTTCATATCATTTTTTACCAATTAAAAAATCATTTTTTTAACATCATTTTAATTTTATAATGCTTTTGTTTATTTTTTATTAATATAATAAAGACCAAACAAACCCAAACCCAAAGCTATAATCATTAAAATATTATTTAAAGTATTGACATCCATATTATTTCCTTTTAAAAAACCAATAGTAACTTCCTATTCCAAATAACATAAAATAAATCATTGCTATCCAATAATAAGTATCAAAATTAGCATTCATTTTAAAAATTTCAAAGAAACTTGTAAAAAATACAGCATCCCAATAAAAGCTACAACTGATTTTATACTAAAAACTAATTGATTTCCAATCCCGGTAAAAATTGGCGTAATCGCTCCGGCTGTTAACAAAACTAAGGCTAAATTATTATAAAACGTTGCAAGATTTTCTTTTTGTTTATCATTTAAATGCTTCATATTTTCTGTTTTTATCCAATTAAAAAATCATAATATATACAATATATAAATACAAGTAGTATATTATATGATACGAATAATACAAAATAACAAAGTCAGGCGCCGACTGGTGTCTGATGAAATCAGGTGCTGAATAGTACCTGATGCGAGTGCCGCGAATATGCGAATTAAAAATAAATTGTTAAATTGTTATATTGTTAAAAATGTCATTGCGAGCGTAGCGAAGCAATCCCGTTACAAATAGGACTTATTATATTGCCAACTGCTACCTGCAAATCGCTAATCGCTCAAATCAGATTGATTTCAAGTGCCACCAGGAAAACCAATTGCGTAACTGAAATTGGGCTGTGGTAAGTGATTGATAATAAGTGAAAGGAGAAAAAATTATAAAGCAAAGAAAAACCACAATTACAAAAAACGATGCACCCCCATAAATCAGCCATTTTCTTTTGATAATTTGATCATGATAAAAATAACTAAATAAGGCTCCAGAACTTATTAAAGATAATAATAATGGTAAAAAATAATGATATAAATACATCACGCGTTTTAATGTTAATATCGAAAACATGTACGCGCAGTACAATGACAAAATAATCATGAGTATTTGATATAAACGTTTATCTTTTATCTTTAGTCCAAAAATGAGTTTACTTAACAATAAAACAACACTAAAAATAATGCTTAAAATACCCGTCCCCCAAATGATTGGATTTGCTTGCAAATATAAATAACGAACTTTATCTCCGCTTTTATCCCAACGATAATTGATTGTTTTGTTTCCAAACGGCCAAGTCCAAGGTTGACTGCCGTTTTCATCGGCTTTGCAAGCGTCATAAACCGGAACCCCTTTTTCATAGTGGGGAATAAATAATATTTGGTCGCGGATCATCAATGGAGCGTTAATTAAATTAGAAGTCTTCTTTTGATTAAGAATTTTTTTATATGGTTCTGTTGCTTCATAATAATTGTTATTAACCACTTTATTTGCCAAACGAATATGAAGGTAATAAGTACCTAAAAATATAATAAGAATTAAAATCGTAACAATAAATACACGATCAATGGCAATTGATATTAATTCCCATACTTTGATTTTTTTTTGTTTCACTTCAAAATAAAAACAAATAGGAATAAGCAGGAGTAATATCCAGCTATTAAGTTTGACTGACAAAGCCAGTCCAATTAGTATGCCTAGTATTAGATAGTGTCGTAAAGTGTATTTTTTTCTTTCAATCAAATAAAAGAACCATGTTAAAGTCGCCAAAAAGAAAAAAATCTGAATACTATCCAACATCGCTCCCCTACTATGAACAATAAGCGCATTATCAAACAAATAAAGACCGGAAAACAGTCCAGCTAAAACCGGATTTTTTAAGATCAATAAAAGAATCAAATAAAATAGACCGGCAGATAAAGTGGCTGTTAACGCGGGAAAGAAACGCATCCCAACAAACGAAAACCCAGCCGGAATATCTTTGATATAGTCCGTATTGATAAAACTTGTCGTAGCCAACTTAACGTTTGGCTTAAAAATTAACTCCCCGGCAGCAATCAATAACTTTCCCAAAGGTGGATGCGGCTCCATAAAAAAAGAACCATTAATGTACTTATAAGCAGATGCAATAAAATAATTCTCGTCCCAAAAAAGATTGGGAGGATTTTGATAATTGTGAAAATAAGTGAAAAAAGAAAAAACTAAAACAATTATCATCCCTCCAATTGCAAGGTAGTGTTGATGGGTTAACTTCTTCATAAATTAAATATTAACAAAGAAAAACACGTTAACAAGTAAACTCAAACATATTGCTAAAACCAAACCAAAATAACGAACTAATATTAAATTTTTTTCACCTGCCTTTTCTATCGCAAAACCATAAATAAAGGCAAATGATATTAAAGATGGAAAGATATAGCGAAAATCTGTATTACATGCGGCAGGAAAACGAATTCGATAAAAAATAAACATTGTTAGTAATAACAACAAACTTAGTCCAAAAAAAGCAACTGCACGATAGTTTTTTTTATTAACAAAAAATATCGATAAACTGGAAAATCCAATCATTAATAGTGCAACAAAACTCATCACAACTGCCAAATCACGACTCCATTCTTTGTTAAAACTAAACTCACCAAAAAGGCTACTTTTTATCAAATAGTTCCAAAAATATTGCCTACCAGTACGATCTTCCCAAGCAGATACAAATGGTTCATGCATATATGTTTGGAGGTCAAAAAATAAATAATTAACTGGTTTATTCCCAACTTGAAGTCTTCCGTCAATTTGATCTGAACGTGTAATTCTTGAAAGTAAAGTTTGACTAACCTGTTTTTGCTTAACATAAGGGATTAAAAAAAGGAACATTAATATAAGAAAACCTACAAAATAAACTACTAGATGTTTAAAATTAAATCGGTTTCGATATATTACTAATATAAGAATCAAACATAACAGTGCGATTGTATTGACTTTGGTTAATAATCCAAGTAACGCAATAATTATTCCCCAAATGAGAAATTGATTTTTCTTTGACCTAAACCAGATGTTAATAAAAAGCAAGCCTAAGATATAAAAGAAATAATATAAAATATCATTACTAATCCTGATTGAATGAATTATTCCAGATGGCCAAAATACTAAAATTAATCCCGCGGAAAGAAATGATAATTTGTTTTTCAAATTTTTTTTTAACAAAACCAAACCAAAAATCATCATAAACATAAATAGTATTAGATTTAAAAATTGAAGCGAAGAAAATGGATTTGTAAAACCAAAAAAACCAATAATTTTTAAATAAATACCTGAAATAATATAGTAGAGTGGTTTTTGATGACACTGGTAACAGTAATTTATATCTGGTAAACGAAAATGTGTTTGAACATAATCAACAAATTGAAAATGGCCTGGGACATCATGTTCTCTCACATTAAACCTGGTATACATCAAGTAAATACAACGCAAAATAAAACCTCCAATTACTAAAAAAATTGTGATTAGGGGTGATGAGTCGATAACCATAATCAGCAAACTCAATATTGCAATAATTAATATCAGTGTAAGTAAAATCAAAATAAAATTAATCGGATCTGATAGCGAGTTTTGCCAATATAAACCAAGCGCGCCCCCTTCGTTATGTAAAGAAACCATCACTTGATTGCTTCCGATTTTCAAATATGGTTTTAAATCCAAATCATATCCCCTTTCGCTGCCACAAATGGGTTGATTCATTTTTGAATTTAACACATCCTGATTATTGACTTTAAGAGCAATTAAGCAATCATCAGGATCGATATTTATATTAGTTTGTGAAAAAGGAAGGTAGTTGAGGTTGGCTGTCATTGAATAATCAACGGTATTAGCGATTGGTTCTAGATAATAAAAATTATTTGATTTTTCCAGTTTTTGGTTTACCCCTCCATAGTGAATATCTGTTAATCTTAAAGTTGTGGCCGATTGAAAAAACATCACTAGAAGTAAACCACAAACAAGATAAATCAAAGTTGGGAATAATTTATGTAGACGTTTAAACAACATAGTATAAAATTATGATAACATATTTTATGCGTCAATCATTTTGGTTAGTTATCATTCTTATTATCGGGATTACTGTACGTGTTGTTAATTTCGGTCAAATCCCACCAGGATTAAACCAAGATGAAGCAAGTATTGGTTATGAATCATTTGCTACTTTAAAATATGGAGTTGATCGAAATGGATACAAGAATCCAGTTGTATTTATTGCTTATGGTGACGGCCAACATGGACTTTATGCATATCTATCTTGGCCTTGGATAGCCTTGTTTGGTTTGAATGAATTTTCCACCAGATTAACCGGCCTTTTTTTAGCAATTGTGTCTCTATGGTGTTTCTATTATTTAATCAAGCTTATCTCCAACCAAAACACTGCGCTGATTTCGGCTTTTTTGCTGGCAATAAATCCTTGGCACATTATTATGAGCCGTTGGTCACCGGAATTTAATATCCTACCGGCGTTTTTTTTATTTGGAGTTTGCTTATTAACGATTTCATTAAAAAAACCCTTAGTCTTTCCAATAGCTGGATTTTTTTTAGCATTAGGTTTTTATACATATGGTGCCGCTTTGTTCTTTGTCCCCGTCACTGTTTTTTTACTATTTTCCGTAGTAATTTTATCTAAAAAAGTTCCTTTCGTAGATATTGGAATTGGGGTCTTGGTTTTTTTATTAATATCACTTCCGGCTTTGTTATATATGTTAATTAATGTTTACAATTATCCCGAATTACGCACGAGTTTAATTTCTATCCCACATTTAACTGGATCTCCCCGATGGAGTAGTATTTCGTTACTTTTTCAAGATAATTTTTTACTGAATTTTTTTACTAATTTAATTAGTTTCCTTAAACTATTGTTAACAACTCAGTTTGATGGTTTAATTTGGAATGCAATTCCTGAGTTTGGTTATTTATATCTTTGGTCAATTCCCCTAATGCTTTTTGGCCTTCTCATTACCATAAAAACAATCTATTTAAATGTCATAAAAAAACAGTTTAATAAACAACTAATTATTTTTATCTGGTTTATCGGAGCAGTCAGCTTGGGATTAATTTCTCATGTTAATTTAAATCGGATCAATACTATTTATTTTCCTCTCATTTATTTTACAGCTGTTGGAGTAGTCGCAATAAAAAATCATTATCAACAATTGTTTCGATTTATTATAGTTCTATATTTAGTTTTTTTTATTTTATTCACGCATCATTATTTTACAATTTATCCAAAAGATATCGGTTCTGCTTTTTTTGCTTCGTTTGGTCAAGCAATTAATTATGCCACCAAGATATCGCCACAGGATAAAAAACTTGTGATAACCAATCATGTTAATATGCCATATATTTATGTACTTTTCTACAAACAAATTGATCCAAGAAAATTTGCAAATACTGTTGTTTATGAAAACCCAGGGGCTGATTTTCAAAACGTCAAGTCATTTGATCGCTATATATTTGGAATCGATCCAAGTCAACTTGACCAGTCAGATACCTTTATTTTCCATAATAACGAAGAAGAATATTTCAACAACCAACAGTTTATTATCAAGCGTTTTGACAATTTTTCTGTTGCCAGTAAAATAAATTTCTATGAAAAATAGTTTACCCCGTAATCAGAAAGCTTTGGGTATTGGTTCGGCGGTGAATAAGCATTCATCACGGATTAACAATAAAAATACCTCGATTTTAAATTCGAAATTGCGGGATTTACATAAAGTAATAATTGTCCTTCCTGCTTATAATGCTCAGAATACACTATTAAAAACTTATCAAGCAATTCCTAGTAAATACAAAAATAATCTTATTTTGGTTGATGACAAGAGCACTGATAAAACAGTTAAAGTTGCAAATAAACTCAAACTAATTTCCGTGATTACTCATGATAAAAATCAGGGGTATGGAGGTAATCAAAAAACTTGCTATCAAAAAGCCCTCGAAAAAAAAGTTGACATTATTGTTATGCTTCATCCTGACTATCAATATCCACCTGAATTAATTGAACCAATGGTGGCAATGATAAAAACAGGAAAATTTGATTGTATTCTTGGCTCACGAATCTTAACCGGACTCGCCTTAAAAGGAGGAATGCCATTATATAAATATGTTGCCAATCGATTATTAACGTTAATTGAAAATATATGCACAGGTGCAAAATTATCCGAATATCATACTGGCTTACGTGCCTATAAAGCATCTATATTGAATACAATACCTTATATAAAAAACTCTGAAGATTTTATTTTTGATAATCAAATTCTCCTACAGATTATCGCGAATGGATATCGAATTGGAGAAATTAGTTGCCCGGCACGATACTTTCCCCAAGCTTCTTCAATAAATTTTATTCGTAGCATTAAATATGGATTTGGCTGTCTATTTTGGGGTTTTATTTTTCTACTGGGAAGAACAAAAATTTATCATCATCCTTTGTTATATTTTAATTAAAAAGTTATTTATCTTATTTCTCATCTTGATTAATCCCCTTTTGCCAAACTTCAATAATTAATGATGCATCTTGTGTATCAACAATTCCATCGTAGTTTAGATCAGCTTTGGCCACTTTAGTTGGGTCTTTTCCCGTGTTGTTTTGAATAATTAGCTGAATCATGACATAGTCAAGTGAGTCAACCTTACCATCAGCGATTCCCTGTTCTCCGGTAATGTCTCCGGCAAAGAAAGTTAGTCCAGATAGATCAAGATCGGTTGTGTTTGAGGATAATGTAATTGTATTTTCTCCACAATCATAAAGAGTGCTTGAATCGCGTCCGCTTAAACTACACACTTTTCTTTGAAGATGTTTGTCTGGTTTAACTAAAAATACATAATCATTACTTGGAACTAACCGTTGCTCAAACTGTCCATGCCAAAGATAATCCGATGATAAACTTGCAATAAAACTAATAGAATCATTATCTATCTCAACTCCATTCTTTAATATTTTGAGCTTAGTCAGGGCAGATTGATTAGCAATCCAATTTAAAACCCCTTGCATTCTATATTTTATCTTTATTACTACTTTTACAGATTCTTGGGATGAGGAGGAGGAGGTAGAAGCATTGGATGAACTGGACGATAAAGAACTTTGTTCAGAAGATGAACTTGATGACGCAACTGAGCCGCTTGATGAGGACTGACTACTGGATGAGCTTGTTGAGAACTCCCCCACTCCTCCACTTATTTCAGTTAATGTTGAATCGGAATTAATTTGATAAAGTTTAAAATTATCAATCAACAGTTGTGGAATGCCGGTAATTAACGCCTTTCCACTAATAGTTACTAAATTAACGTCTGTATTTTGTAAAAGCAGTTCTCCTTGGGCAGTGGAAATCTCTGCTTGAATATTAATTTTCCCTAGTTGATTAACTGTGTCTTTATTACTAGTATCTTGTCCTAAATCCTGACTAATTACACCGGTTTTATATTCTATTGAGGTAATTTGCACCTTTGCGTTGTCAAAGTTAATTGTTAGAAGATAACCGATTATGTTTAGGTTTTGATTCGGATTTGCTTTAAGCGTGTAACTAAAAGTATTGTTTTCCGCTATTTGGACAGGAATCGGATCAACTCTTAATAAAACTGTTGGTGTGCCACTGGCTTTTGATTTTTTATTAAACCATCCTTTTGTTACACCATAAACAATTGTCAGAATCCCAATAATTAATAAAATACCGGTGGTAATAATTATTTTTTTTCTTATCATTTGTTGATTTTTTTAATAATAATATTTCTGTCTTGATCGTTAACTTGACCATCTTTGTTAACGTCTGCATTCATTCCCATTGGGAGCATCCCTGAATAAGCTGCCCGAATAAAATAGTAATAATCAAGCATTTCAATTTTATTATTTTGATCAACGTCACCAATTATGGGTATCGGCGTTGGTGATGTTGTCAGTTGCGGTGGAAAAGTCGGATAAATCGTATTTATACCACGCAATCGTAACGATAAATTTTTTAACTGTTCTGCTGTAAGAATGGAATAATATTTATTTTGAAGACAAAAAAATGAAACCGGGACATCTTCGAGCGTCTTCATGATGGAATCATAAATAGACTGCCTCATTTCATCAGTTTCAGTATCAGGAATTGCCCATGCATATCCAGGTTCCAAGCCAACGCGGGCTCTGTTTGCAACTGACTTTAATACATTATGATAAACTCTATCAGTGTTGGTTGGTTCTTGAGCATACTTTCTATTCCAACCGTTCCATTTAATAAACATCCGAGATCCGTACTTATTAACAAGCGCTTCCGCAACACGACCTCCGGTATCATTACCATAAATACCACCGCCTAATTGAAGAACAACCGGATAATCGGGGAATAGCCTGATATATAATGGCGCAAGCCAATTAACTAATGCATCAAAATACACGTCATCCGTATATCCTGCGGCTAAATATTTTTTGCACTTGCTTCCGTTGGGGCAGTCTGCCCAAGCAATCATCTCTCCAAAAGACCCGCCAGACATCATAATGACAGCCTTGATTTTATTACGGTATTGAAAATTTGAGCTATAGATATGTTCACTAACTTTGGTCATTAATAACGTAAAAACCTTTTGAAATTCAATATCCCAAATGGGGAATGTTGAAGCTTTTCCGGTTGAAGATAATAAAATATAGTTTAGTTTTGGATCTTGTTTTGCCCAATTTGGAGTAGTTGAAGGTTGAGATGTGAGAATGTTTAACCAAAAAAAAGTGTTAGGATTGGTAGTAAAATGCTTTGTCAGTTCGTTATCCATCGCAGAAAAATCATAGTTATTTCTCGTTGCTTCAATTTTATTCCAATCTTGTCCTCCGCCCCCCCAATAAAACCAATTTACTGAGTCAGTATTGCGCAATCCGTCAGTCCCCGGCCAATGACAAACCCCAAAACCCAGTCCCGGTGGAGATAATTGAACAGCAAATGCGATTTTGTTAAAGAATAATATACTACATAGTAAAATAATTATTGAAGTAATTTTAATAAAAAGGGTCAGCATAAAATAATAATATCATATTCATCTATGATTTCTATAAGATAAGACTAATGAAGTTTAGTTGGTTATATTTTCCCGCCAGATCTCAAAATCTACCAGATCAACTCTTCCGTTTGTATTCAGATCAGCGGTTTTATTTGAGTATGGTAAAAAACATTCACCGTTTCCCTGATATTCGCACTTCCAAATACGATAATCGTTATCGTCCAATTTACCATCATTATTAATATCACCTGTGACGACTCCTTCAACTTTCACGATGGTTACATTACCCTCAACATTCTTACTGGTCATATTATTATCAGTCAAACGTCCAGCATAACTATTGTTATTAAACATTATTTGGATTGATTGACGCTCTCTTGTTGTTTGCTCTCCGATTGTCGAATGTTGGTATTGAAGTTTTAAATAATTAATAATGCTAACAAGTGTTGGTTTTCCTTTTTTTATTCCGATAAAAATATGTTGGCCGTCAGTTTGGAAATCGTGCAGGGTTAAATCTTTAAAGTCATTATTAGTATAATAATACATATTAATATCTGGATCACCAAAGTTGATCTGATACCCAGTAACATTGTTTTCTTTTATTGGTTTAATCGTTGGAACGGTCTGAGAAGTTGGTAATAAAAAAGTTAAAAACTGTGCGTTAACTGTATTTTTCTTTACCTTAATTACATTATGATATTGTCCTGGTACAGTATCGCCTCCTTCAAGGTCACTCAAGTGTTCGACTGTGCCAAACTGATCATTGTTCCCAAGAAAGATTACCAGTTTATCATTATCTTTTTCCATGATAAAAGGATCTGTTAATCTTCCGCTTCCGGAATATCCTGTTGTTCTATCAAAATGATAGAGTAAAGAATAAGTGTGGAACTGACTATCAACTTGATAGTCATCAATAATCGTTATTAAAGGAGATATGAAAAAATCACCAAGATAGTTGACAACTCTATTAGCCTTAACAGCTGGTGAAAAAGTTGTTAATTTGGTCTCATCAACCAAGTGATTTACGTTCCAAATCTTTGATAAATCCATAACTGGATAACGCGCATCTCCAATTGCCAGTGAGTTATTTTTATATTGTAAAAAAATTACAATCTCTCCGTAACTGGCAACGTCATCACTCCAACCGCTATCATTTTTGGGACTACCGCCCCCATCAACAACAACTAGATTGTGTTCAAAATCAGCTCCGTGATCAGGATTAGTATAAGGCATCAAACCGTTATGATCAATTAAGAACCGTTTACCCCTATAGGATAAACTAACTGAATTGGGATCATAGTGTTGATGAATATGATAATTATAGCGATTAATAAAACTCACTATTGTATTATTAGAATTAAAACCATTTTTCATAATTACAATTCCTCCGGTTTTTTTATCTTCTTTATCATAAAAAAACTCGCTTTTTGGAAAAGTGGCCAAATCAATTACAGGAGCTTGACCATTATAAAACATCAAATAGAATGCATTATCGGCAATTCCCTCCCATAATGTTGTTATTGGATATTCTGGTTGATAGTAGTTCCAAGTTGCCCAATCTTGCGGTTGATTAAAATAGTCAGTATAAAATAAATACTGTGGCCAAATGCTTGATACTTGTCCGGCATCGCCATATTCAATAAATTCCTTATTTGAAATTCCAGCATATAAAAACCAGTTAAAGATGTTTTTAGCATTAGTAGTTTTTAGATCAAGGTAGCCAAGTTGAGTTGCACATGCAGCATATACAGTCACAACCGGAAGTGACAAATTTTGATACCATATCCCTTCTCCAAGATTTCCTTTTGGATTAATTGCTGATGTAAAAAATTGACTTTTAAAACTTGTAGCAATTTTCTGCGTGATAGCATTTAGATTTTCAGGGACTCCAGACTCGCCCTCAACTGTCATAAGAATAACTCCCAAGGCCGCGGCAGGCGAAGTGTATTGATTATTATGAAGATATAAACCTGATTCGGGTGTCAAATAAGAGTTAAAAATCGTTATCCACTTGATTAAATAATCGCGTATCTCCTTTTGTTCAACAGGTGTTAATATTGGAAACGTCCAGTCATAAAGAAGAGCGATTGGAGTTGCATTCCATCCTTGTTTATATTTGACCGGATACTCCCAAAGCTTGCTTGGCTCATTATTCGCATTACGGATATAATTTAATAAAAATACCTTCGCCTCCTTTAATCCTCCATAATTATTATCACCTAGACTTTTTTTTACATAGTAGACAAATGCCTTATCAAGTGCTTTATTTGGAGAGTTGGCAGACAAATTAAGCATTGTTTCATATGTTATTTTGGTTTTCCCAACTGCTATTTTATCCTTGACTTGGTTTAATTTTTCTTGAGTAATAAGAAGACGTGGATGAGAAATTGCCAGTACGGACTTTGATGAAAAAATAATAAAAAAAACTAATAAAAATAACCAGCAAATAGATTTTAAAGCTTGGAATCTCATTAATATCATTGTACCATTATTTTTATGACGTTATTTAAATTATGCGTAGCAATCGAAAAAAAACAAAGCTGATGAAGTAGAAAAGAACGATTTGGAAAATAGGTAGATAAAGTGTTAAAAAAATCGTAGCAATTGCAAGTAGGAAAAAAGCTTCGTTATGAATTGAAGGCAGCAAACCTTTAGTGATTAACATCAGAATTACAATTGTCAAAAGCGCTTTGGGATCAAACCAGTAGATGTTCCAACCAAAATGTGCAGCCAGTCCAATGATGATGGCAGCAAGAACAAGAAAAATCTCCTTGGTGTCAAAGTAAAAAGGTCCGAGATACATAAAATAAAGTTAAATGTTAAAAGTCAAAAGTTAAACGTTTATAGTTAAAAATAAATAATCAAAAGATATATCATTTATACAAATTTATCATTGATTTTTCAAGTAATTTAATTCTTTAATTGATGGTTGATATTGTTTCGGATAATTAATTGTATATGTTTTACCGGAAACAGTGGTAATTGTAACTTTAACATAGTCAATTTCACTTTCCCTGTATTCAAAGACTTGGATATCATTTCTTTCGCCGGCATATACGCCTGGACTTAGTTGTTTTAATGGTGCACTAGCAGACAATTTTGGAATTGTTGGCCGACTAACATTTTGAGCAATATTACCTGGTATATTTATTAACCCTACTATGAAAGCCGGATTAATTTTTGGTGTTGCACCAAGAAATATTGTCTTTGTTGATAGATAAGATAAAACTAATGCAGTTATCATGATAATGATTATTAATAATTTTTTTTTCATAATATTAGTTTGAAATTCGCAGTAATATATTAACACCTCCGGTGCAGTTTCCCCAACCTGTATAAGATAACTTAGTACCATCTTTTTTTACATAATATAGGGTCGCTTCAACACTTTGTGCAAAACTTTTACAAGCTACTACTTCGTTGGTCAAGTCATGAACAGAAGTTTTATCTGGTGCTAATTCAACTAATTTTTCAATATCAGGGTCACTTGGATTAAAATCTAAGGTTGCAAGATTAAGAGTTTTGTCAGTAGACAATATTCCAAACGCCGCATGCTTAATAACATGTATCCTCCATAAATATAATGGTGAGCGTGATGTTTTATCATTATAAATCGTTACTGTTGTGGTGTTACTGTGCACGTCACCCGCTCCTTTACAATTAACTTGCGTTCCGCCATTAAAACAGCTATAAAGACAGGTATCTTCAGGATTTTTTGAGGCTG
>Ga0210058_1003001_pt1 | contig 13417 bp, 10 predicted proteins | sample CryGeymeta201511_FD_183979 | JGI IMG/M metagenome (GOLD analysis project Ga0210058, IMG submission 183979) | Groundwater microbial communities from Crystal Geyser aquifers in Utah, USA - Crystal Geyser metaG 2015-11 (SPAdes) (version 2) | ecosystem: Environmental > Aquatic > Deep subsurface >...
CAAGACGGTCGAGAAGTCGTGGTCGGCGCCTTTGAGGGCGGCGAGCAGTTCTTCAGCGCTCTTGTCTTTGGCGGCGAAGATGCCGGGGAAGCCAGTCTTATGCGAGCCGGAGCCGTAGCGGCCATCCACGCCGAGGTAGTCCCAGCCGTGACATTCCTTGCAGCGCCAGGTATCCTTGCCAGAGCGGGTGTTGGTGGGCTGGGTCGCCCACAGAGGTTGGTCGCCCTCAGGAGTGTCCGCGCCGGTGGCTTTGATCCAGTTATCGTACAGGTGAGCGCCTTCTACAGGGCTGGAGGTGGGCAGGGTCTGGGCAAAAGCCAGCAGGTCGGCGTATTCGGCATCGTCCAGTCCAACATCCACCATGGAAGGCATATCTTCCGCGCCTGGCTGGCCGAAGCGGGCCTTGTGAACGAATTCCCACGGGTTGTCGCTGGCAATCGTGCCATAGTATTCGGGGGCGGCATCGTCACCGAAGTTTATACCCAAGCCTTCGGGGCCGTGGCAGTCAATGCAGTTTTCTTCGAAGATGATCTTGCCATTGGCGGGATCGCCGCTGGTGGCTTTCTTGTCCGCGCCGATGAAGGCCGGGGAGTCGAACTGGTAGCCGCTCAGGAACAGCGCCAGGTCGGTGAGCGCCTGGTCATCCACGACCGCAGAGAAATCGTGGTCGGGATTGGTGGAGCCTTCGAGCGCCGCCAAAATCTCGTTGGCATCCGTTCCCGCAACCTGGGAGACGCCCACAAAGCCGGTCGCATGCGAACCTTTGCCGTAAACGCCGTCTGCGCCGAGGTAGTCCCAACCATGACATTCCTTGCAACGCCAGGTATCCTTGCCGCTGCGGGTGTTGGTGGTCTGGGTGGCCCAAAGCGGCTGATCGCCTTCGGGAACATCCACGCCGAGGGTTTTGATCCAGTCGTCATAGAGCAGGCCGCCGCGAATCGGGTTGCCGCTCAGTTCGGGCGCGCTAGTGGGCGCTTCGGTGACAACGGGCGCGCTGGTGGGCGCTTTGGTCGGGGCGGGGGCTTCGGTGGCCTTGCCGCCGCAAGCCGCCAGCACGAGCGCAACGCCTACGATGACGAGCAGAAGAGAGAAAACACGTTTGTTCATAGCACATTCTCCTTGTGGAATTTGAAAGTAGCGCCCAAGCACATCTAGGATTAATCTATGCCTAAGATACCACTCATATCCGTCCAAAAACTGTCCCGCTTTGTCTCAATTGCGTCCTCGTTTGAAATTAATCAAAACAAAGGGCTATAATAAATTTAATGAAATCAAACCTGTTCGCCTGGTTAAACAAAGGCCACTTTCTCGACCTCAGTCTGTTGCAATGGGCAGTTCCGCTGTTCCTGGGCATCACAGCCTTTGTCTTTGAGTTCATCGAACACAGTTTCGAAGACGGCTTGCGCTTAGACCTGGCCTTCACCAGCGAAACCATCATCTTCGGCTTGATGGGCCCCGTTATCGTGGGCTTCATCATCGCCTGGATGCGCGAACTCGTCAACGCGGAAAAACGGGCCATTGAGGAAATCCACGTTTTGAATCGCGGGTTGGAAATCAAAGTGGCGGAGCGCACGGCCGCGCTCGAAAGACGCAACGCTGAACTGGATCAAGCCAACCGGCAACTGCAACAGATGGATGAGATGAAATCCGAATTCGTCTCGCTGGTCAGCCACGAACTGCGCGCCCCGCTGACCGCCCTCAACGGCGGACTGGAAGTGGCGCTGCAATCTGCCGATACGCTCCCGCCCGCCTCGCGCCGCACGCTCGAAGCCATGATGGATGAAAGCGCGCGCCTGACCCAGTTTGTGCAAACCATCCTGGATGTTTCCCGCCTCGAAGCCGGACGCCTGACCCTTAACCTCGGGCCGGTCGCGGTCGCCCCGATCCTTTACCGCGCCGTCGAAGTTGTCCTCGGAACCCGCCGCGAGGTCCAGTGGAACCTGCCCGCCGAAGTCCCGCCCGTCTGGGCGGACGAAGTTCATTACGAACAAATCCTCCGCAACCTGCTGCTCAACGCCGATAAATACTCGCCTGCCGAAAAACCGATCGAGATCAGTGCGCAGGTCAGCGACGGGAATGTCAGCGTTGATGTCGCCGATCATGGAGCGGGCATCCCCCCCGAAATGCAGGCGAAAATCTTCGAGCGCTTCCAGCGCGGACATAGCGGCGAAAGCGCCCCACCCGGCTGGGGATTGGGATTGTACTTTGCCAAAAAACTGACCGAAGCGCAAAGCGGCGCGTTGACCCTGCGCTCCCCGCTGTGGCCGGATCGCAACGCGCCCGGTTCCGCCTTTACCGTTACCATGCCGGTCGCTGCCGATGTTCCCGACGAGATTGAAAATGCCTGAAATCCTGATCGTTGACGACGACCCAAACTTGAGCGGCTTGCTGTGCGAATTTCTGCGCGGACAGGGCTATGCCACCCGTAATGCCGCCAACGGAAAAATCGGCCTGCGCGAAATGTTCGAACATAAACCGGATTTGATCGTATTGGATGTCACCATGCCGCAAATGGACGGCTGGGAAACGCTCAAGCGCATCCGCGAAATGAGCGAGGCGCCGGTCATCATGCTGACTGCCCGCGACGATGAGAGCGACGTCCTGCGCGGCTTCTCGAATGGCGCGGACGATTACGTCACCAAGCCGTTCTCCTTCGCGCAACTGGCGGCGCGCGTCAAAGCCGTGCTGGCGCGCAAAGGCGAAACGCCCGGCGGCGAGCATCTCAGCGCGGGCGATCTCAAAGTGGACATCCCCTCCCGCCGGGTCGCGCGCGGCGATGAAATCATTAACTTGACGCCCACCGAATTTAATTTATTGGTGGCGCTCATGCGCCGCAAAGGGGAAGTGTTATCCAACGAGGATTTGGCGCGCCAGGTCTGGGGTCCGCAATACGCCAGCGAGGTCGGCTTCGTGCGCCGCTATGTCTGGCACCTGCGCCAGAAAGTGGAACGCGATCCTGAAAACCCGCAATACATTCATAACGAACGCGGATACGGGTACAGGTTTGGCAATCGGGAAGATAAATAGGGTGTGTTTCATAGCAGTTGAAGCCTTGCAGCGTGTAGCGTGTTGCGTGTTGCGTGTTGCGTAAACCTTCAAAACGGAACCCTTCGACTACGCTCAAAACAGGCACGAAATACGCAACACGGCTTTCTCTCAACTCATTTGCGAAGTAACTGCGCCTTTCAGTTGCCTGCCCTGGCGGGCTAGGCCAGGGAAACACACCCAAATGAATAGCCTTTGACTCGTGTGTAGAATTTGTGCGGCAAAGTGACTGTCACTTTGTACATTCTTTCCAGATGAGCCAATAACCTTTTTAGCGGGGAGTGACACAATCCAGTCCGTGATTTGGCGGAGGCGTTGCAAGATAGGTTGCTCGGTGTTTACCCACAAGTTTGTTCCTCCCGCAGTTGGACTGCGGGAGCAGGCGGCAGTCCAACTGCCACCTGAACTTGCGGGTAATCACCAGAGGCTGAAGTTGAGGATGGGGTAAAATGTTGGCATTCACCCAAAGCCCTCCGGCGCGTTCCTTTCGATGGGAAGGAAAGTCAATGTCCGCCAGTCTCTCCTCCGCCCTCCACGATCACTTCGGCTTTTCCTCCTTCCGCCCCGGACAGGAAGATGCGATTCAGAGTCTGCTGAATCATCATCACACCCTGGCGGTCATGCCGACGGGCGCGGGCAAGTCGCTCATCTTTCAACTGGCCGCGATTATGTTGGGCGCGGGTCTTGCGCCCGCCCCGGTCACGCTCGTCATCTCGCCGCTGATTGCGTTGATGAAAGACCAGGTGGACAGCCTCGCCTGCCGCAATATTCCCGCCACTTATATCAACAGCGCGCTTCCAACGTCCGAGCAAAACCTGCGATTGCAAAACCTTTCGCAAAATAAATATCGTCTCGTGTATATCGCGCCCGAACGATTGCGAAGCGTCCAGTTTTTGAATGCGCTCAAAACACAAACCATCAGCCTGCTCGCGGTGGACGAGGCGCACTGCATCTCCGAGTGGGGTCACGATTTTCGTCCCGACTATCTGCGCATCGCGCAAGCCCGCGCCGCGTTGGGGAATCCGCTCACCGCCGCGCTGACCGCCACCGCCACGCCGCAAGTCCAAAAGGATATTATTCGACTGCTTGGATTGGGCGACTCGACGCGCATCGTGACGGGATTCAACCGCCCGAACCTGACTCTGGACGTGAAGTACGCTTCGGGATTCCCCTCGAAGTTGCGCGCGTTAAACGAGCTTTTATCTCCCCTTTCGGGTGGGCGCGAGACCCACGCCCAACAAGGCGCGGCTATCATCTACACGGGCACGCGCCGCGACGCCGAGGAAGTGACCGAGTTCGCGCGCGAGGTCCTCCGCGTCCCTGCCGAGTTTTATCACGCGGGACTGCTCCCTGAAGAGCGGACGCGCATCCAAAACGATTTCATCTCCGGCAAATTAAACGTCATCGCCGCGACCAACGCTTTTGGCATGGGCATTGACCGCGCCGACGTGCGCCAGGTGATTCATTATTCCCTGCCAGGTTCGCTCGAAGCATATTACCAGGAGGCGGGTCGCGCGGGCCGCGATGGTCAACCCGCCAGGGCGACTCTGCTGTACGATCCGCAAGACCGCGCTTTGCACGAATTCTTCATCGCCAACAGCGTCGTCGCCGCGAACGATCTGCGCGCCATCCATAGATTTGTTGGAGATGCAGTTGGACTGCATCCTGCTCGCAGTACAACTGCTCGCGAACAATTGTGGGTCACATTGGACGAACTCTCGCGCGTCACAGGCTTGCATCCCGTTCAAATCAAGGTGGGACTATCCGAGTTGGAACGCGCAGGGACACTCGAACATCTTGGAGACGAAGGCATCCGCATGTTGTTTCGACGCGGCGAGTGGGATCAAGGTGAAATCGAAAAAGCCGCCGTTCACAGCAGGGAACATCTCAAGCATCGCCAGACGCAACTGGATGGGATCGTCCATTACGCGGAGTCCAATTTGTGCAGGCGCAAAATCATCCTCGACCACTTTGGGGACGCGGGGGAGGCGGAAGCGGCCGATTGCTGCGATAACTGTCGAAGCGCGGAAGCCGGCCCGAGGTCAGGCAAAGAAGCGAGCGAGATGTCGCACGGGGAGCGCGCCGCGCTCGTCATCCTGGATTGCATCCGCCGGGTCCACATCAAGGTTGGGCGCGAAAAACTGGCGCAGATCTTGCACGGCTCGAAGGCGCAGGACATTCTGAAATTTCATCACGACAAAAATGTGTATTACGGCAGGCTGGCGGTCGTCAAACAAAACGACATTGAGGCGATGATCGGGCAGTTGATCGAGATGGGGTTTATCAAGATGATCGGCGGCGAGTATCCGATTTTGAGCCTGACGCCGCGCGGCGAGAATGCCATCAAACAAAAAGAGACGATTGCGCTGAACCTGCCGAAGTCTCTGGGCGCGACGGAGATCAGGCGCGCAAAAGAAAAACTTGAAGCGGGCGGGACGGTGGAATATACCGCCAAACTTTTTACCGAGGGATTGAAACCCGAACAAATCGCGCGTGAACGCGGATTGGCAATTGGGACAATTTATGGTCATTGTGCGCAGTTGATTGAACGCGGCGTGCTTGAATTATCGCAAGTAATTTCGCCTGAAACGCAAACGCAGATCGAAGACGCGATCAAAAAAGTGGGTGCGGTCAATTCCACCACACCTATAAAAATGCTTTTGCCAGATGCAATAGATTATGGCATGATCCGTTGTGTCATCGTCGCGCAACAAAAAAATTACGCAATACGCACCACGCAACACGATGACATCGATTCCTTCCTCGCCAAACCTCACCCTCGCCCTCTCGTTGGTTCGTGGCAAACCGGCTGGGCGTTGGGATTTCACAGCCGCATTTCGGGAGGCGATTGGAGTCGCAGCGGCGTCGGCGATCTCACCTATCGTTTGAAATACGAATCGGATACAACGGTTTTGCCCGCGTTGATCCAGCAAACGCTTGATCTGTTCCAGGCGCATCCTGAAACGAACCAGGCCGAGATCATCATCCCTGTCCCATCTACGACAGAGCGAAAGGTGAATCCTGTCCACGCGTTTTGCGAGGCGTTGGCGGGTAAAATCAAGATGCCGATGCAAACACTGGTCGCAAAGACTCGCCAGACACAGCCGCAAAAAGGGATGAAGACCCTCGCGCAAAAACGCGCCAATGTCGCGGGAGCGTTTTCCCTGCGCGGCGAAGTCAAAGGCAGGAAGGTTCTTCTCGTTGATGACCTATTCGACTCTGGCGCGACGCTCGATGAAATCACGCGACTGCTTCTCAAGCACGGCGCGGCGCGCGTGAATGTGCTGGCGTTGACGCGAACCATTCACTCCGACGCGTAGCGCAAGATAGGTAGACAGGTAAACACGGAACACGAAAACAAGTAGACACGTACACAGGTACACAGGTAAACACGGAACACGCGACACGAAACATTGCGAAGCATCCCCGTGGGACGCAACATGAACCTTTCTCCCGACTCTCTCGCCCTGCTTCTCTTATGCTCCCAACTTGGATTGGATGACGATTCCGCCAAGCCGATGACCCTGCGCGAATGGAATCCGCTCGTGCGAAAAATGCAGGCCGCATCCATTCGACCCGCCGATTTATTAGAACTTTCGCAAGCAGATTTACAAACCAAACTTGACCTCCCAACGGAACACGCAACACGCATCATGCAACTCGCAGAACGCACAAACAACTTGCAACATGAGCTTAACCGTCTTGAATCCCTCGGCATTCATCCCCTCACCCGCGCGGACTCAGATTATCCCGAAAAATATCGCCAGCGCTTGAAAGATTCTGCGCCCGCCGTTTTATTCTACGCGGGCGAAAAGGCCTTGCTCGGACAACCTGGGATCGCGGTGGTCGGCTCGCGTCATTTGGATGAAGCCGGGCAGGAGTGCGCGCGCTTCGTGGGTAACGCCTGCGGACTCTCTGGTCAGGTCTTGTATTCGGGCGGCGCGAAAGGCGTGGACACCCTCAGCATGGAGTCCGCGCTTGAGGCGCGCGGGACAGCTGTCGGCGTGCTGTCAGATAGTTTAACGAGGGCAGTCAGAAGTCGGAAAGAGGCGTTGAAGAGGGGAGATTTATGCCTGGTCACGCCGTACAGTCCGAGTGCGGGATTCTCCGTCGGCGCGGCGATGGGGCGCAATCGCCTCATTTATACGCTGGCAGATTACGCCATCGTGGTCGCCAGCGACGCGGAAACAGGCGGAACCTGGGCGGGCGCAACGGAGACGCTCAAAAATGGCTGGGTTCCTGTTTTTGTGTTGGAGCATGAACAAATGCCGGAGGGGAACAAGTTGCTGTTGCAAAAAGGCGCGCTGGCGTTTCCGCATCCGTTCAAGGAGCCACCCGTGAAGTTGCCTGAGTGGCTGAAGGAAAAGGCCGCGAGTCTTCCGTCGCAACCCAGCCAGCCGAATTTGTTTTAGGATTCTGGTGATTACCCACAAGTTCAGGCGGCAGTTGGACTGCCGCCTGCGCCCGCGCCCGCAGTCCAACTGCGGGCAAACCCGATTTGTGGGTAATCACCAGTTAGGATTTCATTGCACCAACTTGCCGTTTATGGCATAATAATCGCATGAAATTCGAGGAATTGCTCACCCTTGTTGGAGACCAGCCATTTTTTGAAACGGGACTGCTCCTGGCAGGGAACGTAAACCCCGATGATGTTCGCCGCCAACTCTCGCGTTGGTCACGCGCTGGGAAAATCCGCCAATTGCGGCGCGGACTATATGCTCTCGTCCCACCCTACCAGAATGTCGCGCCACATCCCTTCCTGATCGCAAATGCTTTAATGCCTGGCTCGTATGTCAGCGGACAATCGGCGCTGGCGTATTACGGGCTGATCCCAGAATACGCGCCGCGCACACTTAGCGTTACCACGTCACGCCCTTCGCAATGGGACGGCGGATTTATTTTTCAACATCTGGCCCCGCGCCTGTTTTTTGGTTACCAATCCGTTGAACTTTCACATGGACAAAGCGCGTTCGTCGCCGCTCCTGAAAAAGCCCTGCTTGATTTGGCGCACCTGACGCCCAATTCGGATTCGCCTCATTACCTTTCTCAACTTCGCTTGCAAAACCTGGAACATTTGAATTTACAGCGTCTCGATGAATTTGCCGCGCGCGCTGAAAAACCGAAGTGGAAACGGGTTGCCCGTCAAGTTATGCGGTTGGCGGGACAGGAAAAGACCGAGTACGAGGATCTGCCATGAAGGAATATTTAACAAGGCTGATCCAGTCTTCGGCCTCTCCCGTGGACGCTCGCAACCTGGCGCGTGAATACTTGCAAGCCCTGATCCTGCAAAGCCTGCAACGCGCGGGCGCGATGACCGCGCTGGCATTTCATGGCGGCACAGCCCTACGGTTTTTATATTCCTTGCCGCGCTATTCCGAAGACCTGGATTTTGCCCTCGAAAGCAACCACCATTCATATAATTTTCGCGCGTACCTGCAATCCATCCGAAAAGATATGGAAGCGCAGGGGTACAACATCACGCTCAAGGTCAACGATCAAAAAACGGTTCACAGCGCCTTTATCCGTTTTTCAGGATTGCTTCACGAATTGAAATTGTCGCCTCATCGGGATGAAACCCTGGCCGTAAAACTCGAAGTGGATACCCATCCGCCTGCCGGCGCTGGACTGTCCACCACCCTTGTTCGCCGCCATGTTCTGCTTAACCTGCAACATCACGATCGGGCATCCTTGCTGGCCGGTAAACTTCACGCCATTTTGCAACGCCCCTATCTCAAAGGGCGCGATGTATACGACTTGATTTGGTACCTGAGCGATAGGGACTGGCCTGCCCCCAACCTGGTCTTGCTCAACAATGCGCTGGCACAAACACAATGGGCCGGTTCAATCCTGGCCATTGATAACTGGCGTGAAATCGTACGCGCTCAAATCGAATCGGTTTCCTGGGAACAGGTTCTGGGCGATGTTCGCCCGTTCCTTGCGGCGCAAAAGGAAGCAGGCTTGTTGACAAAAGAGAATTTAATTGGTTTGCTCGTAACGTGGAATTCATTCCGCAACCAAAAGGCGATATGAATATCGCCCCACAGAATCTTCGCGATGGAAGATGATTTTTAGCAAATTGGAGGAACCATGCCCGATCAAACCATGAAAGAAATCAGCCGCGCCCAACTTCAAGATATCTGGCCCAGAGCCAAAGCGGTCGAGAGATTGCCTTCCACGATGGAAGCGAGGAATCATAAAAGGGAGTTACACAAAATACTTCCCTTTCACATCCTGCCAGGTCTCCTCGGGCAGGGTCATAAACGCGGACAGCGCGGGATGGACGCGCTGAATCTCCTCCGCCACGCGCTCGGCGATCTTGCGGATGGAGTAATGCGCGTTGGCCGCGGCGCGCAACTGGCAGAAGTGGTACGCGCTCCGCAGGTTGAACTGGGCAGCACGCGACGAGAAAGGCCAAAGAGATCAGTGCAAGTAAGAATTTGTAAATCCCGGGCATGGGATTAGAGAAATTCTGCCGCCGTAACAATTTTTATCCCCTCGGATAGTTTGAGCGTATCGGTTTTTTCCACAATCAAAAGATTCAGGCTGGAACAGTCCAGCGTTGTCCCTGCTTTTATCAACGAGCGTGTTTCACGGGCGCGTGTTGCCTCGTCATTTATATCAAAACATGCCTGGTACAAAGCAACGACTTTGCCGTCTTCAAGGATTGCAAAGTCAACCTCGTTACCCTTATCGTCTTTATAGTAATACATCGTTTCGTGCCTGCGCGCCAATTTGTGATACGCCAGGTTTTCAAACAGCCTCCCCTTGTTTGTTGAAAATTTAGTGGACAAGGCTGTCATGAATCCGGTATCTATAAAATAGATTTTTCGCGGGTATTGCAGTTGGTTGATAACCACCGGGCTGTAAATAAAAAGCTCGTTCATGAAATATGAAGTTTCAATATAGGAAAGGTAATTATCCACTGTAGACTTGCCAATTGGGATGCCCATGCTCTTCAAACTGTTATGTAATTTGGAGATGGTAATGTAACTTGAGTTAAGCAGTAATTTTAAAAGCGTTCTCAATGCGGCGTCGTTTTCTATTCTGTGTCTCTCTGCAATATCTCTTTGCGCCACAGTTTTAAAATAGGTTTGCAGAAGTTCCTGCTTTTTCTCCGGTTGTGTGAGTACCACCGCAGGTAACGCTCCATACAACAGGTATTCATCAAAAAGAAAACGGAAACGGGCGGCTTCCTCTTTTACGCTGGCCAGTGTATCCAAATCAATGGCAGTATCTTTAAAACGCAGAAACTCTGTGAATGTAAGCGGATGCACCTGTACTTCCCATGCCCTCCCGCGAAGTTCTGTGGGCAGTTCGGCGCTACTCATTTTGGAAGTGGAGCCGGTGATAAACAATTGTATGGTTTCGCTGTCGAGGATTCGCCGTACCCATTTCGACCAGTTGGGAATGAGTTGCAGTTCGTCTAAAAACAGATATTTGGGTTTTTTGCCATATATTGCCTGTATTTCTGGAATGAGATCGGTGAGCAGGTTTGTTGTGAGTGTAAGAATGCGCTCATCTTCAAAGTTGATATAAACCACATCCTCACGGGTGTATGTCTCCAGAAGTTTTTGCATGGTTTCATACAGCAAATATGTTTTTCCCACCCGCCTGAATCCTGTTATTACCGTCGCATTATTGGTCCCCCTTTGTGGCGATATGTCTAAATGAAAATCTCTCCCAATGATGGTGGGAAGTTTCCTGTCTTTCCATTCACGCAAAAGTGTTTCCAATACCATGTTCATGGGACAATATTACCATTTAATTGTCCTGTCGGCAAGACAATATTTCTTTTTCCATGCCTTTATGACACTCCTATTTCAGCCCCGATCTACACAAAATGATTTTTGTCCACATCCTGCCACGTCTCTTCGGGCAGGGTCATAAACGCGGAGAGTGACGGATGTACGCGCTGGATTTCCACAGCGACGCGCTCGGCCACCTTGCGGATGGAGTAATGCGCGTTGGCGGCGGCGCGCAACTGGCAGAAGTGGTACGCGCTCCGCAGGTTGAATTGCGCCAGCACACGGCGGTTGAACCCGTTGGGGACAACGTACTGCGCGACGTGCGGATTCCAGGCGGCGAGGTTTTCGTAGGTCTGCGCGGCTTTCTGCATGGCCGCGTCATACTCAGACCTGAAACCTGCCTCCGCGATGAGACGCGGGGTGGCGTATCCCAGCCTCGTCGTCAGCAGTTGCGGGGTCTGCGTCATCATGCGGTGACGTTTGAACTCGGCGTACGCGCCCTGATCCATGACCAGGTCGAAGGTGTAATTGCAATATTCCAGTTCGCGCAGGGGGATATCGTGACGAGTGAGCCGTCCAAGCAGGGACTCGGCCAGTTGCGCGCGCTCGGCTTTCTTGAGCGACTTGACGCGCGCGAATGCGTCGGCGAAGGGCATGTCCCCGAAGCGATAGAGCGCCGCAGCGAGGACTTTTTGTTCGCCATCGTGATCGTAGTCCACGAGTTGGCACCAGTCAGATGATTTACGATTTTCGATTGACGATGCTTCGACTGCGCTCAGCACAGGTTTACGATTTTCAAATTCGGCGCAGGTTTCTTTCAAATAGGGAACGGCTTCCGCGTATTTGACCAGCGTTGGGACTTCGCCCTTGGCCACTTCCTTGACGCGTTCGCCGATGGCGCGGACTTCAGCCAGCGGGTGCGAGAGGAACTTGCGGACGGCGTTCTCCAGCACGCGCGCGTTGGCGGTCATGCCCGCGTTGGCAAGCGCGGCGGCAGGCAGGAGGAAGCGGCACGAGTCCACATATTGCGAGCGGACGCGGCGATCCCAGGCCTCGTCCGATTCGTCCGGGCGGCGCGGAGTCCGCTCGAGGATGAGATTCCGCGCGGGCCCGAGCGACCCGGCATAGGTCGAGAAGAGGAAGCGGACGGTGTCCGCAAATTCGCCGCGGAGCGGATGTCCCTCCAGTTCAGGCGGGATGGTGAAATCGTCCGGTCCCCACTTCTGGTAGCGCGTGGACTTTTCGGTGTAGGAGGCGAGGCGGTTGCTCTCGATGGACTCCATCGCGATGCGCGAGACATTTTCAATGGCAACGTGCAGGATGGCATGTTCGGCCACTGAAGCGTGGCCGTAACCCACCACCCACTTCTCGTGGAATTTGGCAGAACTCTCCTCGGAGAGTCCGTCTGCAATCTCGCGGAACGACTCGGGCGAGCGCGAGGTCTTGGCGAACGCGACCGCGATGGTTTCGGGCGAGAGGTCTTTGGGGGAGAGGAGATAGATCTGTCGTTCGGGCATAGGAGTATCCTTTGAGCGTTGCCAGGCAATATAGACGAAAACGCCCCGTGAGTCAACGGGGCGTTTTATTGCTCATACCGCGAGCGGGATTGGCGGTTTCTCGATGGAGGTGATCGGCATCGCATCCACTGACGAAGTCATATAACTGGATATTTTTAGAATTTGATTGACGGGAGGCGCGGTAATGATCTCGATGACATATTCCTGCCATTCGGGTTCGAGTTCCTTCAAGCCGGTAAGCGGAAAACTGCGCGGCCCAAGTTTGGTCAACTGCACCAACACGGAAAAATCCATGAGCGTCAGTCCGATGGCGCGCTTTTCCTCGCGGTTGAAGCGCAGGAGAATGTTTTCGTTCAACTCAACCGCCGCCGTCGGTGTTTCACCGGGCGAAAAGGAGATATATAAAACATCGGCTTCTTTGTCGTAGGAATAAGTTGGTTTTTGGTTCATACTGGTTTTGAACACTATAGACGAAAACTTCTTGAGAGTCAACAGGCTGTTTTGGGGAAACAGGCTATAATCGGTGAAAATTTTCCGGGAGGCATCCTATGCCACAAAAACATTCCTTTCGTCAGCGTTTCGGTTATTGGTTCGACAACCTGATGGCGCGCGGCACGTCCGCGTTGATCGGCGGCCTGGCGCTCATCACGCTCGTAATCATCTCCGTCGCCGCTTTGATCATCACCATCGGCGGACGTTTGCTGGCGCCCGAAGGCGCGGACACGCCCAATTTCTTCGAGGCCGCCTGGCTGAGTCTCATGCGCACGCTCGACGCGGGCACAATGGGCGGCGACGCGGGCTGGGGCTTCCGCCTTATCATGTTGCTCGTCACCATCGGCGGCATCTTCATTGTCAGCACACTCATCGGCGTCCTTTCGAGCGGACTCGAAGCGCAGATAGACCGCCTTCGCAAGGGACGCTCGCTCGTGCTCGAGAACGACCACACCGTCATCCTCGGCTGGACGCCGCAGGTCTTCACCATCATCTCCGAGTTGGTGGTCGCAAACGAGAATCGCAAGGGCGGCGCGGCCATCGTCGTAATGGCGGACCAGGACAAGGTCCAGATGGAGGACGCGATCCGCGAGCGCATCCCCGATACCAAGAATACGA
>Ga0210058_1003002_pt1 | contig 13417 bp, 9 predicted proteins | sample CryGeymeta201511_FD_183979 | JGI IMG/M metagenome (GOLD analysis project Ga0210058, IMG submission 183979) | Groundwater microbial communities from Crystal Geyser aquifers in Utah, USA - Crystal Geyser metaG 2015-11 (SPAdes) (version 2) | ecosystem: Environmental > Aquatic > Deep subsurface >...
TAAAATTTTAACGATTTTATAATAACCGGACTCTTCGTCCCTCTCAAGCTTAGCCCCCAGCAAACCTTGTTTAATTCTTTCCGGCTTGGGATAATCTCCGCCGCCAACGTAGGAATGTCCAACGTTTAATTCTCCTATCATTTCGCCAATTATGTATGTTAAATCTGCACGGTGATTAACATACTTAACAAGCGTTTGATATTTCTCTTTCATTGCTGTCCAGTCAACTCCGTGCATATTCGGGTCGAAGAAGAAGTCCCGCATCTGCCGCCAAGCTTCATTAAATATTTGCTGCCACTCAGCGTAACGATCGAGATTCATCGACATATCAGAGAGATTTAGCTTCTCTTTTAGTTCAACTTTTGAGGAAGGTAAATCTATGATGCCGTAAGTTCCGTTCTGGCTGGCAAGCATTTTTTTACCATCAGCAGAAATTTCGTAACCGTTAATATTTCCCAATTCGGTTTCTTTTTGTCCTTCCAAATCAAACATCATTAAGTTTGGTTTTCGGGACGATGATGTTGAATACATGTAATATAATTTTTTACCTGTAGCGGTAAGATTAAAATAGTTGCCTGCGGAAATGGGCAGAACAGCTATTCTCGATTGCAAACCGTCTTTGTCAACTTTTACAGATTTATCATCTTCTTTTTTCTCATCCTTCTTTTCTTCCTTCTTCTCATCGCTGTTGATTTTTACTTCGTCACTCTTAGGTTCAAATGGCGATTTTGTTTCCTTTGTAAGTGTGATTAAATAAATTTTTGACATATCCCGGTATGCATGATTCCATTCTGTTTGACTATAAACAGGTGAAAATGATCTGTCCGAAACAAAGAAAAGATATTTTCCGTCCGCGCTAAATACCGGAGAATAGGACGAGTACCAGCCGTCGGTGGCTTCTATTGTTTCATCGTTTTCGAGTGAGTATAAATATATCTTTACCTCCGAATCTTTTTCCGGACGAGAATAAGCAATCCACTTACTGTCCGGCGACCAGGAGTAATCATTCATTTCAAAAACGTTAGATTCGGCAATTTGCGATGTCTTTTTCGATTCAACATCGGTAACAAAAAGTTTTTGATCACGGTTAGACCATAAAAGTTTTTTACTATCGGGCGACCATAATGCTTGATATTTATAACTCCCTTTTTCTGAAGTTAATTGAACAGCTTCGTCTTTTCCACTCTGGGGCATGATATAAATTTCAGTCTCACCGGTTTTGTCGGAAATATAAGAAATCCATTTACCGTCGGGTGACCATTTTGAACTTCGCTCGTGTACTCCGGATGTATTTGTAAGATTGCGTGTGTTGCCGTTTTTAGCGGGTACTGTGAACACTTCGCCGCGCGCGCCAAACAAAGCGCGGCTGCCGTCCGGGGCGATTTCAAAATTGGTAATGTTTTTACTAACATCAATTAAGCCGCCGCGCCCGATGTTAAAATCTTCATTAATAAATATTTTAACCTTCTCAGTTTTTGGGGAAGCTAAATCAAATTTGTAAATATATCCGCCGTTTTCAAAAACTATTGCGTTATCGCCAAGAGAAGGAAACTTAATATCGTATTCGGTAAAGTCCGTTAATTTTTTTGTTTCTTTTGAAATTAAATCATAACTAAAAAGATTCATTCTATAGTCGCGGTCAGATATAAAATAAATTTTGTTTCCGTGCCACATAGGGAATATATCTTGAGCGGGGTTATTGGTTACGTTTGTAATTTTTTTCGTTTCGAAGTCGTAAATCCAAACATCATCAGCCTGCCCGCCCCGATAATGTTTCCATGTTCTGAATTCTCTAAAAACGCGATTGTAAGCAAGTTGTTTTCCATCAGGAGAAAATGATGCGAATCCTCCGCGGGGTAGTGGAAGTTGAATAGCTGCTCCGCCGTTTTTTTTAACAGTGTACAACTGTCCTTTAAAATCATTCGGATCTGTCCAGCGCGAGCGAAAAAGAATTTCATCGCCATTCCATCCCATAACGATATTATTTGGTCCCATTCTATCCGATACATCATCACGATTAAGAGTAGCAGTGTAAGTTAATCTCTTCGGAATTCCGCCTTCAGAAGGGATTAAATATACTTCTGTGTTGCCGTCATATTGTCCTGTAAAAGCAATGTTTTTTCCATCGGGAGAAAAACGGGAAAACATTTCATATCCAACATCGCCGGTTAATTTGCGTGCTGTTCCGCCGGAAGAATTAGCGGTATATAAATCCCCCGCGTAAGTAAATACAATTTGATTTCCGTGTATTGCAGGAAACCGCATTAAACGGCTTTCCTCCTGCGCCAAAAGCGAGATGGAAACAAATATTAAAAAAACACAAGTAAAGATGGAGCGCATATACATACCTCGAATTATTGAAAAGTTTTTATTTGAAAAGTGACAAAATCTAAATGATTTGTTGATGAATTCAAAAAATAAATTGATAAAGGCTTATTAAAGATGTTAAACGGCATGTAAATTTTTTTGGAGAGGGAGGGAGACGCTCAGGGTCTCCCAAAGTTTCATTATATAATTGAATAGAGAGCATACTCAGAAATTGAAGATTTGGATGGAGTTTCTTTATACAATTTTACTCTCTCATTAAACCAATTCTCGTCCAATCCGTTTGCTTTTGCTGTTTCTTTAAGCCACAACAATTCATGTTCGGTTACTGATTCGTCTGAAAAAGCTAAACGCAAACCGTCTGTAATGAATGATTGAGCAACTTTAAGATCAGAAAATTCTATAGGGTCTTCGGTAATATATTTATTAGCAAGTAAACTTTTTAAAGTATCCTCGTAAAAGTCAGATGCGAAACCGAGTTTTTTTGCGATTCCCCTAATAAATTTTTTTTCCGGCTCATTTAACTGATTATCTTTCTTAGCAATTACTAATAGACCTTTTAAGTATTTACTTTTATCCAATACGGAAATATCAATCATGTCCTGCTCCTAATTTTGTTGCAAAGCTAATAAAAATTTTGTCATATCAAAATCCACTTATTAATCTCAAAAAGTGGCTTAAAAATGAGAAAAGGATTTTTAAGATGTTATGATATAAAACATTTCAAAAAAGTATGATTTTTTATAGAACCTGAAATTGAGTCTCAAACTCACTTTACGCTGATTCATAAATGATTTAATATTTAAAAATGAGTCCACTCCCAAAAGCTATTTATAAAGGTCGTCATAGCGAACGGATTAGCTAACGGACAAACTTACAGCCGAGCGCCGATGTTTTAGAATGTAAATTTTGTTCTAATGCTTCAACAATTTTTTTTGCGTAAGGTGATTGTCTAATTTATTATCGAGTATTTTCTTAACTTTATTAGCAAATTATAGAGGCTCAAATGAAACTGTTTTTTAGCGCGGCATTTTCTATCTTTTTTATTTTTTCTTCCATGGCACAAACGCCGGAAGAATGGCTGACCAAATTTGAAAAAACCAGCTATCTCGAAACAGCTCGATACGAAGAATCAATTGCTTATTTTCAAAAACTTGCAGACGCTTCCGAATATGCACGGATGTTTACTTTCGGCACTTCGCCGCAGGGAAGAAAGCTATGGTGTATTGTTGTTTCCAAAGACAAGGCATTCAATTCCGTCAATGCCAAAAAAATTAGAAAGCCCATCATACTTATTGAGAATGGAATTCACTCCGGTGAAATTGAAGGCAAAGACGCTTCAATGATTTTGCTGCGCGATATTTTGATTACGAAAGAAAAAGAAAATTTAATTGATAGTGTTACTCTGCTTATTGTCCCGATTTTTAGCGTGGACGGACACGAAAGATTTAGAGCCTACAACAGGATAAATCAAAACGGACCGGTGGAAATGGGATGGAGAACTACAGCTCAAAATCTTAATCTCAACCGTGATTGGGTTAAAGCCGATGCGCCTGAAATGCAGGCGATGCTGAAATTATTCAGCACATGGCTGCCCGATTTTTTTATTGATACCCACACAACCGACGGCGCCGATTATCAATATAATATTACTTATGCGCTTGAAAAATACTCCAATATATATAAAGAAACCGGCGAATGGGTAAAAGAAAAGTTTACGCCCTTTTTGGTTAGAAGAGTGGAAGAGCAGGGTTTCTTAATTGCTCCTTACGTTGCGTTCCGTGATTGGGGGAAAGGCTTCGAAAGCGGTATAGTTGATTGGGCAGCCTCTCCCCGTCTTTCTGAAGGATATGCGGCAATTCAAAATCGTCCTGCACTTCTGATAGAAACTCACATGATGAAACCTTATAAAAATAGGGTGTTTTCAACTATGGCGGCGCTTGTGGCTTCAATTGAGTATGCCGGGGATAATCCATCAGAGTTGATAGAACTGAATGAACGCGCGGACTTAAATAGTGTAAAACAAATATCTGTTGAAAAAGAATATATGCCCGTGGAACTTGCTCCAACTGAAAAAGTAGACACAATGCTATTCAAAGGTTTTAAATTTGAAAATCAACCGAGCAATATTTCAGGCGCTACAAAAATCGTGTATTCAGATGAAAATATTGATCTAACCGTTCCCTTTTATAACGATGTTCATTCATCTGATTCGGTGAGCGCCCCGGAAGCATATTTAATTCCCCAAGAGTGGAACTTGATAGTTGATCGCCTGCTTCTTCACGGCGTTGTGGTTGATACTCTGAAAGAGGAACGAGAATTCAACGTTACAAAATTTAAGTTTAGTGATGTAAAGTTTGCGCAAAAACCTTATGAAGGTAGGCACAGAGTTAACTTTAAATTTGAGACATTTAAAGAAAAAGTTAAAGCTCCGGCGGGGACGTTTTTCATTCCGACAAATCAGCGGACAGTGAGAGTAATTCTTCATTCACTCGAACCCAAAAGTGATGATTCATTTTTGAAGTGGGGATTCTTTAACTCAATATTCGAGCAGAAAGAATATTTTGAATCTTACGTGATGGAAAAAGTGGCTGAAGAAATGCTTGCAAATAATCCCGAAATAAAAAAAGAATTTGAACAAAAATTAGCTGAGGATAAAAGTTTCCGCGAAAGCCCTGATGCAAGATTAAATTTCTTTTACGAAAGATCACCCTACATGGATGAAAAATTAAACGTCTATCCGGTTATGAAAGTTGAGTAATAAATGAACAACTCTAAACAAACAATAAAAAATTTTGGAGTCTTTGACGGCTTTTCTTATTAATTATTTATTTCTTGTTATATGTTTTTCATTGAGTTTTGTTAGCTTTTCGGTCCGTTAGCTGACGGATAATTGAGATCTTCGAAACTCCTCTTCGATCTACAATATAATTTCAGACTGTGTGTTTAGATGAATTAATAAAAATTTTTGCAGCAAAATTTTATTTCCTTTCGATCGTTTTGTGCTATCTAAAATTGACAGGCAAACTTATTTTAAGTAGTTTTTGTTCATTAAAATTAACCATTTTTAAAGTGAGGATAATATGTATAGACAAATACTTTCTTCAATATTGGTTCTGCTAATTTCATGCGTAGCTTTCGGGCAGGCTAAATGGAATTATATAGACGAAATTACTTTTCCCGATAGCGACTCATTGTTTGCTAATCCGTATCTATGCGAAGTAGACGCTAACGGAAGACTTTATGTAATCTCATCAAAGTTAACCGTTGCTTCTGCACACAATGCGATTTATTATGCTGATTCTTTAGACAACCAATTCAGCAAAATGATTGACTATGATGTTAACGGCGACAGCGATAGCTTGCTTGGTTATATAGGTGTGTTAAGAGGCATTACAACTTTTGGCACAGATGTATTAATTAATGCAAGCGTACCTTTCCCGCGCACTAAACCGAACACAGTTGCTACAATGTATTATTATAACAATGCTGATACCAACACAGTTGATAGATATGGATTCTTGTTCGGTAACGGCGGACACGGCACATATACAAACGGCGTAGTGATTACGAAAGATTCAATCGTGTTTTCTGGTGTAACTGCCGGTGCGGGCGTGCCGGGTCCGAGAGTGCGATCGTATAATTTTACAAATTCAATTACTTCTCCAATCAAAGGCAACTGGATGAAAGAAAGCGACCTCGATCCGGGCGGAGCACATACCGCCGGTTATGATGTAATACGCGATCTTGCCCTCGTTCCGGGAGCCGATTATTACAGCCCCGAAATTCCTATCTATTCATCGCGTAATTCTTATTCTTCAACTCAAATTACAGGCGGCGTAACTGTATGGACGGGCGGCGATCAATTAAACGCCAACCTTTACACAGGAACAAAACTGCAGGATGCTATTGGCGATCTTAATTTTGACAAAGCAATTGCCTACGGAATTACAGTTGATAAAAACGGAACATTATGGGTTGCCGGTATTGACTCAACAAGACGATGGGTTAAAGGCTATCAAATACTTGTAAACTTTGCACAGGAGGTTGCTGAACTGCCTTCGTCAAACAGCACTTCGAACCCCGATCCGGCTGGCGCACCAATGATCAATCCTAATGATGTGGCTTTTACACCCGATGGATTAACTGCATACGTAACAGACGGCAGCAGCAAGGTTGCATACCGTTTCAAATATTTTGATCCAACCGGCGTTGAAGATAATTCAATTTTGTACGATTTCAATTTAGATCAAAATTATCCGAACCCGTTTAACCCATCAACAATGATTAACTACTCTTTGCCGAGAGAAGGAAATGTAAAAGTTGTTGTAACAAATTCATTAGGACAGCAGGTTGCTACACTTGTTGATGGTTATCAATCAGCAGGTAAACACAACATTACGTTTACGGCAAATAATTTATCTAGCGGTATTTATTTTTACACATTAACTACAGGTTCGGGCAGCATTAGTAAAAAAATGATGTTCATTAAATAGTATCAAATGACCTAAACTTTAAATAAAAATTAGCGTAATTTACTTGCAGGCGTTTGGGTTTTCAAGCGCCTGCAGATGTTCTGAAATACTCTTTCGTGAGTCAACCATTACAATACAGCATCACCTATACTGCAAACTTCATCCATGCCTTTAATCTATTCACTAAAAAAAATAAAAAACATTTGCATCTTTCCGTTTTTTTTTTAAAAATTTGCAGCAACAATTTATGGGAGCAGTTATAATGCTAGACAACAAAAAAACAAATTGTCATTTTCGGGGGAACAGTGGTAAAAAATTCTAAAATAAAAACTGCTGTTCCGGGTTACTTTTTTATGTTACAAATCTTAATTTTCTCTTTAATTAAAAGGGTTTCTATTGTTATGCCTATTTACAAAATAATGCTATTTAGTTTTATTTCTATTCTATCTCTTTTATCCGTTACCTGTAAAAATGAAGTTACTGCCGTTGAAGATAACGCCGTGCCGGGGAGGAGGGATTATGTTTGGACGGTGGATACGCTTTACTTACCATTTAATCCATTTACAGACATCACAGGAACATCGCCAACAGATGTTTGGGTTTGCAGTCCTGGAGATGCCGATAAAATTTTCTATCATTTTAATGGACAAAGTTGGAAAACTGATTTAGTTTTTAGAGTATTTTCTCCTAAGTCGGTTTCGAGTTTTAGCACAAGTAGTGTCTGGAGTGGTGGAAGGGAGGGAAGAATATGGCATTTTAATAACGATATTTGGAGCGAAAATTATAAGCACTCCTTTAATGGCATTACTGATATAACTTTTGAAACCATTTATGCTATCACGCCAACAAATATTCTTGCAGCAGGACAATATTTTATTAAACAAGATTATTGGGGCATAATTTTACATAATGATGGTAATTCCTGGTCACAAATAAATATTCCTCTAATAAGAACAGCCTTTGTAAATATAAAAAAATCGGATAACGACAAATTTTATTTGTGGGGCGTAAAAAATGAACAATTTACAGAAAGCAGATATCAGTTTTATGAATTTGATGGAAAAAATTTAAGAGAGATCTATTCCGGTTCTCAAAGCACTAATGCTGAGTATGGAGGTCTTCTTCAATTGGGGTCAAAAACCTACTTTATTATTGGATACGATTTCTATAGCTATAACGGAAAATCATTTATTAAGACTGGAAGGCTTTCCGATGATCGCAAGTTTATGAATGCCGGTGTTGGAAGAAATGAAAAAGATATTTTCATTGGAATGAGAGATGGAATTGCACATTACAACGGAGAAAACACTGTTTACTTATACCAGTCATCTGAAAACGTCTTTGTCCGAGAAGGGGTTGTGTTTGAAAAAGAAATTTTTTTTCGTGGTAGGGATGTAAACGGAAATAACTTAATCTTTCACGGTAAGTTAAATGAGTAGAAAGGAGAGAAAAATTAGAATGAGGAATGAAGTGAAATACTGCAATAAAAGGGAGAAAATTTTTATGCTTGCTATAGTAATATTTACACTTGGTTTTTTTACCTGTAACACTGCAGAACCACCTGATAACAATGGCAATGGGCAAGATACCACCAGCCATAACTTTACATTTGAGACATTTACATTTGGACAGCACAGCAGCAGCTTACTTTACAATGTAGCCATAATAAACGAAAACAACATCTGGGCAGTCGGAGAAATTTATTTGAAAGATTCTCTCGGCAACCCTGATCCACATACTTACAATGCAGTACATTGGGATGGGAGTGAGTGGAAAGTCAAAAAGATTACTGTACTATTCCGTGGAAGTATTATAACACCACCACTCGAGGGTGTATTTGCTTTTGCTGAAGATGATATTTGGTTTGTAGGAAGTCTACCGATACATGGTGATGGAATTAACTGGACAATGTTTGATTTAAGGACAACTGTTGATCCAAATTTATCATTATCACGGGCTTGGGGCAGTAACACAAATAACATTTACTTTGTTGGAAGAAAAGGCAACATAGCGCATTGGGATGGAGTGAAGTGGAGTAAGATTGAGAGCGAAATAGATGTTAAGTTAAGAGATATTTGGGGAACACCCAATGGAAAAACAGTATGGGTATCAGGTTATGAAGATTTTAAACCAACCATTCTATTAAAAATTTCTAATTCGATAATTGAAACTGTATTTAACAGCAGGGATTACCTTTTTGTTAATAGCCCAGACCATATATCAGGAGGAATAGTTAGTGTCTGGACAAATAATACCTAAATTGAGCGATTTATTTGTGCGTACAAAAAGTTACGCCACGAAAACCATTATTTAAAATTTTCACATGGGAATTTTACTTAACTCTTTAGAAAAATACCAAATTTTAATCAATAATATTTTAGCACTGATGATCTTCGACAGAGAATATCATTTTTTAGACATAGTCATCCCCGCGGCTGATTTTCTTTGAAGTAAGTTATTCTTTTTTCTCTCTAAATTTCAAATCTCAAACTTGAATTACTTGTTGTCTTTGGCATAGCTCCCATAACTTATAAATGTTCAGTCTTTCTTTGACTTCGTTTGTAACTTTGAGAATAATCTCTCCACCGTGGGAAACTATTTTTACGGCAAAATCTATCAGTTGTCTGCGGAATGTATTCGGATAGCTTTTTATAGGAAAAACTTCGTAGGTGACATCTCTCTTGTATGATTCAAATAAGAAATGTGCAATTGCCAACAGATAATAATAGGCTCTATTCATCCCTATCTGTTGAAATGGAAGCTGCTCTTTTGTCGCTAATTCTTTTATTGAACGATGAATCAATTCGTCTTTACCACGCTGATGTGCAAGAGAAATAATTGAATCAACTGTTACTAAATCTTCTTTCCCGACTTTTTTTAGTTGTTCTGTAATCTCTGCATCTTGACCAAGATTGGTATAGAGGATGGTATCCGGTCTTGCAAATTCTAAAATTAGTTGTCCTTTTTCGTCTGTCTCTAAAGTGGTAAAGATTGCTCGTCTGAATTTAGTCCAGCTTTTTAATTTGTTCCCGAGTTCAAGATAGTTCCATATCCCACTCCCGTTGAACTTTTTGTATTCGTCTGTAGGTACTTTTTCTATGTAATTTTTAACGTCGGCATACATCTTCACAGTAACGACATATCCTATCTTTAGGGTTTCTTCAAAATGGGTGAACGCTTTGTCATCTAAAAATCCACTGTCGCAGACTGCTATGATAGGGATTTCCGCTTTGTAGTTTTTTCTTATCAGTTTTGTGATACCCTCTACGCTGTCTATAAAGTCTGTCCCGTGGTTTGAATGACAATCCGTTAGCTAACGGACTGAAATACTATATCAACCAAATATGAACCCCAGCTAATATGCAGTGGCTGATAGCCCTTCTTCTTTTTATAAGTTGGTTCTACTCCTTCTCTTCTTTGGGCATCGTTATTATCCATGACCATCGTATCTACGCCCAAGATGATGATTTCTGGTTTTTCAATCTGTAGTCTCCAGAGAAAAAGTTTGTGAAGAATTTTTCGATAGATGAGATTCCCGATATTGTTATTCATCAGCTTCCGGAAAAATCTTTTTATTTGGTGTGATGAGCTCATCGCTTCTTCTTTATTCTCTAACAGAGCGGTATAGCCGCTATCTTTTTTCCTGTCATTAAAACTTTCCATACTCATATAAGTACCGTCTATAAAGTAAGCAAGCATTTGTTTGATGAATTGATATAATGACAAACCTTTTGATGATATCCGGATATGACCCAATATTTTTTCAGAGAGTTCATAAAATCCTATTTGTTCAACGTAGCGGAGAAAGAATGCTAATCCACCTCTCCCGGAAATTTTGTCGTTTGTTATTTCAATTTTTTTTATTTTGAGTTGGTTTTTGTCTTCATTCTTTTGCATCTTTGTTTCACCTTTTGGGTTGTTTGTTTTTGTTTTTTTATCATTACAAAAGTACTGATTTTACAGTACATAAACGCCCAAAAGGTTTTTTTTATGTAAGCTAATCGCTCAATTTAGGTAATATTTAATTGTTGGTCCGTTTTGGATCAAATTATATTGTATTGGTAGTTGAGTTATTTAATCTTACTTCTCAAAAAACTTATCTAACAAAATTACCGGTAAAAACTTTATAGCTATTAATAAATTATAAGCGCTGCTATTTCTTTAATAAAAAAAGGAAATTAAACATGGAGATAAAAACAAATTATCCTTGCAGTATTACTGAGGCTAAAGGGATTTTAACAAAAAGAGAGATGGAAATTTTACATTTAATTGCAGAAGGGGATAAGAACCGTGTTATTGCAAATAAGCTTTTTATCTCCACCCGTACTGTAGATACACACAAAACCAACCTTATAAAAAAATTAAATTTAAAATGCACAAGCAAACTAACTTGCTTTGCTGTCGCTTTTTATAAATGAACTTAAAGAGAGATTTTGATAGCTGAAAATAAAAATACGGAAAACTCGTAGATAAAATACGAGATTTCCGTATTTACTTTTTGAACAATCTGAGCTATTCTTATAATAGAATTTAATTACAGCTAATAGAATTTAATTACAGCAATTAAAATTATTTATGAAAAGATCTAAATTTATTTCAATAGTCTTTTTATTTGCTCTGTTCTCACTAAGAAGTAAAGTTACTTAATTAATTGCAGTAGTAAAGATGAAAAATACTATCATAAATAAAACAGCGTTCCTAATTTTTATTTTAATAATGCTTCCATCAAAAGTTTTTATGCAAGAAACTGGAAGCTTATGCGGGTTTTTGCTTAGGGGAACAGAAAATGATTCTCTACAAATTGAAAATGCTACTCTACTTAATATGTCGGAAATAATAAAACCAGATATTATTAATGAAAATTTTTTCATATACCATAATCTAATTCAGCCAGAGTACGAACTTAAGATTGAATTTGCTGATGGACGTTCTCTTAATAGAAAAATATTCATTAAGAAAGATTCCCTTACAACTATTAGCATTTTTAGCTTAACAGGTTTCTATAATAGTTTTCGGCTAGACAATAATATTTTTGATTCCATCAATATTGATACGCTTTATGTCAAAAATTTTACAAACTGTGGAGGTATTGAAGGCTATGTAAAACCTTTTCCTGCAAATGTCCATTTTTTACGTTTAGGATGGGGCGCTCGTACAGATACAATTGGGCATTTTTTGTTTCCATACTTACCACCCGGGAAGTATGTTCTGGAAGCATACGGTAATTATGATCGGCATATCTTAACGGGAGTTGAAGTAAAGCAAGGCGAAACCAGTATTGTAAATTTTAGTCTTCCCTTTCCTGAAGGGTTTGATGTGATAACACCTTGGATCCCACGCTATAAAAAATATAAAAATAAAACAGGAGAATAATATGAAATCAAAATTGCTTTTACTGCTAGTGTTTTTACTGCTTCAAAAAATATTTGCACAGTTTCCTGATAAAATTGACCCTTATTTATTTTATCTGAAAAATTCTTTATATGAAACTGAAATCTATGCTGATAAAGTGCCTATTTCGTTTAATAATGAGATGATAGAGATGTTTGGGTTAAAAAGATCAGATAGTCAATATAACATTAAAGTGATTATTCAACTGAATACCCCCGACCTTAGTGAGATCAGAGCTGTTCCGTTTATTAAAGTAAATTCTATAATGGAAGATATGATAACAGCTGAATTGCCATTTGAAAGTTTAGAACAATTGGCTGCAATTAAAAATGTGTCTTTCATAACCCTTGGCAAACCTGTTGAGTCATTTCTTGATGCCGCAGATTTAAAGGTAAGAGGAAGGGAAGGAAGAAATGCGTTTGGTAAAACTGGGCAAGGTGTTATTATTGGAATTATAGATACTGGTATAGATATAACAAGTGAAGATTTTAAACACGCAAATGATAATACAAGAATTTTGTATATATGGGATCAAAAAGATTTAATAGGTCCTCATCCAGCGAATTTTAATTATGGAACGGAATGGAGTGCTACCGAAATTAATGCCGGATCTTGCAGAGAAATTGATGATGAGCTACATGGACATGGCACTTTAGTAAGCGGTATAGCTGCAGGAAACGGAAGAGCAACAGGAAATAGTCAACCTGCTGACACTTATGTAGGGATTGCTCCAAATGCAGATATAATCGCTGTAAAGCTTGATTTTAGTAACTATGCAAATATTATAGATGCCATTTCCTGGATTGATAGTAAAGCTTATGCTTTGAATAAACCTTGGGTAATAAATTTAAGTTTAGGTAGTAAATGGGGACCGAGGGACGGAACAAGCCCATTTGATAAGGCAATATTCGGTATACAAAATAATACTTCTGCTAAGGGTAGAATAATAGTAGCAGCGGTAGGAAATTTTGGATATAACGCTAATGACCCTAACAGGAAAGAAGAAAATAAAATTCATGCTTCAAGTGAAAATAGCCCTACTACAAGAACGTTTAGAATAAATAGCTCAAATAGTTCAAGTGATGAAGAAAACTTTTTTATGGAAATTTGGTATCCCCAAAACAGTAACTATAGTATTCAATTAAAAGCACCAGATGCGGAACTTGTCAATAGAAATGAGACAAATATTTTATTTAATTAAGCAACATATTTTACTGTTTGATTGT
>Ga0210058_1003004_pt1 | contig 13409 bp, 10 predicted proteins | sample CryGeymeta201511_FD_183979 | JGI IMG/M metagenome (GOLD analysis project Ga0210058, IMG submission 183979) | Groundwater microbial communities from Crystal Geyser aquifers in Utah, USA - Crystal Geyser metaG 2015-11 (SPAdes) (version 2) | ecosystem: Environmental > Aquatic > Deep subsurface >...
CGGCTGAATCAATATGACCAAAATTATTGACCAGCCAATTACTATATCTGACTAAAAGAACTCCGAATATTATCACTAAAAAAGCATAAACATATTTCATATAAGCATGGTTAATTTTATTGGTGGACGATGTAGGACTTGAACCTACGACCTCCTCGGTGTAAACGAGATGCTCTAGCCAACTGAGCTAATCGTCCTGGTACCGCCACGGGGAATCGGACCCCGGTTGCCAGGATGAAAACCTGGCGTCCTAACCACTAGACGATAGCGGCAAATATTAAAAACTATTTTAGTGCGGGGTAAAAAAACCTGATGTCTCCCGACACAAGGTCGGGATGCCGACTTTACGTCGGCACTAACTATTAAACAATATCCCCCTGATAAAGTTAATTATAGATGATAAACAAAAAAATGAAAAATGTTTATTTTTAGTATCTCTTGATTCAGGGTGATTAATAATTATCTTGTCACAACTTCAAAAAAATTGCAAGTCCAAAAAATATATTAAAAAAGTATGTTAAAAAAATTTTATTTTAAAAAACTTATCCACAGAAAAAATTTTTTGTCTAGACTTTACAGTGAAATAGAGATATAATTAAAATATGTTCTAAGACATTTCAAATTTATCTTACTTTTTGTTATTTGTGTTTTAGATTTTAAAAATTAATTTCCCCATGCTCGTTGTCTTCTGAAAAAAATTTCAGAAAAACTTACTGGGGGCAAACTACAAAGAAAGGGGGTGATAACATGGCAAAGAGAAAAGCGAAAAAGAAAGTTGCTAAAAAGAGAGTTGTCAGAAAAAAAAGAAAGGTGGTGAGAAAAAAGAAAAAAGCAGCTCGCAGGAAAAAAAGATAATTCCTTTAAGCTGTCTGAATGTTTTCTAAATAACTAAAAAAAAATTACCTCAGGATGTTTTAGTTACTAAAAAATCCGCTAATATTGGCGGATTTTTTGATCTAAAAATTAATAACCTCATTACGGCTGTAAAATATCTTCAGTGCGGCCATCAATGGAAATAATAACTTGGTTGACCGTAGCAAACTGTTTTAAAGTTTCAGTAATTTGAGCGCTGATAGCCGCTACGCGGCATGAGCCGCCAACTTGGAATTCCAGTTGTTCATCAAAATCAACTTTAGCTATGCCGTTTTCAATTTTTAAACTTTGAATTTTAACTCCGTCATTAATACTGGAAATAAAACCTTGGGATTGCTCTTCCGTTGTCGGACCTTGCAAAAGCTCCTCTAGGGCTTTTCTGGCCAGTGCTTCGGTTTTAATAATTTTTCTGTCAACTGGAAAAACTTTATTACAGGAGAATTCTGGATCTAGCTGACTATTGTTAAAAAATACTTTGACTGTCATGGTTTCAGGCTCGCCAAAAATAACAGGGACAAGCAGCTCATCCGCGTTTTCTGGCAAATCTGAAGGATTATCTTTTCCCAAAACCAAGAAACCTTGCTCGCCGGCCGCGGCGTTAAATTCAATCGCGGCTTTAAAAGGCACAAACTCTTCAGTCATCCATTCGCCTTGCGCTTGCGCGGAGCTGGTAGCAATCACCTGCCTATTTTTGTCTAATAATTTCACTGGAAAAACTGCTTCAAAAAACCAATGGCCCCGCGCCTGGCCAGAAATGGCTAAGGGACTGGTCACTGTCTGATTGGGCCGCGGATTATCAATCCGAATCAGATCCTGTTTTTCAAATTCATTGCCAATATCTTCTACAAATTCATTGTTCTGGTCATCCCGGCATCTTCTCGGATAACTTTCCATTACTGGAAATCCGGCAGTTAGACATTCAGAAAAATTCTTGATCACCTGTCCGTCTCCACAACCACCAGTGGGCATCGCCCCACTCGGGCTGCCATGCTTTAGCCAATGGCCGTCAACACAAAACCAATCATCTTCCGGCCCACTCAAAACCCTAACTACAAATAAAGCCATGGTGAGAATAATTAATATAATCACAATTTTAATGGCAAGTTTCATATATTTTTATCATAAATTAAGCGGCTAGCCCTAATTTTTCCCCTTCATGCTGATCTTTGGAAATAAAAGCCTGATCAATTTTTTTAAAAAAATCCCTCACTCCCGGCGCGTCTTGATATTTTTGATTTTCCGCTAACCATGTTCTAACCCGTTCTTTTATTTTTTCTAATTCATCTCTACTGGCCAGAGAAACAATTTCCGCTACAAGACCTTTTTTATGACTCATTTCGCTTGGAATCTCGTTCTTTTGAACCCATGAAAGTTTTTCAAAATCGCTCTCATCAAAATTAAAAGCAATCCGAGGCATTCTGTTTTTGCCACCAAGCGCTGTATCTTTTAAAAGATCATTTACGGCCTCTTCTACTATTTTAGAAGCAATCTCTGGATATCTCTCAATAATTTCTTTTTTTTGTTCAGCCAGTTTTTTTTGATCCTCCATTACTAACTGCAAACCCGCTTGTAATTTTTCATTTTTACTTAATTCATTGGGACCAATCTTTCTGCCAAGAATCCCTTCTAAACGTACACTTAAATCAACTAATCCTCTCGACTGTATTTCTACACTCTCTGCGTGTTCTTTAGTATTTACATTCCCTTGCTCCTCTGTTTTATGTATATCGATTATCCCTCTAGCAATTTGTTCTCTTAACGGCGGGGCACTTAATCTCTCTTTTAATGATGTTAATGGAGATTCAAATTTGCTTTTATTACTACTAATATATCCAAGCCACTGCAACTGCTCCATAATTTTTTTAGGTTGTTCACTTTTACATATTTTACAAGTATTCTCAAAATTGTTATGGACGCAAAAACCAACCATTTTTTCTCTATTTTCTTGTTGAATTTCATTCATATTTATATATTATCCTCTGAACATTAATTAGTCAAATAAATTCTAGCTAAAACAATTTTTTCTGGTAATTATTCCTTTCCTGTTCGCTAAAAATTTTTATCTTGCCATACTGACCGTCAAAACCAGCCGTAATCTGCACCTGGCCTTCACGTACTCTTTTAATGCCTTCAGCAATCTTGGGCAATGTCGCCTGTTTTAGTTGATCAAAATCCGCCTTTAAAAGCACGGCGAATTCTGTACCAAAATTTTTAATCAAATTTTCATACTCTTGCTGCACTTGTTTGGCACCGCGCGCTTTAATATTCAGCGCTGCGGCAATAATTTTGTCCAGTTCCACTAATTTTTTAAACGGCACTCTTTTTTTGTCGTGATAATCTTCGCCTCGCGTCGGGTCGGCCAATTCTTCCACCCGGTTTAAAACGCCGATGGTTAAAGGTTTCTTGCATTTTGGGCAAATATTTTTATTTCTCTTTGATTCTTTTGGCGCAAAACTCACTCCGCAATCCCGGTGGCCGTCAAAATGATACATGCCTTCTTCAGGATAAAATTCCAGGGTAGATAAAAATTCCTGCGGATTTTTCTCTTTAATAATCCGGCAAATTTCATCATAACTCAACCCCCTTTTATTTCCCCCCTTATCAAGGGGGGAAGGCATAGCGGGTATTTCAAAAACATTGGCTTCACGCGCGATATTGTGCAAGGAATGCGCGTCAGAATTGGAAACAATCGCCACCTGATCCAAATTTTTTATTCGCCAGTTCATTTGCGGATCGCTGGATAGCCCGGTTTCAACGGCAAAAATTTTATCGCTCAAGTCCTCAAAACATTCTTCAACGCTGTCAAAGCCGGACTTTGAACCAAACAGCGCGAACCAGGGAGTCCAGATATGCGCTGGAATTATCAGACATTTCTCGTCAATTCCCAAAACAATTTCCGCCAACTTCTTGGCGTCCAAACCTAAAATCGGCCGGCCATCGGATTTCAAATTGCCGATTTTTCCCAAAGCCAAATTTATTTTCTCCACCGCTTCCAAACTCGGCGCCAAAACTACAATGTGCAACCTTCTTACTTTTCCGCCTTTGGAATAAACGCAGGAAATTTCAGTGGAACAAAGAAATCGCGTTTGTTTGGAATTTGCCCAGTCATCCGACTGGGCACCCCGTCGAATGACGGGGTGAATTTTGGATTTTAACACATACAACCCTTTCTCCTTCTCCGCCAACTTTTCCTTCATTTCCTTAAACCATTCCGGGTGCGTAAAATCTCCAGTTGCCACCACATTAACGCCTTTTGCGGCACAGGTGGTCGCAATATTTTCCAATGTTAAATCCCGCGAGCAAGCCCGCGAAAATCTGGAATGGATATGAAGGTCAGCGATAACTAGCATAAAATTACATTAACAAATTTTCTAAATTGTTTCTATCTTTTTCCCAATTAAGTGGGTTAGACAAAATATAATTTTGAATATTAATTAACTCATTTTCATCTCTAATTACCCGATCATAAAAAGATCTTTGCCAATGAAAACCTATTAATCCTCTTTGATGAATTAGTTTTGATGATGTGGTTTTAAAAGCACCCATGATTTCAGACAAAGATTTGATTTTTATTTGTAGGGACAGGTCGCGACCTGTCCCTACGGGACCAATTTCAAAACCGTAATTTCGGTTAAATCTATCAATTTCAATTATTGTGTGTACATGATTTGGCATTATCACAAATTCATTTAATTTAATATACGCAAAATTGTTTTCTAACCACAATAATTGCTGTTTAATGATCAAACCATATTTATTTAATGTCATTTTCTTATCAACCACACCACCGAAAACAATTTCTCTGTTTTTAACGCAAATTGTTATAAAATAATATCGATCATTGGTATAATCAAAATTTTCCCAGCGATTTAATTTCCGTTCTTTTTGTGGCATATTTTTATCTTATCATTTTATTTCCCCAAAAGCAAAAACCGGGCAAGAGCCCGGCTGAATAAAAAATCTGCTGACATCTTTTTAAAGTACAAGAGTTTAAGTAAAATAATTAAACCTCTTGTTGTTCTTTGCTCACAATTATTTACTTCACTTCTTTTCGTTCGTTAATGCTTCAATATCTTGGACTGAATAATCTGTTTCTCTATAAATGTGGGATCGGACTTGTCTATCTCCCCGTGGTTCTTTTTTATTTAAGTCAAAATCATCCTTATCTTGGACCGGAATACTCAAATCTAAATTTAGTTTTTTAATAATATCTTTAATAATATCTGCTGTTTCATTGGATATTGGCGCATATCTTGTATCCCCCGGTTTTTTATCATATACATCGTTCCAGGCTTTCTTACTCTTTTCTAAATTCGCTACTAATGTCCGATTTTTGACTACCAAAACTTTTTTCATGTTTTGTTCCTGCGCTTTCTGAAGTGCCTCATTAGGATCTATTATACCGAGATTTTTAATTGGAACACGTCTATCTTCTTCGATAAATTCTTCACCATTATCATCGCTGATATTAGAACCGCGTTCCAATTTCGGTTGGAGTAAATCTTTGATCCCCGCAAATTTTGCGGCAGTTTTTATACTTATTTCCTGATTCCCAAATTCTTTGCTGGATTTTAATATCTTATCCACTGATAAAAAATAAGCCTCATCTTCCAGAATGTTGGGTTCAATCCCCAATTCCTTGGCCATGCGTATTTGTACATTAACATAATCTTCCCACATTTCCATTATCTCATAAGCTTCCTTTGCAAATTCGCCAGCCATCTTCTTTGCTGCTTCATCATTTTCTGCACGCTTTTCCTTAATTATATCAGTTCTCTCTTTATACGCTGCTACATCATCTCTCTTACTGCCAAAAAAAATTTTATTTAATCTGCTTTGCTCTTTTGCTCCTTTTTTTAAACCCCTAAACTCTTTACTGTTTTCCCGCGACTTAATATCTTCAGATAGCATTCTGTGTTTTGTCACAAAATTTTCGGGTGTAGGTGCATGCATTCTTGTTCCAAATTCTTCTTCTATTTTCATATTTTTCTCTTTTAATCTTAATAAACCCTCTTTTATTAAGATTTTAAGTTATTAATAGTTATTAACATCCTGCCTTAATTCTACCCCCCCAGTAAAAGATGTCAAATTTAAAATTCCAAACTGAATTTTATCAATTCCTTTTTAATGATTTCATCATCAGTTTCAAAACCTTTTAAATAATCAACCTTTTCAGAATAATCAACATCTTTAAAATATGCTAATTGCGTTCTGAATATTTTTTCGTTAAATTCGCCCCCAAAAATATGTCTAGCTTTTTTTGTGATTTTATCAAGCGAATAAAAATCCCTCATAATAAAATATAGGTCAACATAATCCTTCCACTTGGCGCGCATTCCCAAAGCATAGGCCTTCATGGCGGCTAGAGTTAAGAGGTCTGGCATTTTAATAATATCATCCAATTTTTTCGCGTAGTCTATCTTAAAATCATATTTAAAAAAAGTCATTTTTACTTTGTTGACTACCAAATTGAATTGGCCAGTTTCAGCATAAAGTAATTTATCTATTTTTACTTGCTGGCTTACTTTTCTCTTAATAAGAACATTGCTAAAATTTTTATCAGTAAAAAGATCAAAATCAATTGAATGACGATGGCCAATATGTAAAGCCATGGCCGTGCCGCCAACCAAACCAAAATCTTTGGAAAAAGATTTAACTAATGGCAATAATTTTATTTGATCAGCAGTTATTATTTCTTTATGCATATTTATTAAAATAAAGTTCAAAATAATTTTTTGTTTTTGACAAATAATTACATCTTTTCTGTCGTGACTTCTGCCTGAAAATCCGAGCTGCTTTTTTTAGGCCTAAAATTTTAATCGCTTTTTTAACATCATCCCAGTCACCGTAGTTCAAAACTGCTTCCAGAATAGTCGCGTCTGAAAGTGCCTCATAATTTCTTGTTGACCAGACCAAGTATGGTCTTTTTTTAATGAAATCTTGTATCATCATGTATCTATTTTATCATAAATTAAAAATTTACGCAAAATATAAAAAATGCTAAAATATGCTTATGAGCAGAAAGTTAATTTTTATCATTTTAATTATTATCTTTGTTTCTCTGGCTTTGTTTATTTTCTTGCCTAAAAAACAAAACCCGGAACAAATTAATCCATTAAAAAATATGCCTGTCATAACTCAAAATCAAATCATCCGCCAGCCAGCGGTGGCCGGACAATTTTACCCGGCTGATAAAAAAGAATTAAACGACATGCTGGAACAATTTTTAACCAGGGCCACGACCACTGATATCGCCGGTCGGCCGCAGATTTTAATCGTGCCTCATGCCGGCTATGTCTTCTCCGGCCAAACAGCGGCTGATGCTTTTAAAACAGTGGCTGGCCAACCCTACCAAACCGTCATCATTCTCGGCTCAAGTCATAATTATCCGGTTGTTGGTCTGGCGCTTTATAACGGCAATGCCGTGGCCACGCCGCTTGGCCAAATTAAAGTTAATAAAAAAATGGTGGACAAACTGATTAACAATCAATCAGCGGTGGATGATAAAACAAATATTTTTATCAATAATGACATTCACACCCCGGAACATTCATTAGAAGTTCAGCTGCCATTTTTACAAAAAACTTTGGCTCCCGGCTGGCAAGTCGTTTTAGGTTTAACAAATAACGATGACTTAAAGACCTTAAGCTCCATCGCCGAAGACCTGAATAAAATTATCCAAAAATATCCTTCAACCTTGATTGTCATTAGCTCTGATTTGTCGCATTATCCAAGCGCTCAAGATGCTGTCTACAGCGACCATAAAATTTTAGAGGCCATTTTAAGCGAAGATGCTTCCGAGTTAGAGGAGGCCACGGAAAAAATCATGGCTGAAAATTTGCCCAATCTGGTCACCTGCGCCTGCGGCGCTTCGGCCATCAAGATTGGTATGTTGATTGCTGACAAGCTTGAACTCACTGGCACAAAACTTCATTATTCAAATTCCGGAGATACTGAATATGGTGATAAAAATAAAGTGGTTGGCTATAGTGCTGTTGTGTTTACAAAAAACCAACAGCCAACAATCAACAATCAACAATATTTATCGCCGCAAGAGCAAACTGCTGCTCTGCAACTAGCTCGCAATACTTTGGAATTGACATTCGGTTTAACCAAAGAAAAATTTACTGACTATCAAAAATACCCCGTCTTTGCGGAAAAACGGGGTGTCTTTGTCACTTTGAGAAAAAATGGCGAACTGCGCGGCTGCATCGGCTTAATTGAACCGGTTTCCGAATTGGGTAGCGGCATCATTGAAATGGCTAAAGCCACCGCCTTTAATGACTCTCGCTTTTCACCTCTAACCAAAGAGGAATTAAATAAGATTGAAATTGAAATTTCTGTCCTCACTCCGCCGCAAAAAATTTCAGATCCTGAAAAAGAAATTGATCTTGGCAAACACGGGGTAATTGTGCGTTCTGGTTCGCACTCCGGAGTATTTCTCCCACAAGTTGCCACTGAAACCGGCTGGGATTTAGAAACTTTTATGGGCCAACTATGTTCGCAAAAAGCTGGTCTGCCCGCCAACTGCTGGAAAAATGGTTCTGTTACAATTTATACCTTTGAGGCACAGGTGTTTGAGGAAAAATAAAAATCAAAAAGGAGGTCATAAAATGTTTAAAATGGAAGGAAGACATTTAGTAAAATGTCGCAACCTAACTCTAAAAGAGTTGGAGGAACTTTCTCAAAAACAGGTCATATGGGTAAGTGCTCACGACTCTACTCAAGAGGGTATAAAACGAGTCACGGTTATAAATTATCCCGGGTATTGTTTGTGTAGGGATGAATGGGCATTTATTAGATATGACCTAAAAAATCGAGCTGGATTCTACTGTACAGCCAGCCACTGTTGGGAGGGCCATTGGCACACTAAGAAAGGGAACTGGGTAAAGTAAAAACCACAATATCTTATAAAGGTTTGTGGTTTTTACTTTGTGCTAAAACTACTCTCCGGCAGAGTCTCCCCTTAGGGACTCCGACGACAATAATTTCCCCACCAAAAAACTCGGCTATTCAGCCGAGTTTTTTTAAATTAGACAAAAAAAGAGTGACATTGTTCTGGCGCTAGCCTACTTTTGCCAATAACGACTATCATCAGCGATGAAAGGCTTAACTTCTGTGTTCGGGATGGGAACAGGTGTGACCCCTTCTCTTAAAGCACCAGAAAAATATCACTCTTTTTTATATTATTTATTGAGTAAATATACAAGCTTTTAGGAATCCGTAAAAGGCCAATTAGTACAATCTAGGCTGAATCTCTTACGAGACTTACACCCGATTACCTATCAACCTGGTAGTCTGCCAGGTGGCCATAAAATCCTAATCTTAGGAACAGCTTCGCGCTTATATGCTTTCAGCGCTTATCTAACCCGAACTTAGCTACCCAGCGATGCCATTGACATGACAACTGGTGCACCAGAGGTTCGTCCTTCTCGGTCCTCTCGTACTAGAGAAGGGGTCCTTCAAGATTTAATACGCTCACAGTAGATAGGAGACCAAACTGTCTTACGACGTTTTGAACCCAGCTCGCGTACCGCTTTAATTGGCGAACAGCCAAACCCTTGGGAGCTTGTTCACCCCCAGGATGCGATGGGCCGACATCGAGGTGCCGAACCGCGCCGTCGCTATGGACGCTTGGGCGCGACTAGCCTGTTATCCCCGGAGTAGCTTTTATTCGTTGATCTTCCACTCTCCTATATGAGGTGGTCGGTTCACTAACTTATGCTTTCGCAACTGCGCGACTTGTAGGTCTTGCAGTAAAGCTGGCTTATGGGTTTGCCCTATGACTTCGATTTCCATCCGAAGTTAGCCAACCTTTAAACGCCTCCGTTACTTTTTAGGAGGCGAGCGCCCCACTCAAACTACCCGCCAGATACTGTCTTCCCCGATTAATCGGGGAGTTAGATATATAAAATGCCAAGGGTGGTATTTCACTGACGTCCCGACTTGCGTCAGGACTCCCACCTATACTGAACATGAACAATTCATATACCAATATCAAGTTATAGTAAAGCTTCACGGGGTCTTTTCGTCTAACTGTGAATAGGCGGCATCTTTACCGCCACTGCAATTTCGCCGAGCCCCTTATTAAGACAGTCTCCAAATCGTTATGCCATTCGTGCAGGTCGGAACTCACCCGACAAGGAATTTCGCTACCTTAGGACGATTATAGTTATCGCCGGCGTTCATCAGCGCTTAGGATCAAAGCTTGCACTTCTCACCTTAACGTTCTGACACTGGCCAGGCATCAGCCTCTATATATAGTCTTACGACTTAAGCAGAGACCTGTGTTTTTGGTAAACAGTCGTTTGGAGTCTTTCACTGCGCCCGCTCAAAAGCTTGCGCTCTGAACGGGAGGGCTTATCCCGAAGTTACGCCCGCTTATTTGCCGAGTTCCTGAATAAAGGGTTATCTCGTACACCTTAGGCTTCTCGCCTCACCCACCTGTGTCGGTTTACGGTACAGATGCTTTAAATCATAACACCAAAACTTTTCTTGGTACTAAATTACATAAATTCGATCCACCCGGAGGTTTCACTTCTATCCCAATGGCTTACGCCATTGAAAAACGCCATAGTCATATGACGCTTATTCACTCTAGTACGTCATCTTGGAGATAAATCTAAAGCAGGACAGGAATATTAACCTGTTCTTCCATCCCACGACGCCTTTCGCCGCCGCGGTTAGGCCTGCCTAACCCTGGGTTGACAATCATTGCCCAGGAAACCTTAGGTTTTCGGTGGGCAGGATTCTCACCTGCCTTTTTGCTACTTATGCCAACATTCTCGCTTCCTAGGCCTCCACACTGGCTCACACCATATGCTTCAACGACCTAAAAATGCTCCTCTACCCCCTTCACATATTTTTGTGATAAAAATTTTTATCACAAAAATATGTGAAGGGCCTCATCTTCGGTACTACGTTTAAGCCCCGATAAATTTTCGGCGCGGAAATTCTTGACTAGTGAGCTGTTACGCTTTCTTTAAAGGATGGCTGCTTCTAAGCCAACCTCCTAGTTGTATGAGAAAATCCACAACCTTTAACACTTAACGTAAATTTAGGGACCTTAGATTGAGATCTGGGCTGTTTCCCTTTAGACCAGTGAAGCTTAGCCCCCACGGTCTGACTGCCGGAAAGATTTACTAGTATTCGGAGTTTGATTGGAGAGAATACCCGAAGGCTTCAACCCCATCCAGTGCTCTACCCCTAGTAAATTATTTTATCGACGCTAGCCCGAAAGCTATTTCGAGGAGAACCAGCTATTACCAAGTTCGATTGAAATTTCACCTCTAACCACAACTCATCCCAGCGTGTTGCACGGCGCAAGGGTTCGGACCTCCTCCAGATATTACTCTGGGCTCATCCTGGTCATGGCTAGCTCACTTGGTTTCGGGTCTTATATATGCTACCTTTTCTTTCAATATCATTAACTCGAAAGCATTGAGTTAATAATATTAAAAGATATGCGCCGGTTAAGACTTGGTTTCCCTTTGCCTATCTCCCTACGGGGAATTAGACAAGTAACATACACAAACTCGTTGGCTCATTCTTCAATAGGCACACGGTCATCCCGACTTAACATCGGGACTCCCATTCTTTGTAAGTATGTGGTTTCAGATACTATTTCATCTCCCTCACCGGGATACTTTTAACCTTTCCCTCACGGTACTAGTTCACTATCGATCTTGAAAAGTATTTAGTCTTGGGTCATAGTCGACCCGGATTCAGACAAGATTTCACGTGTCTTGCCCTACTTAAGAACACTTGAAGTATAAGTGTAATCCCTTTCGCGTACAGGACTGTCACCTTCTTTGGTCGCTCTTTCCAGAGCTGTTCCTCTAGGGAAATTACTTTTTGTAACTCATCTTCTATTGTATAAGCAATAGAAATATCAAGGTCTTGCAACCCTAAGTTAAGCAACGGCTTACACCTTTAATGCTAGATCCATACACTAAAAGTGTACTTCTCTCGCAAACACTTAAAATAGTTTAGACTGCTCCCCGTTCGTTCGCCACTACTAGGGGAATCTTATTAATTTCTTTTCCTCCGCTTACTGAGATGTTTCACTTCAGCGGGTATGCACCGTCCCCGTGCCGATATTGATACCGATTTTTAAATTCAGTCCCTTGCCGAAATTGCAACTTCGGCCGGTAACCAAACTTAACGTCGGAATCAAAATCGGCATTGGGACGGCGATCGCGCTTCACGCGATCGGGTTTCCCCATTCGGAAATCCCCGGATCAAAGCTTGCTTACCAGCTCCCCGAGGCTTATCGCAGATTGCTACGTCCTTCATCGCCTTTTCAAGTCAAGGCATCCACCACATACATTAAATTACGGATTCCTAAAAGCCTATATTATTACCAATGCTTCTACGAAGCATTGGTTCTAGGAATTTAAAAAACTTACATTTTTACTCTTCCCCCTAGCTATTCTGTTTAGATGAACATCCACTAATTCCAGTTTATGAAATCTAATATAAATTTCATAAACTGATTTTACTGGTACCTTTTAAATAAACAAAAAACCGCTCTTAAGCGGCGCAGCCAAATTTTAAGTTTGCCAAAAAGCTACCCGCTTAATTTATTAGTTAGTAAAACTTGTATCTGCATAAAATGTTAATATTTAAAATTGGGAGCCGTTCGGCGCTGATGCGCTAATCTTAGTAAAATTATCGCCACCCGCCAACAGAGAAGGTATGGAGGTGTGGATATTTCTGAAGATTTTTAAACCCGTGGTCATTATATCAAATACTAAAAATATGTCAAATTCGATAATTTTACAACCCTGTCAATCAGCGCTAAACTAATAATATATGATCACTTATCTCAAAGGCACAATCCTGGCCAAACAGCCAAAATTTATTATTCTCCTTGTTAATAATATTGGCTATAAAATTTTTGTTCTTCAAGCATTTTTAAAAAAAATCAAACTTAACCAGGAATTGGAACTCTACGCTCATCTCCGTCACACCGAAGACAATATGAGTCTGTTCGGTTTTGCCAGCCAAGAAGAGCTGCGATTTTTTGAGTTGCTCCTGACCATCTCCGGTGTCGGGCCAAAATCAGCCCTGGGCATTCTTGAGGCCGCCAAACTGACTGATGTTAAAAAGGCCGTCCTGCGCGACGACCCCTCAATTCTTTACAAAGTTTCCGGTATTGGCAAAAAAACAGCTGAACGGATTGTGGTTGAATTGAAAAACAAACTTGACTTATTCCCGGCCACTGAAAAACAAATTGCCCTTGACGATTCTGATTCAGAAGTTTTTGACGCCCTTGTCTCCCTTGGCTATGCTGATACCGACATCCGCCAGGCTCTTAAACAACTGCCGGCAGATACCGCTGGCGTTGAAGCTAAAATAAAATCCGCTTTAAAATTTTTAAGGAAATAAATTTGATTTAATCATCATCTGCTAAATTACTAAAAAGTTTCAAGGTATGAAACTTTTTATTTTTAAAATTGAAAATTGAAAATTCTCATTCTATCCTCTCCGGCTGATCAATCTTCTCTCCCCCAGAGGGAGATCCGCCTTTGAGG
>Ga0210058_1003009_pt1 | contig 13399 bp, 7 predicted proteins | sample CryGeymeta201511_FD_183979 | JGI IMG/M metagenome (GOLD analysis project Ga0210058, IMG submission 183979) | Groundwater microbial communities from Crystal Geyser aquifers in Utah, USA - Crystal Geyser metaG 2015-11 (SPAdes) (version 2) | ecosystem: Environmental > Aquatic > Deep subsurface >...
TTGAAATCGGGTTAAACATTGAAGCTTTTGATACAAAAGATTTTAAATGGAATTCTTCGGTTAATTTCTGGACTAACGATTCTAAAATAACCAGACTAGATATCCCTGCCTTTAACTTAGGTGCATTTGGGGCTACATTAGGTACATTTAGAATTGAACAAGGCAAAAGTGCTACCCAAATTGTTGGCATTAGCGAAACCGGTCTAAAAGTTCATGGAGATGCAGAAGCCGATTTTCAAATGTCATTTAACAACAACCTCGTTTATAAAGATTTTGAATTATCTTTCTTGTGGCATTGGAAACAAGGTGGCGATAACGTGAACTTATCAACCTTATTATTCGACTTAAATGGAACCACGCACGACTTTGATGCTAAAGGACTTGACCCTTCTGGAACCCTCACCAATGGACCATACAGAACAAGCAGACTTGGCGTTTCGGCCGATGTATTTGTGCAAGATGCTTCTTATTTAAGATTGCGTGAAGTTGGTTTATCTTATAACATTCCAAAAGTTAAATTAGAACGTTGGTTTGGAAAATCAATCTCAGGTGCAAAACTTGGTTTTTCGGGACACAATCTTATCAATATATTTAAATATAATAGCTACGATCCCGAAGTTTCTAATTTTGGTTCAAACGGAATTTCAACAGGTGTTGAAGTATTACCTTTTCCATCTTCTAAGAGGTTCATGTTTCATCTAACAGCTAATTTTTAACAACTTAAATACCTAAAAAATGAAAATAATAAATAACATTAAATTTATATCAATTGCCGTTTTCGGGTTGCTGTTGTATTCATGTGATTTTGATAATGGCACAGATTTAAACGGTCCTAGTGTTGATGCGATTGCCAATAATCCTTCACGTGGTGATATCGCCAGCTTAGCCGCCGGTGTTCAGTCTGATATGAGAGTTAGACTCGGTACTTATCTAGATGATTGTGGTGTAGTTGGTAGGGAATACTGGCGTTTTGCTAGCTCTGATCCACGTTTTACTGCCGATTTATTAGGTAGTGGGTCATCCGTTTTAGACAATAACACCTTTTATACTACCGCTCCTTGGGGTGCAAGATATCGAACAGTTAAAAGTACAAATATCTTAATCGCCGCTGCTGCTAATGCCACTACCGCTGGTTTTTCACCAGCCGAATTGAGCAGCATTAATGGGTTTGCTAAAACCATTCAAGCCTATGAACTCTTGATGAATTTGAATTTACAATTTCAAAATGGAATTCGTGTAGATGTTAGTGATATCAATAATTTAGGTGCATTTTTGGGCTATCCTGAATCGCTGACAGCCATTAAAGCTTTATTAGATGGTGGGGCAGCCGATTTAACCAATGGCGGTTCTAAATTTCCTTTTAAATTATCTGATGGATTTAACGGTTTTGATACACCGGCAAATTTTAAGAAATTTAACAGAGCACTTGCCGCTAGAGTAGCCTTATATCAAGGTGATAAAACCAATGCGCTATCGGCACTTTCCGAATCTTTTTTTGATTTAAATGGTTCAATGACTGGTGGTGTTTATTATGTATTTGCAAACAGTGGTAATGACATTGCCAACCCCGTTTTCAATGCTTTGAACTCATCAACCGCAGGTGCAAGAATTGTTCAACCTAGTTTTATAACCGATGCCGAACTTGGCGATCTTAGATTAAATAAGGTTGTTCAAAGAGATGCGCCTTTAACTTTAGATGGTTTAACTGGCAATTATGACGCTTGGGTTTTCACTTCAAACGATGCTCCAATTCCTATCATCCGTAACGAAGAGTTGATTTTGATTTATGCCGAAGCAAACATTGGTACTAATCTCGTTCAAAGTCTTGCCGCTATCAATAAAGTTAGGAATATTGCAGGTTTAACCCCTTATGCAGGGGCTACCGATAATGCCTCTTTATTAAACGAAGTGCTTCATGAAAGACGCTATTCGCTTTATGCCGAAGGTCATCGATGGATTGATATGAGAAGAACCGGTAAATTGGCGCAATTGCCTTTAGATAGACCGGGGGATGATGTTTGGGAACAATTTCCAAGACCGCTTACCGAAAACTAAATCAAACTTTTTTTTAAATTTAAACCCCGAGCCAAATGGTTCGGGGTTTTTTTATTTTTTGATATTATAACACTTTAATATTGCTCCTTTTTATTGGGGAAATCAACTGATTTTACATCGGTAATGTATTGTTTAAACGCCGTGCTCATTTCATCGTAAATATTGGCGTAGCGTCTTAAAAAGCGCGGTTGAAATTCTACTGTCATTCCCAACATATCATGCGTTACCAAAACTTGTCCGTCAACACCGCTACCTGCACCGATGCCAATAATCGGAATTTTTAAACTCTTTGCAACCTCCTCAGCCAATTTAGCGGGAACCTTTTCTAATACAATGGCAAAACAACCCAATTGTTCAAGCAATAAGGCATCTTCTTTTAATTTTTTGGCTTCATCATCCTTTTTAGCACGAACGGTATAAGTACCAAATTTATATATAGATTGTGGTGTTAAGCCCAAATGTCCCATAACGGGAATTCCGGCTGATAAAATTCTTGAAACAGACTCTCCCACTTGGCTTCCGCCTTCTAGTTTAACGGCATGAGCGCCCGCCTCTTTCATAATTCTGATTGAAGATTCAAGCGCCAATCTTGAATTGCCTTGATAGGTTCCAAAAGGTAAATCTACCACCACCAAACAATGTTCAATTGCCCGCACCACCGACGAGGCGTGATAAATCATCTGGTCGAGCGTAATGGGCAAAGTGGTTTCGTGTCCTGCCATCACATTGGAGGCTGAATCACCTACCAAAATAATGTCAATTCCTGATTGGTCAACAATTTTTGCCATTGTATAATCATAAGAGGTTAACATAGCAATTTTTTCATTATTAGCTTTCATTTCTAATAACGATTTGATGGTAATGCGTTTGTATTCTTTTTTGGCTGCGGACATAGTCATTATTTTTAAATTGAGTCTTTATTATCTGTTTTACTTATAAAGGATGGAAATAAATAAGGGGCAAATGCTTCTACGGGTTTATATAAAACGGACTTGTTAAGGGTTTCTGGTTTAACAAAAGGAATGTGATTGATGAGTCTGTTAAAAAATAGGATAACAAAGCTGAGTATGAGCGCTACTTTTAAAGCGCCAAACATAGCCCCAAAAATTTTATTTGCCAATCCTAAAGCCATGGTATCGGCTATTTTATCTAAAAGTTTGCCAATTATAATCACAGCAGTAAGGATGGCTATAAAAGTGATAGAAAAGGCAATAATATGAATGTATTTGGCATCCAAGCTTAAATGTTTTGAAATGAAATTGGTAGCGTAATCAGAAAAATGAATGGCTCCATATAATCCTCCCGCTAAGGCTAATAGCGTGGCAATTTCAATAAAAAAACCTTTCATAAAACCTCTTACCAGTCCAAATAATAGAAGAAGTCCTATAACAACATCAATCGTATTCATATTTTTTTTAGCAAAGATAACAATTAAGTAAACGGTTTAATTTACAAACAAAATATTTAAAGGTTCTTGCAAATAAACCAAAATTTTTGCAGCAATTTTAAAATTCAAACTCGCCATTGCCTCGGCATATTGATTGATTTGTATTTGATGTGACTCCTTTGGTTTGCCGGTTTTATAATCAATTATAATAGCTTGATTATCATTTATTATTAAACGGTCGAGCCGATAAATTTGTTTTTCATTTGTTACAATTTCACACTCATTATAAACGGTATTGTTGTTTGAAAAACAGCTTTTTAATAGCGGATGGTTTACCAAACCGCTTAACAAATCCTTAAAATTTAAAGCCACTTCTTGACTTATTTTTCCTGTTTTTTGGTATTGATTAACCGCAATATTAACATCGTCTGCGGTTTTTATTTCGGCTAAAATATCGTGTAACAAGGTACCATAATCGGCGGCATCTTGCTGTGCCTCACTCCAATACTTTGATGCATTTGTCACGATTTTAATGTTATGACTATCCCAATCGGTTGAAATAGAAGTTAATACTAAGGTTTGATTGATGTCTATTTTTTCATTTTCATTTTGCTGTAAACGCTTGCAATTGCCAAAACAATAAGTGCGTTGACCAGCTTGCCAAAGCCGATTTGTTTTTAAATAATCCTCAAATATTTTGCCATAAGTAATGCTTATAGTCGTTGCCGATGGCGGCTCCGTAATGATGTATAATTGCTCTACAGCCCTTGTCAAACCTACATAAAGTAAGTTCATATTATCTAATTCTAAGGCTATTTTTCGTTGGGCATAAAGTGCCTGTCCAATACGGTCAGTTTTTTCAAGTTTTTGTCCACCTTCTAATAAAATACTTTCAAAATTGTTAAAATCAGCTGGGTTTTCAGGATGATACCATTCTGTTGCATTTTTATCACTATAAATATTTTCGTTATTCGGAAAAATAACAATTGGAAATTCTAAACCTTTGGCTTTGTGGATGGTTAAAATTTGGATGGCCTTAGTGTTTTTTGAGGAGACGATGCTTAAATCAGCTTTTTTCTCTTCAAAGAATTCTAAAAACTGCTGCAAGCCTCCTTTTTGTTGTTGTTCAAATTTCAAAACTTCTTCTAAAAAGAATTGAATGTAAGCATCGGATGTTTTTACCAATTTAAAAGCCCTAACCAAATAAGTAATAGCTTGATAAATTGCCAGTTGGTTAAATTTTGATTCCTTAAAATCAATGCCAAAAGTTGCCAAACTTCGTTGTAATTCGGCCTTTGATTGCTTGGTTAAGTCGGCCAATAAATCGGCTAAATCTATTGGTATTGCAAAATGCTGATGTAAAAAACCAAGAGCTTTAGCCAAAGATTTTTTGTCGATTTCTTGCACCAAATACCTTAAAAAGTTAAGACAAAAGTCAACGGATTTTGACTGGTAGAGCAAGAGTGAATCGGAACTTACAATTTCATAGCCGGCTATAGATAGGTTTTTGGCAATTTCAACACCCGTTTTCTTACTGCGCACTAGCACACAAACCTCACCAAAATGATACTTTGGATCAAGGTTTTTTAAAATTTCTAAAATTTTATCAGAATAGGTCTCTTTTTCGGACTTTTCTTTTGGGGATTTTTCTAAAAAATCAATCTGAACATAGCCTCCTTTTTTAGAATTTTCATTTTGGTTCGTTCCAAATTCATATAAATTTTTGTGACTTTCGTCTGATAAATATTTAGCCGAATTTTTAAAAAACCCATTGTTAAATTTGACAATTTCGCTATAACTTCTAAAATTTGTATCTAATGCTTTAACTTCCTTATCAATAAAAAAAGGATTTTCGACTAAAGGCGCTTCATCACCTTTTGTTTTGCTCAAGCTTATAAATTGCTGGGCTTTGCCACCGCGCCAACGGTAAATAGCTTGTTTGGCATCGCCAACCAAAAACAAACTACTATCACCTTGATGCAAAGCATTGCCAATTAATGGAATGAGATTTTCCCACTGAAAAACCGAGGTGTCTTGCATTTCGTCAATAAAAAAATGACTGTATTTTTCTCCTATTTTTTCGTAGATAAAAGAGGCCGGTTCATTTTTAAGATGATTTCGAATGAGCTGGTTAAACTCAGAATTTAGCCTAATATTATGGTCAATTTTATAAGTTTCGACGCATTTATTCAACTCCGATAAAACCGAAAGGGGGATGAGTTTTGTGATAATTAATTTGGCTAAAACATAGTTAGCATATTGTTTTGAAAATAGGTTTTCTACCTCTGTAAAAATATTAAGTAAGTGGTTTGAATGCGCATCAATGGCTGCTTTATCGGCTAAAGCGGTGTCATTTTTATACCATTTACTACCGGCAATATTTTTAGCTAAACGGCCTTCAAAGTTTATAGTTTCAAAATCACTGTTAATGAGCTTTTTTAAAAAATTAGGAAAATCTGATTGTAAAAATGCATTTGAACTGATGCCATTAACAGTTATAATATCAAGCCCTTTTTCGCCCAAAGTAGCGGCCTCTTTTTCAAAAGTTTGGATGCGTTTGTGCAAAATTTTATGAAGGGTGCTAAAATCGGTTAAGGTTTTGTTGTTTAAGGTTTCAACTTCTAAAATGGCATCTTCATCGGCTAACAAATTAGCGATGTTATTTAGGGCAAACGTTACATCCCACGTTTCATCTTGTTGCCATTTAAACAGAGCAAAAAGCAATAGAACATTGGTAATATTTTGATCTTTGCCAATCTTTGAAATTAATAAGTCAACGGCATTTGTCAAAACGTTTTTGGTATTTAACTCCACTTCAAAATTCAAGCTCAAGCCCAAATCGAAGGCAAAATTCTTGATTAATTTATAGGTAAAGCTATCAATGGTAGTAATTGAAAACGCCGAATAATTATTTAGTATTTCATTGAGCACTAAGCTTGCGCGTTGTTGTAATTGATTTTTACTTATTGACGTTTCCTCACAAAGTTGCAGTGCCAAGTCGTTAAAAGCACCATCAGAAATGGCTTTCAAATTTGATAAAACGCGCGCTTTCATTTCTTGAGCTGCTTTATTGGTAAAGGTAATCGCTAAAATTTGTTTAAACCGATAGGTATTTGGGGTGCTTAAAATAATTTTAAGATACGATTTTACCAGTGTAAATGTTTTGCCACTTCCGGCAGAGGCATTGTAAACTTGAAATGAAGCGAGGTCTTTCAAAATAAAAAATTTAGGGCAAAGTAAACATTTTGAGACTATTTTTAAGGATTTTGTTTTTTATTCTAAAGGCGCTCTAACAATTAACAAAGGAATGTTAATTTTATGTCTAACGGCGCTAATAGTCGTTCCAAAAATGAAGTCTTTAAACCATTTATGACCGTGGGAACCCAATACCAATATATCGCTATCAAAACTTTTTACCAATTTAGGAATGGCAACTTTAGGGCTTCCATAGCCTAAGTTTGTTGTAACATCATAACCCAATTGGCGAATAGATTCGGCATAATTATCGAGCACTTTTTGATCGCTAATCGCTTCATAATCTACACTATCATCACCATAAACAATAGCTACTACACTTTCAACAATATGAATAAATTGATAACGTGTATCTTTATCACCTAAAGCTAAAGCGTGCTGCAACACGTTATTATCAATATCGCTAAAGTCGAGTGCCAAAGTAATTTTAGAGTATTTTGGTTTAATTATATTTTGAGGCGCTTCACTATTGGAGTGAAATCGCCGTGTTTTTTTATCGGCATTCTTTTTTATTAAGGGCACAAAACTGATGTATAATAAAATACCAAAAACCAATAGCAAAATAGGAAGCATAAAACCAAAAAGCACTAAAGGATGTTCGCTTGTGGTTAACCATGTTTTGAGTTCTTCGAAAACTAATTTTGCATTTAATGAGATAATAATTAGGGCGATAAACCAAGAAATTAGCTTGGTTATCGGTTTAATGGCGAAGTCTAACATCAGTTTTTTATCGCTAACAAAATGAATCAATGGAATCACTGCAAAACCTAACTGCAAACTCAAAATTACCTGACTTAAAATCAGCAATTTTCCGGTATAAGATTCTCCAAAATAGAGCAGTACAAATATAGCAGGAATGATGGCAAGCAAGCGCGTAATCATGCGCCTAGCCCAAGGCTGAATTCTAAAATTTATAAAACCTTCCATAATAATTTGACCAGCCAAAGTTCCTGTTAAAGTAGAGCTCTGCCCGGCAGCTATTAAGGCGATTGCAAATAAAATTGGTGCAAAATCACTTCCTAAAAGCGGTGCTAACAAACGATGTGCATCTTGAATTTCTGAAACCTGATACATACCAATTTTGTAAAAAGTAGCGGCTGCCAAAATCAAAATGGCGGCATTGACAAATAATGCCAAATTTAAGGCTATAGCCGAATCAATTAAATTAAACTTTAGCGCTTCCTTAATTTTAATCTTTGTTTTTGTGAACTTACGGCTTTGAACCAAAGAGGAATGCAAATATAAATTATGTGGCATCACCGTTGCACCAATGATGCCGATAGCAATATATAGCGCCGCTTCGTTTTGTAAAGAAGGTATAAAACCTTGCATAAGCTCAGAAACTTGAGGCTTTGCTAGAATCATTTCAATAAAAAATGCCGAGCCTATTACGGCAACTAAAGCTAAAATAAAAGCTTCCATTTTACGCATCCCTTTATTGATGAGAAATAATAGCAAAAAGGTATCTAAAAATGTAAGGCCTACGCCCCACAATAAAGGAATGTTAAACAATAATTGTAAACCGATGGCCATACCTAAAACTTCGGCCAAATCGCAAGCAATTATGGCTATTTCGGCCATTATATAAAGGCTAATATTTACAAAAGGTGGGTAGCTTTCTTTGCAGGCTTGAGCTAAATCTCTTTGACGCACAATTCCTAAACGCGCACTTAAACTTTGTAACACAATTGCCATAATATTCGACATAAGCAATACCCAAAGTAAGGTGTAACCAAACTGGCTGCCTCCTGCAATATCGGTTGCCCAATTACCTGGATCCATATAGCCAACACTTATTAAATAGGCAGGACCCATAAAGGCAAATAATTTTTTAAAAAAGCCTTTTTTATCGGTGGTATCAACAGTTTGATGAACTTCTTCTAATGAGTTTTTTAAATTTGGATTCATTGTTTATTGACAATTATATTGAGAACTAAAGTTTGTGAAATTAGAATATTTTGTTTGTTTTTCAACGGTGGTATCAACAGTTTGATGAACTTCTTCTAATGAGTTTTTTAAATTTGGATTCATTGTTTATTGACAATTATAATGAGAACTAAAGTTTGTGAAATTAGAATATTTTGTTTGTTTTTCAACGAATGCATTTAATTTTATTCGTGTATTCGTAGCAAATTTTAGTGCAAAATACAAATTAATTTTGGGTGTATCATCTTAAAAATAACTATAAAATGCCATAATTATTTACCTTTGAAATAAAAAACCACCGATGCAAAACCAAGCTCATTTATTCTCATTACCTGCCGATTGCACCTATCTTAATGGCGCTTATATGTCGCCTTTATTGAATAGTGTTGCAAAAATTGGACAAGAAAATCTTTTAAAAAAGCAAAATCCCACTCAAATTAGTGGTTCCGATTTTTTTATCCACACAAAAACGTTAAAGCAAAAATTTGCCCAATTAATTGAGTTAGATGATTATGAGCAAATAGCTGTAATTCCCTCAGTTTCTTATGGTATGGCTACGGTAGCAAATAACATTGTGCTAAAATCTGGTGATGAAATTGTACTATTGCAAGAACAATTTCCCAGTAATGTGTATGTTTGGCAGAAGTTAGCCGATAAATACGGCGCAAAAATTGTTTTTGTAGCTGCCCCAAAAATTGAAAAAAATCGCGCGCAACTTTGGAATAAAGCCGTTTTAAAAGCCATTAATTCAAAAACTGCTGTTGTTGCTTTGCCTCAAAACCATTGGGCTGACGGCACATTGTTTGATTTAATCGCCATCCGTAAAAAAAGCAGCGCCCACCATGCTTTATTGATTATTGACGGCACACAAAGTGTTGGTGCTTTGCCATTTTCGGTTGCCAAAATTCAACCCGATGCCTTGATTTGTGCAGGATATAAATGGTTATTGGGCGCTTATGGTCTCGGTTTAGCTTATTACAGTAAAAACTTTAACCAAGGAAATCCGATAGAAGAAAATTGGATTAACCGCTATAATAGTGAGGATTTTACGGGTTTGGTAAATTATGAATCGCGCTACCAACCAAAAGCCGGGCGCTATAATATGGGAGAATTCAGCAATTTTGTTTACACCCCAATGTTGACGGCCGCTATTGAACAAATTTTGGAGTGGAAAACCCAAAATATTCAAGATTATTGTCAACAAATCGCTGCTAAAGCGGTAAATGAACTTCAAAGTTTAGGCTGTTTTATTGAAGATGAAGCCTTTCGCGCTAAGCATCTATTTGGTATTTATTTACCTGATACTATTGATATTGAAAATTTAAAAGCCAGTTTTAACAAACATAAAATTTTTGTTTCCTTTAGAGGAAAAGCCATTCGGGTTTCGCCAAATATTTATAACACCAAAGCCGACTTTGACAACCTGTTAACTTGCTTTAAAGAAGTCATTTCGTAAAATATTTTAAATTACCTGTCCTTAATTACATTTTTTAAATAAGCAAGACTGGCTTATCTTTGCCAAAATTTAAGCCGATTTGAGTCTCAATAAACTGGTAGCTGCACTCGAAAAAAACGAACGAGTTGATGCCTTATCTCAATCCATTCTGTTGCCTAATAACCAAATTAATATTTCTAATTTGGCAGGCTCAGCCTTGTCTTTTGCCATTTCTGGAGCTTTTAAAAAAAGTGAATTACCTTTTTTAGTCATTTTAACTGACAAGGAAGAGGCTGCTTATTACCTCAATGATTTAGAACAACTTATAGGTGATAAAAATGTGCTATTTTATCCAGATTCTTACCGCCGACCTTATCAAATTGAAGAAACTAATAATGCCAATATATTATTGCGCGCCGAGGTTTTAAATCACATCAATTCCCGAAAAAAGCCCGCTTTAATTTTGAGCTATCCCGAAGCTTTATTCGAAAAAGTGGTTACCAAAGCCGAACTCAATAGAAACACCCTCAAAATTGAAGTCGGCGACGAATTATCGCTCGACTTTATCAATGAGCTGCTTTTTGAAATGCATTTTGAACGCGTTGACTTTGTTTCTGAACCGGGACAATTTGCCGTTAGAGGTGGTATCATTGACGTTTTTTCCTTTTCTAATGAAGAACCTTATCGGATTTCGTTTTTTGGCGACCAAGTAGATAGCATCCGCACTTTTGACGTTGAAACACAATTATCTATTGCTAAAATCAACAAATTGAGCATTATGCCCAATGTTGAAAATAAAACTTTAGAGGAAAAACGCGATTCCTTTTTAAATTACATCTCTAATAAATCGGTAGTTTTTGTAAAAGACCAACCATTTTTAGCGAATAAATTAGATGATTTGTTTTTAAAGGCTCAAGAAACTTTCAAAAGTTTAGACGGTTTGCTCACACCTTTGCAACCCGAAGAATTGTTTTGTAACGGATTGACCATTAATTCGCAATTAAAAGGGTTCACTTTAGTCAATATCAGCTATTCTGAATCAAATTCCGGGGCACAATCAAACGCCAATAAGCACCAAAAAACCATTGCTTGGCACACCAAACCGCAAGCTGTTTTTAATAAGCAATTCGATTTGCTTTTAAACGATTTAAATGCGCACACCAGCAACGGATTTACTAATTATTTGTGTTGTACAAATGAAAAGCAAGCCGAGCGATTTCACGATATTTTTAAAGAGTTAGACACGACCATTCAATATAAAACACTCGTTTATCCACTTTATCAAGGCTTTACAGACCAAGATACTAAAATTGTTTGCTATACCGACCATCAAATATTTGAACGCTATTACAAATTCCGACTCAAAAACGGATTTGCTAAAAAGCAAGCCATCACTTTAAAGGAGTTGACTAACCTCGAAATTGGCGATTATGTAACGCATATTGATCACGGCATTGGCAAATTTGGCGGCCTTCAAAAAATTGAGGTTGAAGGCAAAACACAAGAAGCCATTAAATTAATTTATGGAGACAGAGATGTGCTTTATATCAGCATTCACGCGCTTTATAAAATTGCCAAATACAATGGCAAAGACGGCATTGCACCCAAACTATTTAAGTTAGGCTCAGGTGCTTGGCAAAAATTAAAACAAAAAACCAAAACGCGTGTTAAGCAAATTGCTTACGATTTAATTAAGCTTTACGCAAAACGCAAAATGCAAAAGGGATTTGCTTTTAATCAGGATACGTATTTGCAAGACGAATTAGAAGCGAGCTTTTTATTTGAAGATACACCCGATCAATACAAAGCCACACAAGATGTTAAAGCCGATATGGAGCATGAGCAACCTATGGATCGGTTGGTTTGTGGCGACGTGGGCTTTGGCAAAACCGAAGTTGCCATTCGCGCGGCTTTTAAGGCGGTTGATAACGGCAAGCAAGTAGCCATTTTAGTGCCTACTACCATTTTGGCATTTCAACATTTTAAAACCTTTGCCGAAAGACTTAAAGATTTTCCGATAACGGTTGATTATTTAAATCGCTTTAGAACTTCTAAGGAGCGTGCTCAAGTTTTAGAATCATTGCAAAACGGAAAAATTGATATCGTAATCGGCACACACCAGTTGGTAAACAAGGCTATCAACTTTAAAGATTTGGGGTTGCTCATTGTTGACGAAGAGCAAAAATTTGGTGTAGCCGTAAAAGACAAACTCAAAACCATAAAAGAAAATGTTGATACCTTAACTTTAACGGCAACACCAATACCAAGAACGCTTCAGTTTTCACTGATGGCGGCGCGCGATTTATCGGTAATAAATACGCCGCCACCTAATAGACATCCCATTGAAACACAGGTTATCCGCTTTAGCGAAGAACTCATTCGCGATGCTTTGCAATATGAAATTTCGAGAGGCGGGCAGATATTTTTTATCCACAATCGGATAGAAACCATAAAAGAAGTGGCAGGCATGTTGCAACGCTTGTTGCCCGATGCCAAAATTGGCATTGGTCACGGTCAAATGGACGGCAAAAAATTAGAGCAATTGATGCTCAGCTTTATGGACAATCAGTTTGATATCTTGGTTTCGACAACCATTGTTGAAAGTGGTTTAGATATTAGCAATGCCAATACCATTTTTATAAATAACGCCCATAATTTTGGACTTTCAGATTTGCATCAAATGCGCGGCAGGGTTGGACGCTCAAACAAAAAGGCATTCTGCTATTTAATAACACCTCCATTTCACGCAATGACCGATGAGGCGCGCAAACGCATTCAGGCACTTGAGCTATTTTCCGATTTGGGAAGTGGTTTTCAAATTGCGATGAAAGACTTAGAAATTCGCGGAGCAGGTGATTTATTAGGAGGCGAACAAAGTGGATTTATCAATGATATCGGATTTGAAACCTATCAAAAAATATTGAATGAAGCTATTGATGAACTTAAAGAAAATGAGTTCAAAACCCTTTATAATGAACAAGATAACGAAGATAAATTGTTTGTAAAAGACGTTCAGATTGATGCTGATTTTGAAATTCTGTTTCCCGATAATTACATCAATGTGATAACCGAACGCTTAAATTTATACCGTGAACTCAACGACTTAAAAGATGAACAAGCTTTGCTTGCTTTCGAAAATAATTTGATAGATCGGTTTGGGGCTTTGCCAAAACCAGTTATAAATTTGATGGATAGTGTGCGGTTAAAATGGCTGGCTAAACAACTTGGAATTGAACGCATTATTTTAAAAAAGCACCGCTTATTAGGTTATTTTATTGCCGACCACAAAAGTGGCTTTTACCAATCTCAAACCTTTAAAAAAGTTATAGATTATATCAAAA
>Ga0210058_1003010_pt1 | contig 13396 bp, 9 predicted proteins | sample CryGeymeta201511_FD_183979 | JGI IMG/M metagenome (GOLD analysis project Ga0210058, IMG submission 183979) | Groundwater microbial communities from Crystal Geyser aquifers in Utah, USA - Crystal Geyser metaG 2015-11 (SPAdes) (version 2) | ecosystem: Environmental > Aquatic > Deep subsurface >...
AGCAAAATAGTCAGGTCGGGAGTCAGGCCGCCAGTGGCGAAGGTGACGACGCGGCGCAATTCCACCAAATCAATGCGATGGCCGTAGCCCTGATAGGCGATGGTCGAATCAGCATAGCGGTCACACAACACAATTTCTCCCAGCGCCAGACGCGGGCGGATGACTTCTTCCACAATCTGAGCGCGGGCGGCCTGAAAGAGCAAAATTTCGGTGCGCGGATTCATCTCCGTGTTTTTGAGATTGCCCAGCACGTCGCGGATTTGTTCACCAATGGAGGTTCCGCCCGGCTCGCGGGTCGGGAAGACGGTGTAGCCGCTTTCGCGCAAAAATTGCACCAGCGCGGGGATGTGCGAGGTCTTACCTGCGCCTTCGGGGCCTTCAAGCGTGATGAACATGGCGTTAATCTCGAAAAATCCGCACGTAGCGGCGCGGTTCTTTGCCGTAAGAATGGCTGACCAAATCGGCAGCACGCGCCATTTCGTGCTGAATGCGGCGGATGACAGGCCCGGCGGGCGGCATGTCAACATAGCGCTCGCCGTTACGCACAGCGGAGATGGCGGCCTCCGTCTCGTTGCGGACAGGATCGTCAGCGTCGAAAGTTGCCGGGCTAAAACCCTCGCCCGTCGGGCTGCCCGCTAAATTGAACAGATCGCTCAAAAATTGGTCAATCTGGCTGACGCTATTGGCGCGCAAAACGTAAATGGGCATTCCGCGCTGTTCGGCGTCGGCGATGGTGGCGTGGTGGTCGCGGTAGTAAGAGCGCAGGGTAATCAGCGCGCTGGCTTCGTCAATGGTGTGAACAATAATTGCCGGAACGCCCAGGCGCTTGGCGCTCTGCATCAACCGGTTACGCGCCACGCCGTAGGGGTAAATTTTGACGGGCTGGAGCCTGGAACTCGCCGCCGGAGCGGGTTCGGCAAGAGACGATGGACGCTTGAGCGCGAATGCTCCGCGTTCCTCCGCTGCCTGTCGTCCGCTGTCAGCGAGACGATTTCCGCGCAGATTTGTTGCCACCGCGGCTGGCGCAGCTTTCTCAACCCGAATTTTGCCGTCGGCTTCGCGGGTGCGGACTTCGGGCTGAAGCGGATAGCCGCGCAGGAAGGCGTCTACGGCGGCAGTGATATCCGCGTGGATGGCGAATTGGTCGCGGCTCTGAATTTCGATGAGCACATCAAAGGTTGGCGGAGCGCGGCGCTCTAAAACGGTTTTTTGTGTGCCACGGCGGCGGGCTTCCTCGTCAGAGAGCGTCACCGCTTCGATGCCGCCCACCAGATCGGAGAGCGTCGGGTTTTGAAGCAGATTATCCAGCGTTTGGCCGTGCGCCGTGCCGATGAGTTGCACGCCGCGTTCAGCAATGGTACGGGCAGCCAGGGCTTCCAGCTCACGCCCAATTTCGTCAATGACAATGACTTCGGGGTTGTGGTTTTCGACGGCTTCAATCATCACTTCATGTTGAAGTGTTGGCACTTTGACCTGCATCCGGCGGGCTTTGCCAACGGCGGGGTGCGGCACATCGCCGTCGCCGCCGATTTCGTTGGAAGTATCCACGATGACAACGCGCCTGGTCTCGGCCAGGATGCGAGCGGCCTCACGCAGCAGGGTGGTTTTGCCCACGCCGGGGCGGCCCAGAATCAGCACTGATTGGCCGCTTTCGATCATATCCTTAATGATTTCAATGGTGCCATATACCGCGCGCCCAACACGCAATGTCAGCCCGACAATACGTCCGCGCCGGTTGCGAATGGCGGAGATGCGGTGCAGGGTGCGCTCAATGCCAGCGCGGTTGTCGGCGTCAAAATCGCCGAGGCCTTTGACGACGTGCGTCAGTTCTTCGGCAGTGATTTCGCTTTCGCGCAGGGTGATTTCGCCATCCACAAAGCGGGCAGTGGGCGCGCGTCCCAGGTCGAGAATGATTTCCAGCAGTTTGTCGTAGTGGTTGGCTGCATGAACGGCATCAACAATGCTGGTGGGTAGTGTGTTGAGCAGGGCGTCGAGGTCGTCAGTGATTTTTCGCTGAGTGTTCATAAACAGTTCCAAGTGAGTGAAAGTTGGTAATTACCTGCCCGCGACTAAAGTCCTGCCTTATTCCGTTGCGGAAGTCCGCTTAAGCGGACTTGTTTTTCCTGAGGCAGGGCGCTTGCCCCCGCATGGGGTCTTGCCCACCGAAACGGCGCAAATCGCCACAGGCAGGCAGCTACGAAAGTTGGCGGTAATTGCTCAGTTCCGCGGGGCTGAAGCCGCCTGCTCAGTATGTGGAAGCCCTTCGGACTGGCGCAACGAGTCCGCTTTAGCAGACTTTCATGAGCTGAGACAGGACTTTAGTCCAACGAAACACTGCGGCTGAGCAGTTACAGCTGGAGGCTGATTTGCGCTGTGATTATAAATGCCCAGCGCTCAATTTTGGAGAGGAAAAACACGGGTGATTACCCACAAGCTGCCAATTTCCGTTCTGTGGACAAAAGCGGCAGAAATGTCGCGCTACGTTATGCAACATTTCTGCCAGGGTGGAGCAAAGATGTGGGTAATCGCCAGAGGAACAGTCTAAAAGCGTTGCGCGGCAAATGGACGCAGGTCAAAAGCCGGGGCGCGTCCGTTTGCCAGCGCGGCGACGACGGCGCCGGTGCCGGGACCCAGGCTCAGCCCCAGCATGGCGTGGCCGGTGGCGAGAATCAAATTCGCGCGGCGCGGCGCAAAGCCGATTATCGGCAGGCCGTCGGGGGTGGTTGGGCGCAGTCCGGCCCAGGTTTCTTCAATCTCCAACTTTTCATCCAACTGAAGGTATTCGCGCGCGGCGCGCTCGATGGCGGCCAGCCAGCGCGGGTTGGGCGTGGTGGACATTTTGCCAATTTCCAGCCGCCCGGTGAAGCGCAGCCGATTTTTTAGCGGGGAAGCCCCCCGCAGGGGGGTGATGGCGACTTTGCGCTCGCCAAGTAAAAGCGCCTGGCGCGGCAAAACGCTGGGGGCTTTGGCCGTCAGGCTGTAGCCGCGCGCCGGCTGAATGGGCAGAGTCAGCCCCAGGCCGCGCGCCACGGCTGGCGACCAGGCGCCAGCCGCGAGAATGACCAGCGCCGCTTCAAACTCTTCGGCGGGGGTATGCACGCGGGTAATTTTTCCGTTTTGCGTTTCAAAACCGGTGACCGGCGTATTGGGGCGCAAGTCCGCGCCGAGGGCGAGTACCCGCTGCCGGAGCAGGCGCAAAAATTCCGCCGGGTGGAGCGAGGCGTCGCCGGTGAAATGCACGCCGCCGAGGACGCTTGCGCGGGCGAGCGGCTCGCGCGCGTGGACCGCCTCCCGATTCAAAATTTCGGCGGGCAGGCCGTTTTGCTGGAGAATTTCGGCTTCGTGTTTGCCGCCGGCAAAGGCGGCTTCGGTCTGGTAGAGAAAAAGCAGGCCGGTTGGCGCGTAGGCGCAGTCGAAATTTTCGGCGGCGATGATTTCGCTAAATTTTCCAGCGCTGAGCAGGCCGAGCGCTTTGAAGGCCGGGATGGCGCGGCGCACGTTTTCTTCGGTGCAGGCGGCGGCGAATTGCATCAACCAGCGCAAATAGGCCGGGTCGGCGCTGATTTTCAGGCCGAAGGGGCTGTTGGCAGGGTCGAGCAGCCACTTCAGCGCGGCGGGGATGACGCCTGGCGCGGCCAACGGAATGATGTGGCTGGGGACGATATGCCCGGCGTTGCCGCTCGAACTGCCCGCGCCGATTTCGGCGGCATCCAGCAGGGTGACGCTGCGCCCGCTCTGGAGCAGGGCGTAGGCGCAGTTTAGCCCGATGGAGCCGCCGCCGATGATCAGAATGTCGGTTTTGATGGTCATGGTTTTCTCCCGAAGTGGCGGTTACTTAACGGATGTTACGCAGCAAGAACCCTGTGGCGCGACATTTATGTCGCGGTTGTGCCGGGAAAATCGGAGACGCGCGTTTTTCTTCATCACAGGGTCGTTTGATCGGCTTCAGGTGGCTAAAAATTGGCGTCAGCCAATTTTTAGCCACGACATAAATGTCGTGCTACGATGTTCCGCGTAACAGCAGTTACTTAACTGATGTTACGCAGCAAGAACCAGTGGCGCGATATATATGTCACGGTTGCGCCGCAGAAACCGGAAAACTGAAATTTTAGAGCCGTTTGATAGGCACTGAACAGATAAGAACCCGTCCAAAAAATTGGCAAAATGGGCAGCCAACGGTGGCGCAAATCTGCGATTTGCGCGGGCCTTGCTCCACCTGCCCCGTTTTTCGGATAGACTCTAAAAATTGGCGTCAGCCAGATTTCAGCACGACATAAATGTCGTGCTACGGTGTATCGCGTAACATCAGTTACTTAATGCCATTTGCGAACGGGTCTCGTTCATCCACCAGCAACTGCCCCTCGGCCATCACCCAGGCCTCGCCGGTGATGGTGGGGATGATTGCTTCGCCCTGAATTTGTACCCGGCCCTCGAAGATGCTGCCGACGACAGATTCCTGCCGCCAGGTTTGCCCCTCGCGGATGATTTTATCGGCGGCGAGGCAGGCCAGTTTGGCGCTGGTGCCGGTGCCGCAGGGCGAGCGGTCGTAGGCTTTGCCGGGGCAAAGCACAAAACTGCGGCTGTCGGCGCGCGGTGTGGGCGCGAAGAGTTCCACGTGGTCAATGGCATGGCCGTCGGGGGCGGTGATGCCCATTTGAGTGTAGGCGGCGCGGATGCGCCAGGCCAGGTCGGTCAGCGGTTCCAGGTTTTGCGGGGAAACTTCCAGGCCGTGGTCGTGGCACAGAAAAAACCAGTTGCCGCCCCAGGCTACGTCGCCATGCAGGGTTTGCCCGTCTACTTGCACGGCGAGATGTTTCAGCAGGCGGTAGGACGGAATATTGCGGACGGAGACGCGGTTGGGGTAGGAAGCCGCGTTCTCTGGCGTTTTTTGGGCGGGGTGGAGCGTGGCTTCGACGACTCCCACCGAAGTTTCGATGCGGTAGGCACCGGGCGTGATTTTGCCCTGGTAGGAAAGCGAAGCCATCAGGCCGATGGTGCCGTGCCCGCACATGCCCAGGTAGCCGACGTTGTTGAAGTAGATGACGCCCAACTGACAGGTTGAGTCGGCGGGTTGCACCAGCAGCGCGCCAACCAGCACATCCGCGCCGCGCGGTTCGTTGAGTACCTGGCTGCGGAAGGTGTCAAAATTTTGCTCGAGGCGGAATAATTTTTCGGCAACGGAACCAGCGCCCAGGTCGGGGAAGTTTTCGCTGATTAAGCGGGTCGGCTCGCCGCCAGTGTGAGAGTCCAAAAATGGGATGCGTTTCATCGCGGCCTCCATCTATCGAAAAGATTAACCACAACGGTAACGCAGGAGCACAATGGAAAACCATTAAAAGATTTTCCGTCGTGTTCCGTCGTTGACTTCGTGGTTAAATGCTCTTAAAAATCTGTTCAAATTCGGCGCGGTCGGCTGCGGGCAGAGGCAGCAGCGGGCGGCGCGGCGCGCCAACGGCGAAGCCGAGCAGTTCACAGCCGCGCTTCACTTTTTGAGTGTAGCCGCCGCTTTCCAGGTTGCGTATCAGCGGTAGGAGTTTTTGCATGGCGGCGCGGGCGGCGGAGAAGTTGCCTTGCAGCGCGGCTTCCAGCACGGCGGCGTGCTGACGCGGGGCGCAGGAGGCCGCGCCGCCAATCCAGGCGGTCGTTCCCCACAGAAAATAATCCAGCGCCTGGTCGTCCGAGCCGCAAATCATCTGATAGCGCTCGCCGTAGCGTAGGCGGAATTCGTAGACGCGGCTCATCTCGCCGGAGGCTTCTTTGATGCCGATGACATTGGGCAGGTCGAGCAGGCCGTCCAGCACATCGTAGCCGACTTCCGTTCCGGCGCGCCAGGGAAAATTGTAGAGCGTGATGGGAATGCTGACGCTTTGGGCGACGGCGCGGTAATGCGCCAGCAGCTCGCGCTGGGTGGGGCGCGAGTAGGGCGGCACGGCCACCATCAGCGCGTCGTAGCCGATGGTTTCGGCGGCCTGCGAGTAGCGGATGACATCGCGCGTGGCGCCGGAGTTGGTTCCGGCGATGAGCGTGACCCGCCCTTTGACCTGTTCTTTGACAAACTGAAAGAGTTCCAGCCGTTCGGCTTCGCTCAGGGCGTAGACTTCGCCGGTGGTGCCGCCAGGCACCAGGCCGCTGATACCGTTTTCGATGAGAAATTCAATCAGGTCGGCCAAAACCGGGTAGTTGATGGTTTCGTCGGCGTGGAAGGGGGTGACGATGGGGGCGTAGATGCCAGTCAGATGCATGGGAGACTCCTGGAAAGGGTGAATTTCTACTGTTCGATTTTTACCTGCGCGCCGCCTTGCTGAACGGAGTCCACCGCCGCGAAAGCGGCCTGGGTGACGCCAATCAGTTGCGCGTAGGGGATGGGCGGCGTTCCGGTCAAAACTCCGCGCACGAGTGCTTGCATTTCGGCCAGATGACCTTTGTCCTGGCTGGTCTTTTTCTCTTTCTTCCTGCCATCTTGCACCGTTTCCAGCCGCCGAAAATCATCCAGCACGGCGATCTTTCCGCCGCAGAAAACTTCGACCCGCTCTTTGGGGAAGGATTTGTCGCCGTTGGCGAGATAATCCAACACGCCCAGCGAGCCATCGGCAAATGTGAAAGTCATCGTCACGTTGTCGGCGCGATATTTGCCGCCATCTGGCAGCGCGGCGGCGCGCACGGCAACCGGCGCGGAACCGGCCAAAAAGGTGAAAAAGTCAATAAAATGGCAGGCCTCGCCGATGATGCGTCCACCGCCCTGCAGCGGGTCCTGCGTCCAGTGATTGAGCGGAATGTAGCCGGCGTTGACGCGGTAGTGCATGTACAACGCTTCTGCGCGGTTGGCAAAGTGCGCGGCAAGTTGCGCGGCCAGCGGCGCAAAGCGGCGGTTGAAACCAATCGTTAGCAGTTGTTGGTTGGTGGTTGACAGTTGTTCACGGATAACTGTCAACTGACCACTATCAACTGCCAGCGGTTTTTCCACAAAAACGTGTTTGCCCGCCTGCAGGGCTTTCACCGCCAAATGGGCATGCGTGTCGTGACGGGTGAGAATCAACACGGTGTTGATGGCGGGGTCGTTCAAAATTTGCGCCTCGTCCGAGCAAGCGTAGCGGAAGCCGAATTTTTTGCCGGAATGCGCTGCGTGCAGCCCGCCTGTCGAGGCGATGCCGACCAGTTCGACTTCTTTCAGCTTTTTGAGCGCGGGCAGCAGTGTGGCGTTGGCGTACAGCCCCGCCCCGAGCACGCCCACGGTTAGTCGGTTTACCGGTTGTTCGGTTGTGCGGTTGTGCGGTTGGGCGGTTTCCCGGTTGGGCGGTTGTCCGGTTGTTCGGTTGTTCGGTTGGGCGGTTGTCCGGTTTTCCGGTTGGGCGGTTGTCCGGTTTTCCGGTTGGGCGGTTGAACTGGCTAACTGGCTAACTGGATAACTGGCTAACTGGCTAACTGGATATGTCAAGACCACGCCCAAAAACGGTTCTTTCTTCTTGCCGGTGATAATTTCGTAGGCTTCGGGCGCTTGCTCAATGGCGATGCGATGCGTAATCAGGGGCGCAATTTGCAATTTTCCAGTCGCAATCAAATTCACCACTGCTTCAAAGTTGCGGCCCTCCGTCCAGCGCACATAGCCGAGCGGATAATCGCGGCCATTTTCTTCGTAATTGGCGTCGTAGCGCCCCGGGCCGTAGGAGCGCGAGTTGATGAAATTGAGCTCTTTTTCGTAGTAAATTTTGCGCGGCAAAGTCAGCCCCACCGCGCCGGTCGCCACAATGTTGGCGCGGTCGCGGGCAATTGCCCCGGCCAGTTCCACCGGGTCGGCGGATTTTGTGTCGGCGCAGATGATGACGCGGTCGAAGCCGCGCTGGGCGGTAAAGGCGGAGGCGGAGTCGACGGCCTCGGCGCGCAGGCAGGCTGCCGCCCCGAGCTGCTTCGCCAGCCTCACCCGCTGAGGGTTGGTGTCCGTTCCCCAAACGCGGCACCCGGCTGCGGCGGCGAGTTGAATCGTCAGCAGGCCGAGCAGACCCAGCCCAATTACGGCCACATTTTCGCCCAACTGCGCCTCCGTCAGCCGGAATCCATGCAGGGCAATCGCCCCCAGCGTGGTGAACGCGGCTGAGTCAAAATCCACCGCGTCGGGCAGCGGCGTCAGCAAATTGCGTGGCACGAGGTTGTACTCGGCGTGGACGGCGTAGCCGCCGCCCGCGCAGGCCACACGCTGCCCAACGTGAAAGCCATCCATCCCCGCGCCCAGCGCCGCAATCGTCCCGGCGGAGGAGTAGCCGAGCGGCATGGGGCTGTCGAGGCGGTTGAAGGCGGCCTGCAGGGTGGGAACAACGCCCTCGCGCGACATTTTATCCAGCACCTGGCGCACCAAATCGGGGCGCGAGCGCGCCTTGCCGAGCAGGTTTTTCTCGGCGAATTCGACCACCATACGCTCGGTTCCAGCCGAAACGAGCGATGCGGCCACCTGCACCAGGGCCTGCCCGGCGCGCGGCGTGGGGACGGGAACTTCTTCAACGGTGGTTTGTCCGTTCTTTAAATTTTGGAGGAGTTGTTTCATGGCGTTTCCTTGCATTTTAGTTTATCCCAGTTTACCAGTTTCATGTTTCCCTGTCTCTCTATTTTTTCTTTGTCTTTCCACGTCGCGGGATTGGAGTTGTAGCGCAAAACAAAGTTATAATTACTGCCATTCATCTTTTTCCACAGAGGAAGTAACAACAACATGCAGACCCCAGAAGAACATCAACCCGCCAGCTTGGGACGTCGCATCTGGAAATCCGTTTTGGATGCCACGCTCATCCCCGTCCTGGCAATCTTTACCGCTGTTGTTTTGGGCGGCGTGATTATTGCCCTGGTGGGCGGCAACCCCTTTGCCGCCTATATTGGCCTGATGCAGGGCGCGTTCGGCAGCGCCAAAGCCATCAGCGAGACTGCTATTTGGGCAACGCCCTACATTTTCGCCGGGCTGGCAGTTGCGTTGGCTTTCAAGGGCGGCCTGTTCAACATCGGCGCTGAGGGACAGTTGGCGCTGGGTGCAGTGGCCGCCGCGTGGGTTGGTTATGCTCTGCCGGGTATGTTGGGCTTCGACCTGCCTGCTGCCGTTCACATTCCGCTGGTGATTGGGTTTGGTATGTTGGTGGGCGCACTTTGGGGCGCCATCCCTGGTGCCCTCAAGGCGTTTGCTGGCGGGCACGAAGTCATCAACACCATCATGATGAACTATATCGCCCTCAACCTGACCAGTTTTCTGCTCAACGGGCCGATGAAAGACAAAACCCCCACCAACGTCATCGCCCGCACGCCCGAGATCGCTGTCAGCGCGCGCATCCCGGTTCTTTTCGATGGACTGCGTGTCCACTGGGGTTTTTTTTCTGGCGTTGCTGATGGGCGGACGGGAGTCGTTGTCAATGGCTGGCACGCCCCCCTGCTTATCCGCGCCGCCGAACCGCTGATTGCGCTGATGCGCCGCCTGGCTGGCAAAGGCGCCAAAAAGAAAAAGGACTGGCTCAACGCTGAAGACCCGGAAGGCACCTTCATTGCCAAACTGACTCCGGCCTGGCTCAAGCGCGAAATCGGCGCCAAAATTCCGCTGGAAATTCGCCCCTGGCGCAGCCTCTCCACCCGTCTTTTGCGCTGGTTTATTCAGCCAAAACTTGGCGGAAAAACTTTTCTGCGCTTCGTTTTTTGGCTCGAAGGCGTCTTTCCCCACTTTTTCGCCGAAAACGGGCAGTATCCGCTGATTGTGATCAAAAAAGGGTTTTAATTTGCTCCACCCTGCAAAAGCGACATAAATATCGCACAACGTAGCGCGACATGTGGGCAATCTCACCAGATACTTTGGGATGTTTTTTTGCTATAATCAGACCAAACCCGTCCATAAATCAGGAGAGAGACATGCCGAAGGCCGTCCGCCGTTCTGTTGCGCGTTCCAAAAGTTCGTTTTTGCCGCTCTCACCCGCAGAAATTATTGCAGATTACCGCCTGGCCGATCAATCGCGCCAGGCGTCTTTGATTGGCCGCCGTGAAGTCTTGAGCGGCAAAGCCAAATTCGGCATTTTTGGCGACGGAAAAGAAGTCGTCCAACTCGCCATCGCGCGCGCCTTCCGCAAAGGCGACTGGCGCTCTGGCTACTACCGCGACCAGACCTGGATGTTCGCGCTGGGGGTGATGAGCCTGCAACAATTTTTTGCCCAACTTTACGCCCACGCCGACGTGGAACACGAACCCGCCACCGCCGGGCGCGCCATGAACGGTCACTTTGGCAGCCGCCTGCTCAACGCGGACGGCTCGTGGCGCGACCAGACGCAGATGTACAACATCTCGGCAGATGTTTCGCCAACCGCCTCGCAAATGCCGCGCGCCGTCGGCCTGGCCTATGCCTCGGTTTTGTACCGCAACCTGTCCGAGCTTTCGGCCTACCCCAAATTTTCCATCAACGGCAACGAAGTCACCTGGACCAGCATCGGCAACGCCTCCAGCGCCGAGGGCATGTTCTGGGAAAGCGTCAACGCCATCGGCGTGTTGAAAGCGCCCGCCGTGCTGACGGTTTACGATGACGGCTACGGCATTTCCGTCCCCAACCAATTTCAGATGGTGAAAGAAAATATCGGCGAAATTTTGAGCGGCTTCGGGCGCGACGCCAGCGCCCCGCCCGAAAAAGCCGAGCGCGGCTACAACCGCTCCACCGTGCGCGGCTGGGATTACCCCGCCCTGCTCGAAACCTACGCCTCCGCCGCCGAAATCGCGCGCGAATATCACGTCCCAGCGCTGGTGCACGTCACCGAATTGACTCAGCCACAGGGCCACAGCACCAGCGGCAGCCACGAGCGCTACAAATCCGCCGAGCGCCTGGCCTGGGAATCCGAGTTTGACTGCCTGAAAAAAATGCGCGCCTGGCTGCTGGAAAACGACCTGGCAAGCGAAGCCGAACTGGCCGCCTGGGAAAAAGAAGACAAAGAAACGGTGGAAAACGCGCGGAAAGCGGCCTGGGACGCCTACCTGGCGCCGATTGCGCGGGAGCGCGCCGAGGCGGTTGCCCGGCTGAAAGCCTGCTCTGCCGGGGCGACGCCGCAGGCCGATGGCCTGAAACAGGCTGCGGCGCGGCTCGAATCGCTGCCGATTCCTTTTCGGCGCGACATCGCCGCCGCCCTGCACGAGGCGCTGATTCTCACCCGTGGCGAATCGGCGCCGGAGCGGGAAAATCTCGTGGCGCTGGCGGCGAGTTTCCACGCGGAGAATGAATTCCGCTACGCGAGTCAGCTCTATTCCCAAACCGCGCTGAACGTGCCGGAAGTGAAGCCGGTCTACGCCAGCGACGCCCCGGCGCTGATGGGCTTTGAAATCATCAACGCCGCCTTTGACGCCGCTCTGGCGCGTGAACCACGTCTGATTGCCTTTGGCGAGGACGTGGGCAAACTGGGCGACGTGAATCAGGGTTTTCGCGGGATGCAGGAAAAATACGGCGCGCTGCGCGTCAGCGATACCGGCATCCGCGAAGTGACGATTTTGGGGCAGGCGATTGGCCTGGCGCTGCGCGGTCTGCGCCCGATTGCCGAAATTCAATATTTGGATTATTTGCTCTACGCCCTGCAATTAATGTCGGACGACCTGGCGATGCTGCGCTGGCGCACGGCGGGCGGCCAAAAAGCGCCGGTGATTGTGCGCACGCGTGGTCACCGGCTGGAGGGCATCTGGCACAGCGGTTCGCCGATGGCCGGAATTTTGAACCTGGTGCGCGGCATGTACCTGCTCGTTCCGCGCAACATGACTCAGGCGGCAGGTTTTTACAACACGCTTTTGCAGGCCGACGAACCGGCAATTGTGGTGGAATCGCTCAACGGCTATCGCATCAAAGAACGCCTGCCGCAAAACATCGGTGAATTTACCGTGCCGCTGGGCGCGCCAGAAATTTTACGCCCCGGCGCAGACGTGAGCGTGGTGACCTATGGCTCAACCTGCCGGATTGTGCTGGAGGCCGCTGACAAATTATCAAAGGTGGGAATCGAAGCCGAGGTGATTGATGTGCAAAGCCTGCTGCCCTTTGATTTGCGCGGCGTCATCGTCGCCTCGCTGCAAAAAACCAGCCGGATTTTATTCGTGGATGAGGACGTTCCCGGCGGGGCGACGGCCTACATGCTGCAGCAAGTGATTGAGAAGCAGGGCGGTTACCAGTGGCTCGATTCGGCGCCGCAGACGCTCGCCGCGCGCGAGCATCGCCCGGCCTACGGCAGCGACGGCGATTACTGGAGCAAGCCCAACGCCGAGTCGGTTTTCGATGCGGTCTATGAGATGATGCACGAGGTCTCGCCCAAAAAATGGCCGGTGTAGGCGGGTTAGTTGGTGGTTGTTAGTTGGTGGTTGTTAGTTGGTGGCCCTGGTTCGCAATGCCAAATGGAGAATGTTATGGATGAAAAAGCCATTGTTCGCAGCTACCGCGATTTAATCGTCTGGCAAAACAGTATCAAACTTGCCAAAGATGTTTATCAGTTGACACAAAAATTTCCAAAACAAGAAGTTTACGCTCTCTCGGACCAAATTCGTCGGGCCGTGGTTTCGGTTCCATCCAACATTGCAGAAGGACAGGCTCGAAAATCGCCTGCAGATTTCACACGATTTCTTCATATTGCGTTGGGTTCACTGGCCGAGGTGGACACACAATTAATTCTGGCCCAAGAATTTGGTTATTTGGTCCAGGAAGATGTCGATTCGATGGATATTCAAATCCAGGATTTGCGCAAAAAACTCTATGCGCTGATAAACAGTATCTCATTCCGTTAACTGCCAACAGACAACCAACAACTACCAACTGGAGTCCCCATGCCCACAAACGTACTCGTCCCGCGCCTGGGTGAAGGCGTTGAAGAAGTCACCATCACAAAATGGCTCAAAGCCATTGGCGATTCGGTCAAGGAACTGGAGCCGCTGCTCGAAGTCAACACCGACAAAGTGGATACGGAAATCCCCGCCCCGGCCAGCGGAATCCTGGTCAGCATCGCCCAGGCGGAAGGTGCAACCGCCAAAGTGGGCGAACTGCTGGCGGTGATTGGCGAGACGGCTGAGAGTGGTCAGTTGACAGTTGCCAGTAGTCGGTTGCCAGTGGTCAATCATCAGCCGCCAGCCGCCAACCAACAACCAACAACCGACAACCGCCAACCGGCAACCGGCTTCATCTCCCCCGTCGTCGCCAAAATCGCCGCCGAAAAAGGCATTGACCTGACGAAAGTCACCGGCAGTGGGCTGAATGGCCGCATCACCAAAAATGATGTGCTGGCTTTTGTGGAAGGAGGAGTGAGGAGAGAAGGAGAAAAGAGAGAAGAAGAAAAACCGGATAACCGCCCAACCGGGCAACTGGATAACCGGATAACCGGACAACCGGACAACCGCCCAACCGGACAACCGGACAACCGGCCAACCGCCCCAC
>Ga0210058_1003018_pt1 | contig 13375 bp, 16 predicted proteins | sample CryGeymeta201511_FD_183979 | JGI IMG/M metagenome (GOLD analysis project Ga0210058, IMG submission 183979) | Groundwater microbial communities from Crystal Geyser aquifers in Utah, USA - Crystal Geyser metaG 2015-11 (SPAdes) (version 2) | ecosystem: Environmental > Aquatic > Deep subsurface >...
CCGCGACGGATTGACTGAGGAAGAAAAAATATTGGACGACCAAATCGATATTGTCCCGCTTGTTTCGCCTGATCTGCCTTCGGTTGGTACGGTTGCAAATGCCATCGACTATAATGGTTCATTCGCGGTGCGTGCGTTTGTTTTCTCAAAGAAAGTCATCAAAGAAAAAATACAAGACGCGAGTGAGAAAAATATCCAGGGAATACTTTTTCAGCCGATAGTTTCAAGCGTTACGTATGCTGATTCTTCGGCAGACTTTTCTCAGGGAGTGATCCGTATCAGAGCACACGCCCTTGTGACTATGGAATCCGATATTGATGAAGAAAAGCTTCGGGGGATGCTCTTGGGGAAAAATGAAGAAGGTATCAAACAGGTATTGGAGAGTTTCCCGGAAATAAAGAATATCCAGGTGCTGTTTCATCCGGAGTGGTTCGTGTCGAGTATTCCGAATTCTCTTGAGCGGGTTTCTATTGTGACCTTGCCCGGAGAAGACAAGCCGTAAACGTCTTGCCGTGATGTGAAATTATTGATAAGATATTCTTTAAGAAGCATACGATTATGAGAGATGGTACGACCGAGGAAGAAGCGCGTCGACAGACTGAGATACGGAGTTCACAGATGACTTTATTTTCTTTGCAAGCCGATAGAAAGCGTTTGGAACAGAAAAGAAGCGGGGTGCAAGCGGAGATTCGTCGAATACGATTGGAAATCACTCATCTCAAAGCCAGTTTGGAAGAAGAGGAAATCGCTCTGCAGTCGGCTACCAGAGAAGTTGAGCTCATAGATGAGGCAATCGTTCGCGCGAAAAAACATATCAATAGTCTTTGATCTCTTTTTGTTATTTTGTTATGACTCCAGATACATTCAAAAAAATCGTGAAAGCGGTTGTTGAGATGAAGAGGCCACATCTTTCCAGCTTTGATGAATCGAGGTTGAACGAAATAGCACGCAATTACAGTGTTGGACGTACTGATATGGATGCAACCATTGAAGGATTAGAGGCAATCTATAAGGAGAATAATGATATTGACCGTAAAGATTTTGCTAAAATGAGAGAACGCTTGGAACGAAATTAGGGATCTATTTCAGATAACTTGAGTGAACAGTGTATTTATGGAAGATATCAGAGCAGTCTATCTCAATTTCTTCGCACAACGAAAACATACGATTATAGCCTCAGCGCCGCTTGTACCGGAAAATGATTCGACAACACTCTTTACGGGTTCAGGAATGCAACCTATTCTGCCATATCTTTTGGGTACGCCTCATCCACTCGGAGTACGCATCACGGATTCACAGAAATGTTTCCGTGCCCAAGATATCGAAGAAATTGGTGACAATCGTCATACGACTTTTTTTGAGATGCTGGGGAATTGGTCTTTTGGAGATTACTTCAAACAAGAACAAATTACGTGGATGTGGGAGTTTTTGACAGAAGAGATACGGCTTGATCCGAAAAATCTTTATTTCACCTGTTTCCGTGGAAATGAGAATCTTGACATTCCGAAAGATACGCAGTCGGCTCTGCTCTGGCAGAAACTTTTTTTGGAGACAGGAATAGAAGCTGGGATAGGGGAGTATCCGGAGCGTGATGGAATTCGTTTCGGTGAGAAAATATTCTATTATTCTGAGAAGAAGAATTGGTGGAGTCGCTCGGGTGTCCCGGAGGCTATGCCGGAAGGTGAACCAGGCGGTCCTGACACGGAGATGTTTTGGGATTTTGGAGCAGAACGAGGATTACACGAACAATCTCTTTGGAAAGATGAGCCTTGTCACGTGAATTGCGATTGTGGTCGATTTATGGAAATCGGCAACAACGTTTTTATGGAATACAAGAAAACAGCCAATGGGTTCGAGAAGCTGGCTCAGAAAAATGTCGATTTTGGAGGAGGTCTGGAACGACTCATTGCAGCTAAAGGGAATAATCCTGATATGTTTTACGGATATATTTTTGATACACTTCGTCACACTATCGAAGAACTTGCTCAGAAGAAATATGGTGAAGATGAAAAATATACCTATGCTTTTCGGGTAGTGATGGATCATCTGCGTGCAACGACCTTTCTCATCGCGGACGGAGTCTTGCCATCTAATACGGATCAAGGCTATGTCTTACGGAGATTGCTTCGGAGAGCGGTACGGTATGCAGATATGCTTGATATCAAACCACAATCGCTCTCTCTCTGTGTCTCGGCGCTTGTGTCGGAGTACAAGAATGCGTACTCGTATCTTTCAGAGAGAGAACAGGATATCACCTCTGTCATCGATAAGGAAGAATCGAAATTCCGTGAAACATTGACACGTGGTATGAAAGAACTCGAGAAACGCTTGAGTGGAGGGGGGCTGACAGGAAAAGATGTCTTTGAGTTGTTTTCTACATACGGATTTCCTCTTGAGATGACAGAGGAAATAGTGAAAGAGAAAGGTGGAAAAATAAACGAAGAGGAGTTTCGGAGGGAATTCGTGAAGCACCAGGAACTTTCCCGTGCAGGAAGTACAGGGAAATTCAAAGGTGGACTTGCTGATCACAGTGAGATGTCTGTGAAATATCATACCGCTACGCATCTCTTACAACAGGCTTTGAGGGAAGTACTTGGGAAACACGTGTTTCAAAAAGGGAGCAACATCACTCCGGAACGGTTGCGTTTTGATTTTTCACATTCAGAAAAAATGACGGAGGAACAAAAGAAAAAGGTAGAGGAAATCGTCAATCAGAAAATCGCTGAAAAATTAACGGTTACTTTTGAGGATGTGCCCCTTGCTGAGGCGGAGAAACTTGGTGCCATCGGGTTGTTCGAAGAAAAATATGGTGACAAAGTCCGTGTCTACACGATAGGGGATTTCAGTCTTGAGTTCTGTGGCGGTCCTCACGTTGAAAATACTGGTACGCTAGGACATTTTAAGATCATAAAAGAAGAGGCGTGTTCAGCAGGGATCCGTCGTATTAAGGCTGTCCTTGAATAATTTTTGGTGTATAAAAAATTCAAGCCCTACGACGCAGTTGCGAAGTAGGGCTTGGGTATGAGGGATACAGTGAAGTTTGGAAAATCTCAGACAAGTTGTGAGAGAATTTTTAATGCTTCTTGATACCCATCAAGATCAATCCAAACCGGAAGAAAGTGTTCCTCTCTCCCGTTTCGGTTTATTTTTATTTTTTCCTTTCCTGGGAGACGTTTATAGCAGTAAAATCCGCTATGCTCATACCTTTTGAGCAAACGCTCCCTGATGGTAACATAGACACCCGGTACTTCCCGTTCACTCAGATACCCAAGGAGGTACCACAAGAATCGTTTTGAGTTCTGTGATGCCTCTGGTGTACTCACCATCCGTGAAATTTCCACGGCATTTGATTTCACTTCCTCTGGGTTATTGAGAAAGTCTTGCACGGGAAGACGTGATGTCGGAGTCGGAGTGTGCCAGATAAGACGACACCCAGCACCGACTTTTCCGTCGGAACGAGCTGAAAGGATGTAATCACAACGACCGAACAGGTCGTACCCATCGGATTCCATCCCATCAGCACGTACAGGTTCCCATCCAAATTTGACTGAGAACATGTCGTGCCGACGTCTGAAATAGTCGTTGACGAGTTCCGTTTCTTGACTACTTTTTTTCGATCCAGCACGGATGCTGACTGGGTTATAGTCATACTGATATTCACTTCTTCTTTCAGAAGCGATTATGCCTTGGTTTCCATTCATTTCTCACTCCTATGAGCCGCATACTTCCCCGGGAAAGGGGATGCAAAAAAAATGGCTCACCGGGAGCACTTACACTATAAGTGCAAGACAAGCAGAGACAAGCAGAGACAAGCAGAGGAGAGAAGCGTTCGTTGTTAAGGATCGAACGCTCTATTATACTCCTTTGTGAACATCTTGTCAAGATGGCTCAATGAGTATAGTATACCTTTTGCTTATCATAAAGCAAGAAATAGTATTGAGTACCTCTGTAGTTTTTCTGTCTCTCAGACTTTTTATAGAATATGTGCCGTTTGACAGTTTGAGAAGAATACCGTATAGTGAACAAGTATATAAATGACTTACTTTTGGTATATGCTCGCGATTATTAGAACTGGTGGAAAGCAGTACAAAGTTTCCGAAGGACAGAAAGTGAAAATTGAAAAGCTCGAAAAAGAAGTCGGTGATACCGTTTCTTTCGAAGTACTCTTTACCGGTGATGAGAAAGATGTGCAGGTAGGAACTCCAGTTTTGGAGAAGGCCGTTGTGACAGGTAAGGTGATCGCACAAAATCGACACGACAAGGTGAAAGGTATCAAGCACAAAGCCAAAAAGCGGTATCTCGTCCGTTTCGGTCATCGTCAAACCTATACCGAAGTGGAGATTACAAAAATTACCGCTTAGGTTTCTTTTGAAAATTTGAAAGCCCGCATGGATGATACCTTGCGGGCTTTTTTTCACTTCGGAAAGATAGCTTTCCTGTTCCTGGTTATTATTCGAAGTTTTGGCGAAAATTATTCTTTATCCGCACAGGAGGGATGGAAATATTCCCCATTTCCTGTCTCGAACCCTGCCAAGATAACACTTTGGCATCGTGTGCACAACAATTCAACAGGAGGAGCTACAAGACCCTCCTCAATCGCCTCGTAAGGGATGAAATTTTTTCCCTCCATACCTGGCTCAAAAGGTACAAAAGACATTTTTTCTCCTCGGTTGTAAAAAAAATAAAAAGGTACTCACCAGCCACTACATTATATTAATTCCTTGCGATTTGTCAAGGACGCTGTGAGTGTCATTTCGTCGGCGTATTCGATATCACCGCCGGTCGCCATACCACGAGCAATGCGTGTTACTTTGATATGATATGGTTCGAGCTTCTTCTTGATATAGAGAGCGGTCATATCGCCTTCAGTGGTTGGGTTGGTGGCCAAGATGACTTCTTTGATAAAATCGTTTTCCACTCGATGGAGGAGTTCACTGATACGGAGATTACTACTGTTATCATTTTTTCCGCTTTCGAGCAATCCACCCAAGACGTGATAGAGACCGAGATATGTGCCCGTGCGTTCGATAGCGATGACATCGAGAGGTTCTTCGACAAGACAGAGGGTGTCTTGGATACGTTTGGTATCGGCACAAATCATACAGAGTTCGCCCTCAGCGATATGGAAGCAACGCGTACAGCTTTTCAGATGATGGAGCGCCTCAAGGCTTTCCGCGAAACCCTGCAGTTTCTCCTCATCTTGTTTAAAGAGATACAGTACGATGCGTTCAGCCATTTTCGGTCCGACAGATGGAAGGGCGGAAAAATGTGCGATCAGGGATTGAAATACTTTTGGATAATGCATAGAGAGTCTGTTTTATTGTTTGAGCACGTGACAGCTAGCAATCCTTCTAAGAACCAGGAGATTGTTCCAACGGACAATCTCCTTGCGTGGACTTTTTTCAATCCGCCTCAGAAGGCGGAACCGTGCTTGAGAAAAAACTCCAAGCTTCTCAAAAAGATTCTATCTGCACGTACTTCTGATGGAGAATATTCTAATCATTATGGAGTTTTTCGAGTGATTTGAATGTGGTGGCATTTTCGTCGAAGAAGAGCTGGATTTTCCCTACGGGTCCGTTGCGATGTTTGGCGATGATGATATCGGCGATATTTTTGTTTGGAGTGTCGGGTTTTATGCGGTCTTCACGGTAGAGGAACAGTACGACATCAGCGTCCTGTTCGATAGAACCTGATTCACGCAAATCGGAAAGTTTCGGAATCTGATCAGGACGGGATTCGACGGCACGAGAGAGTTGTGAAAGGGCGATGAGTGGGATGTTGAGTTCGCGTGCGAGCTGTTTCAGGCCACGGGATATTTCTGATATTTCCTGGACACGATTGTCTCTCTTACTACTCTGGCTTTCCATCAGTTGGAGATAGTCGACGATGATGAGTCCGAGGTTGTGTTCTGCTTGCAAACGGCGAGCCATCGTGCGCATTTCCATAATATTGAGCGAACCGGAATCATCGATAAAAATAGGGGCTTCTGAAAGCACTCCCATAGCGTCAGAGATACGTTCAAAATCATTATCTTGGCCTTCGCTCGAAAGTTTCCCTGTTCGCAGTTTCCAGAGGTCGACTCCTGCCTGGGAAGCGATCATACGGTCGACCAATTGATCAGAACCCATTTCAAGCGAGAATATGCCCACTGGTACTTTGGAATGAACACCGACTTGGCGGGCGATGTCGAGAGCCAAGGATGTTTTTCCGACAGAAGGCCGAGCAGCGAGAATGATAAGATCAGATTTCTGCAAACCTGCGAGGATAGTATCGAGATCAGAGAAATGTGTCTGTACGCCACGGAAGGTATGATCGCTTTTGTGGAGTTCATCGATGCGATTGAATGCCACTTCGAGAATGGATTTAATCGGGACGAAATCCTGTTTGATATATTTCTGAGAGACGGCAAATATTTTTTGTTCTGCTTCATCGAGAATTTTCTGGACGTCTTCTGATTCGTCATAACCGATTTCGACGATGTCGCTCGCCGCACTGATGAGGCGACGCAAGAGAACTTTCTTCTGAACCACTTTGGCATAATGAACGACATTGGTAGCGGATGGGACAGAGTTCACGAGAGAGGCGAGATAATTCGAACCGCCGACTTTTTCGAGCTTGCCTTTTTCTTCGAGTTTGTTAGCAAGCGACAACACATCGATCGGTTCGCGATCCTCGTAGAGTGCAAGCATCGTTTCGTAGATAAGATTGTGATCATCTTTATAGAAATCACCGGCTTTGAGTAGGTCAGCGATTTTGATAATGGCATCTTTATCGAGCATCAAAGAACCAAGAACGGAAGTTTCGGCCTCGAGGTTGTGTGGGGGAACGCGGAGATGTTCTGCAATTTTTGCCATTGCGGTATGTTTTATCGTGTTTATATTCTATTATACTCGAGTATCGAAGAGAATTCAAATGCGGGATATCTTTTAGAAAGAGGTGCTTCATTGTTGACAACAGAGCCATTTTTGAGTATACCGTGTCCATACTGAATTGCTGGTTCTTTTTTATCACATTTTTGGAGGTTTGATATGCCAGACGAAAGAGTTGAGTTCTTTGGGAATGCTTCAACTATTCAATGTGACATTGATCGTTGGAATGATGCCAATCCAGATGTTTGTGTGGTCAGAAGCAAGATAAAGATGTTTTCTGATGAAGTCGTGGAAATGACAATTTTTTTTGTAAAAAAAGCGAGTGATGTTCTACACAAGAATAATGTAAGTCAATAAGCTTAAACAAGCTTGAACATAATGGGGCAGGAGTACGAATGTACACTGCCCCTTTAATTTTTTTTACAAAGTATTTAGAGTTTTTTGACACGATAGCTTCCTGGAATATCTTCTACTTTGTACCCACGTTCGATGATGAGATCACGCAAGCGATCAGATTCGGCGAAATCCTTTTCGTTACGAGCTTTTTCGCGGGCTTCTGCGAACGCATTGATCTCTTCCGGTATGGTATGTTCTTCTTGTTTCAGACCGAAGAGAAAGAATATCTTTTCGAAAACGAGAGTGAGTGCCGTATGATGTATCAGTTCATTCTTGTCCAAGAGCGTATTTATTTTTTTCGCCAGTTCTAATGTCACTGCCAGCGCTTCCGGCGAGTTGAGATCATCTTGCATTGCTTCGCGTACACGAGTGAGGAAATCTCCGCCATCAAAAGCGGCGTCACTATTTTGTTCTGGAGAGACAGCGGAGAGTTTTTCCGTGACAACAAAAAGCGTCTCCCTGTTTTTCTTCGCCTGTTCCAAGGATTCCCAAGTGAAATTCATCTGACTGCGGTAATGGGTGCTTATGAGGAGCATCCGGAAATCCATCGGGACGAACCCTTTGTCTATGATATCTTCGAGTGTAAAGAAGTTGCCTTTGGATTTGGACATTTTTTCTCCTCCCACGAGTATGTGACGCGTATGCATCCAGTAGTGAACGAAAGGTTTCTCAGTGACGCCTTCGGACTGGACGATTTCTGCTTCGTGATGAGGGAAAATATTGTCTTCGCCACCGGTATGGATATCAAATGTATCACCGAGGTATTCCATACTCATCGCACTGCATTCGATATGCCAACCGGGGTACCCCTCGCTCCATGGTGATGCCCAGTGCATCAGATGTTTTTCCGGCGCTTTAAGCCAGAGGGCGAAGTCCCACGGATTCTTCTTATCGGGATGTTTTTCCAAGCGAGCACCAACTTTCAGATTTGCCAGCGAATTGCCGGAAAGTTTGCCATATTGAGGGAATGTCGTTACATCAAGAAATACATTGCCATTTTTTTCGTAGGCGTGACCTTTTTCAATCAATGTTTCAATAAGGTGAACCATCTGCTTGATATGTGCGGTTGCCCGAGGAAAGTAGTGAGCTGGTTCGATGTTCATCGATGTTTCCGTCTGATGAAAATATGCTTCGTAGAAAAGAGCGATTTCTGTCGGAGTCTTCTCTTCTGCACGGGCTTTCTTTTCGATTTTGTCTTCACCGCTATCGCCCTGAGCAATAGCATCATCGGTGAGATGACCGACATCGGTGATGTTTTTGATCATCCGTACCTCATAGCTAGCGTCTTCGAGGACACGTCTCAGGGTATCAGCGAAAGTAAACGTTCGGATATTACCGATGTGGATGTATCCGTAGACCGTCGGTCCACAGACATACATTCCGACCTTGCCGGGATTGAGAGCCTCGAAAATCTCTTTTTTCTTTGAAAGGGTATTGTAGAGAGCGATCATACTTAGAGCCATTTTTTGATCTTGAAGATCGTAATAGTTACAAGGGAGAGCAGTGCCATAAATCCAGCATGAATCCAAAAGGCGTAAGGATTGTGAGCAAAAGGAATCACCGCGCTCATAGCGAGCATATTGGAGTACACTGTCATTGGCAGAAGAATGGCCGAAAAAATCGTCAGCACTTTCATTGTCAGGTCGAGTTTATTGGAGAGGAGCGAATTGTTGGTAGCCTCGAGAGCTTCGATGGTTTCTTTCTGGCTCTCCAGTATATTCCAGAGGCGGATGTTGGTTCCGATCAAATCTTGGAAATATACTTTTATGTCAGTGGGAATGAACGGATGATTTTTTTGGAGAATGGATTCGAGAATTGAGCGTTGGGGTTTCAGTGTTCGGCGGAAATTGAGGATATCACGTTTGAGAACGGAAATTTCAAACACCATTTCTTTTTCCTTGCCCGCGAAGACTTGCGCTTCGATAGAATCGAGCTTCTCGCTGATATGATTCAGTCGCGGAAAACAAGAATCAAGGAGTATCTCGATCAGATCGTGCAGGAGATGCGTCGGTGTCTTTTCGAGCGATGCTCTCCGTTTGCTGGTGTTTTTTTCGAGAGCCTCGAAGAACTTACCGAGTTGATAGATATTCTGTCGATGACTGGTGATGAGATGATCAGCTGTGAGGATGATATCGAGCTCGCCCGGATACGTCGTCCGGTGTTCCACGTCAAACAGGGGGATATGGATGGAAAGGAACAGACAGTTGTCGTATTGGACGACTTTGGGCTGATACGTAGGCGTGATGAGCTCCTCTACCGCCAGCGGATGGATATTGAAATTCTCCTGCAGATAGGTGATGTCGTCGCTTTTCGGGTTCTCGAAATCGATCCAGGTTATTTTTTTGTGTTGGACAATTCTCATCTTTCTTTATATTAGTTTCTGTTCATTCAGTATATCAAGCAAAGGAAGAATTGACAAAGTCATTATGATAGGACTATGCTTTTGATATGATGAAGAAACTTCTTCTTTCGCTTATTCGATTATATCAGAAAACCCTCTCTTTGGATCATGGGTTTCTGGGTAGGGTGTTTGGAGAGCGATTCTGTCGCTTTTATCCGACGTGTAGCGCCTACACATACGAGGCTATCGAACGGTATGGCGTCATGCGTGGGAGTTTCATCGGACTGAAACGCATCCTGCGTTGCCATCCGTGGAATGAGGGTGGAGTTGACTATATTCCAAAGGAATAGTTATCATTTACAAATAATTGTTTTTTGGCTATATTCTTGATAAGATTAATTTCTTTCACAGTCAAAGGAGATTCTCATGGTTGATTTAAGAGGAAGGATAGATCGCGGGGTTCCCGCGGGGGAAGATGGAACACCAGAGACTTTCGTCTTGTGTGCAAGGAATCAGGGAATAGTTACGATGCTCAAGGAAGCTCAGGCGTTTTATCTTTCTTACGCCTGCAATTCGAATGCGGTCAATAATGTCAGCCGATGCCCGTATCAAAAAGCTTGTTTCGCTCTGCACATGAATATGCTCCGTGACAATGTCAGAAAGATCCTTGAATGGCACAGGAAGAAAGCATCTTTTTTCTTTAAAAACAAAAGGCCTGCAGGCTCACCAGTGACGATAGTCACCGACAAAGGGTAACCTCTCGATGGCTCTTTTTTCTTTTTTATAAGCCACTTTATTTACCATATTAGCACTCTACTTGACAGAGTGCTAATTCCTATTTATAATAGAAACACAGTCAATTATTAAACATCAACTATTGCATATTTCCATCTATGAATGATCGTCAAAAACAATTGCTTTCGGCTATCGTCGAGCTTTATACCAAGATGGCAATACCGGTTGGTTCGCAAGCACTCCTCGATAATTATGATTTTGGTGTGAGTTCTGCGACACTGCGAAGTGATATGGCAATACTTGAGGAAGAGGGTTACCTCTATCAGCCACACGTGTCTGCTGGACGCATTCCGACTGATATTGGATATCGTATCTATGTTGAGGAGATGATGGGGGATCAAGACCTTTCGCGTGAAGACCAGAGACGTCTTCAAAAAGAACTCCTTACTCTCAAAGCAAAACATACACGTCTCGGTCGTACGACAGCCAAACTCCTCTCAGCTCTCTCCGGCAATCTCGCTGTTTCGGGTATCGTGGATCAAGATGAATTCTATGACTTCGGTATGCGAGAGCTCATAGACAATCCTGAATTTCAAGAAATGGATGCTCTGTGTCGGCTCGTAGAAACACTCGATTCACTCGACGAACAAGTAGACGGTATTATGCTCAAACTGAAAGATGATGAGACACGTATCTTCATCGGCAATGAGAATCCCATAGTGGGTATCAATAATTGTTCGATGATTGTGGCGCCGTATCAGACAGAGGAAGGACGAGGGATGCTCGCGATCATCGGCCCGAAACGTATGGATTACGCCAAGAACAAATCTCTCATCGAATATATGAAGAAACTGCTTTCCTCCTCACTCGTCGTTTTCGTCTTTATTCCTCTCTCATAAATTTATGACACAAGAAGGACAAGACAAGGACAAGAAAGAAGAGAAAGAGGAAAAGAAAAAGGAAATGTCAGCGGAAGAGAAACGAAAGGAGTTTGAACTTATAAAAAACAGATTAACCCACTCATCATAATACAATAATCGTATAAAAATATGACGCAAAAAAAACAGCAAAAACCGGATATGGAATCAGAAGAGGATGTGATCGAACCATCTGAGCCGACAGAGATCACAGAAGAAATGGAAGAGCAATCAGAATGGCAAGTAAAGGCAGAAGAATATTTGGCGGATTTGCAAAGAGTGCAAGCAGACTTCGAAAATTACAAGAAGCGTCAGGGAGAATCACAGAGAGATTTACGGGGGATGCTTATAGAGAAACTTGTACTCGATATCGTCCCGGTTCTTGACAATTTTCGTTCTGCCACGATGCACGTACCACCCGAACAGAAAAGTAGCCCGTGGGTTGTCGGCATTCAGTACATCGAGAAACAACTCGAAGATGTGGTGAAGCAAAACGGCGTAGAAGTAATAGAAGCAAATGAAGGTGATACATTTGATCCATCCATACACGAAGCACTGGAGATGAAAAATGAAGAAGTAAAAAGCTCAAATAATGCCCCAGGGAAAGAAGAAGAAAATGAAGAACACACCATAGCGAAAGTTCTCCAAAATGGATTCAAACTCGGAGGCAAAGTCATCAGACCAGCCAAAGTGATTATCAAATAGAGGTTAAACATTAACAATCAAATAAGGGGAGGAGGTGAAAACATATGACACGAAGTATTATTCCATTCCCAGTCCGCGATTTTGACCGATTTTTTGGGGAAGATGCATTGTCTTTCGGAGAATTTCTCCCAGCCCTTGATATTTATCAAGACAAGGACAATGTCGTTGCCAAACTCGCTCTTCCAGGAGTAGATCCGAAGAAGGTAGACATCACTATCGAAAATGATGTCTTGACGGTCAGTGGTTCGACTGAGGAAAAAGAAGAAGTCAAGCGTGAGGATTATTATCACCGAGAAGTGCGTACTGGCAGTTTCTCTCGTTCGGTAGTACTCCCGATGGCAGTGAAAGGGGACAATACCCAAGCCAAATATGACAAGGGTGTGCTCGTTATCACGATGCCCAAGGAGGAATCCGTTAAACCAAAGAAAATTGCCGTACACGTCAATGAGTAATCCTACTTGAAGCTGTTCTACTTGGCGCCGTAGAACAGCAGAAGAGTAGGGGTACTCGAAAAAAATAAGTTATTAAGTAAGATAATTAAGTAAATAATAATAACTCTATGGCAAAGATATTAGGAATCGATTTGGGGACAACGAATTCGGCGATGGCATTCGTCGAAGGTGGTTCTCCATCAATTATCGAAAACAAAGAAGGCAATCGTACGACACCATCAATGGTGGCCGTATCAAAGACAGGGGAACGATTGGTCGGACTTTTGGCGAAGCGTCAAGGTGTGACCAATCCAGAAAATACACTTTTTTCTGTGAAGCGTCTCATCGGTCGTCATTTCGGTGACGATGAAGTGAAGCGTGATATGAAAACGCTTCCCTACAAAATCGTTCAATCAGGCGAAGGCGTGAAAATCGTGATGGGGGGGAAAGAATACTCTCCACAAGAAATCTCCGCTACGATTTTGAGTAAGCTTAAAGCAGATGCTGAAGAAAAACTGGGTGAGAAAATCACCGATGCGGTCATCACCGTACCTGCGTACTTCGATGATTCACAACGCAAGGCAACCAAAGAAGCAGGTGAAATCGCCGGTTTCAATGTCCGTCGCATCATCAATGAACCGACAGCTGCCGCTCTCGCCTATGGTTTCAATAAAAAGAAAGATGAGAAGATTGCGGTCTATGACTTAGGTGGTGGGACATTTGATATCTCTATTCTCGAAGTAGCCGAAGATACGGTCGAAGTGAAATCAACCAATGGTGATACACACCTCGGAGGTGATGACTTTGATCAGAGAATCATCCACTGGATTTTGGATGAATTCAAGAAGCAAGAAGGTATCGATCTTTCCAAAGATCCTCTCTCACTTCAGAGAATCAAGGAAGCTGCAGAGAAAGCAAAAATTGAACTTTCGACAGCCAACGAAACGGAAATCAATCAACCATTTATCACGGCTGATGCAT
>Ga0210058_1003034_pt1 | contig 13338 bp, 14 predicted proteins | sample CryGeymeta201511_FD_183979 | JGI IMG/M metagenome (GOLD analysis project Ga0210058, IMG submission 183979) | Groundwater microbial communities from Crystal Geyser aquifers in Utah, USA - Crystal Geyser metaG 2015-11 (SPAdes) (version 2) | ecosystem: Environmental > Aquatic > Deep subsurface >...
TTCAAGTTCTATCTCTAATGCTTCAACTGTATTTCTACTCTTTGACGCTAATATTAATTTATTTATGTGCGAGGTTGCCTTATTTTGAGAATAAAGAGCCTGAGCAACATAACTACCTATGTCCCCCAAACCAAAAATAGCAACGGTTACTGGATTAGATCGATTTATATGTAATACTTTTTCGAGACTATTTAGTTGCTCGTCGGAATCAAGCACGTTTGTAATAAGTAAAGTAGAATTGTTTGAAAGCGCTTTTATCCATGGATCTATTACTTCTCCATTAATTGGTCCTTGATATTTATTACTTCTTGGAAAAATTATTCCAGAAAGAGTTTCATATTGAGTCAAGTGCTGACGCTGGCTTGGAAAAAGTCCCCCTAGAGCTGCTTCTCCATTTAGTGTTTCCCAAACCGCTCTTGTTGTGAGAGGATTACCTGTCCCGGGGTTTGATTCTAATACAATAATACCTCCACACTTAAAATTATCCAACTCTGCTGGGTCTGGCGGACCCTTTAATTCTGTAAAGCCAAAATTTGGTTTATGTTGTTTTGCAAACATTGACGCAAAAAGTGCTTTGCTTGATTTGGGAATAACTATCAACGAACTATCCAAATTTGAGACAAACCAAAGCTTTCCTTCTTCTCCATATTTCTTTTCAAGAATTTTTGGTAAATTTCCTTTTTCTAAAGCGGACATATTTTTAAAAACCTTCCGATTTTATTCAGAAGGTTACAATAATATATTTTCGAATTACATTATACTATATTTTTTGTAAATATCCTATAATACTAAATTATTGGTTTAAAAATATATTTTTATCCAATCCCCGCAGTTTTCTTCTTTCCTTTCATCTAATATTCATCAATAAAGTGTCTAATTAAAGTATAGGCATATCACTAAATTAATGGCTTCCTGATAATCCGATGGGAGAGTTTTTGGAGTTTAGGATATTACCTTCTAAACAAATCAATTGAAAGTTGCGATTGTCTTATTATTGAGCGAAGAGTACCTGGAGCCAAATCTCTAGAATGAAAAGGAATCGTCGTATGAGCTTTGGTTTTCGGATTGAAATATTGTTTATGGCTGGATTTGCTGACGTTAACAACAAAACCGTTTTTAAGAAGAACTGTTTCGACTTCACGAGGTCTTAGTGGAGCTAATCGAGGCATATTAAAAAGCTAATTTAAGGTTTGCTGGCACATTCACTTGATATTGACTAATATAAAAATCAGAGGAATCTTGTGCGGGTACCTCCGAATCTGTCTTAATCAAACCTTCAATATGGACAGAGATTGCCGCCTCAACATTTTTTCTGGCATCATCAACCGTTCTACCAAAATCGGAAATACCAAGAGTTGGCACATAGGCAACAAAATATTTACCTTCTTTTTTTATCATCACATTATATTTTAAAACTGTAGATTTCATATGAGCTTAAGTATATCAAAATCAAAATATAGTTTACAACTGAAAAAATGTCTTTAATCCTTCGTTTGTATTTTTTTCATTATAATGTATAGGCACAAATATATCATTATTTCTCGGCATGATAATTGTGTTAGAGATTTTTATTTTGAAGTTTTTTCTAAAAGATCCGCTATCTGTTTCTTAAATACAGGAAGCTCTTTCTGAATGATTTTCCATATTCTTTCAATATTTACACTTGAATAATCATGAACTATTAAGTTTCTTAGATTGATTATTTTTCGCCATAAAATTATTTTGTTAATTTTTCTTACATCAACGGGTATTTTATTTGCTGACTCCCCAATTACAGCAAGACGCATTAATACCGCGTCCTGGATCGAAACCAACTCTTCAAATTCTTCTTTTGAAAGGACACCTGTGTATTCTTCTATCTTTTGGATTGATTCAATAATATCTTCGATATATACGATAAAATCTTTTTTCATTATATAATTTGAACTTGCTCACCAAGAATTTGTGACTTGAGTCGTGGTTTAATATAGTCGTATTCAACTAGGTCTACTTTTTTTTTCAGCGCATCTTCTAATTCAAATTGAATATCCATCATGTCAAACAGACTTTTGTTTTTTGGTACCTGGACCAAAATATCTACGTCACTATTTTTATGAGTATCACCCCGAACAACCGATCCAAATAAAGAGGCGCGGAGGACCCCGTATTTTTTCAAAATTGGAATAATTTTTGCAGTGTACTTATCCATATGAATATTATATCACGTAATAAAAAATCACTGTCAACTTGAAAAGTAGCCTCGTCTAATATTCGTCTATAAAGTGTCTAATTAAATAGCCTCCAGTCCTATCGTTTCAAATGAAGTTCAGTCAAGTAGCGATTTTAGATTGGATAAAGCTTCTTTCAAGGGAATTATTTCTATTTCCCCTTCCTTCATCCGTCGTTCTCCCCAATAGAGAAAGAAGGTTTTGGCTTCAGGATAATCCTTCAAAAAAGTTTTTAAACCTTTTAACATCGATGTCTTTATTTTTTTAGTTCTTTTTATTTCAAACGCCTTAATTCCCTTCTCTCCATAAAGAATAAAATCAACCTCGGCTTTTTCAGCCGTTCGATAATAATAAATCCTATACCCCAACTCAAGATAATCATTAATCGCTTTTAATTCTTGAAAAAGTAACGTTTCGAGAGCCGCACCTTCTACCTCTTCCGGCACGTCCAAAGGTCCCATTGGGCGTAGTGTCCGATAAACCCCTACATCAAAAAAATAAAACTTTGGGTGGGCAATCATTCTCCTCTTTGCTCTTTTGGTAAACGGATAAATTTTTGAACCAATTAAAAGATCTTCAATGATCGAAAAATAATTTTCTACCACTTTTCTTTCGACAGCTGCTTCTCGAGCAATTTCCGAAACGTTCAAAACCGATCCTTGGGAAAAACTGGCCGTTTCCAAAAATCTAGAAAAAGAGGCTAAATTTCTCGTTAAACCTTCCTGTTGGATTTCTTCTTCAAGATACGTTTTCACATAACTTTCCAAATATTTTTTTGGATCTTTTTCTCGATAAACTGATGGTAATTGACCATACCTTAGCGAGTGTTCAAATTTATAATCGCTTCCTAATTCACTAATAGTCAGAGGATGAATAAAATATGTGAGAGCCCGTCCAGCCAAAAGATTTGGTCCTTTCCTTTTTAGTTTTCTGGCCGAAGAACCTGTCAGTATAAATTTTAGCTTTCGCAGTTCAATCAAACGGTGAACTTCATTAAGAAGTTCCGGGATTTTTTGAATTTCATCAATAATAATCCAATCATTAAAATCTTTAGGAATTAGATTATCTAAACGTTGGGGGCTAACTAAAAAGTCATTAAAAAGCTCTGCTTCAAGTAAATCTACATAGAGGGCTTTTGGAAAAATTGATTTTACCCAAGTTGTTTTTCCTGTGGCTCTAGGGCCAAAAAGGAAAAAACTTTTATTTTTTGGAATTTTTAGCAATCTGGAATACATAACTCCATTCTACAGTCTTTTTTGGAGTTGTCAAGAACAATTTCACCCGCCTCATTCAACTGACGTGGCTGTATTGGCATATCACTAAATTAATGGCTTCCTGATAATCCTAATAATTACTTTTGTAGGTTATCCACCTTCGCTAAAGCTTCAGACGAACAAGTAAGCGATTAATAAATATTTAAAGTAGATTAATTAAAGTCTGTTTTCAGTTAGCAGGGCCTTTTCAATTTCCTTAAACTGTTCCATCTCAGTTTCTAAAAATTTTTCAGCAGTAAAACCTTGAGTAAATTTTTCAATAGAATTAATCGATTTTAAGATATTTGAAAGAATTAGGACACCTCTAAAATCTACGCACAAAATCTTCAAAAACGGAGCACTAATGTATTTTTAAACATTTTGTGGATAACTATAAAAGTTAAGGATTTTGGGGTACTAAATGTCCTAAGTCAGGATCCCCTCGGGCATAAGATCCAAAAGGGGCGGCTTTTTTTTACCTGATAGCTCTGAAGTATTTGAATGATATTGTTTATATCTTGTTTCATATGTTTTATAATATCACGGAATAAGAAATCACTGTCAACTTGAAAAGTAGCCTCATCCTACATCACCCTACAACCCCTGAGCGATTAGTTGTTTGATATATGATTGATATGGCATATCGAGCAAATTAGCTTTGACTTTGATTCTTTCAAGCAGTGAAACTGACAAACGAATGGTAATTGGTTTACTGGTTAATTTCAAGTTAGGAAATGCAACCCTCTTTGCTGTTGACCAATCGACATAATCAACAGAACTATGTGTTTGCCAAAATTCTCGCTCTTCTGCTTCAGTTTTAAAATATGGAATTTTTTTAAGTTTTTTCATATTGTCTCCTTTCTTTACGATCAGCTATCCTTACGGATATAATTCTGATTTTATTATTTCTAATAGTAAAAACGGTTAATAACAATTTTTTACTAATTGTACTGCCTATTATTGTAAATCTCTGTTCAAACTGGGAATGTTTCAAATCTTCTTGTAATAATAATCTTTCATCTAAAAACACTTCTTCTGCCTCGTTTGGACTAATCTTATGTTTCTTAAAACTTTTGTCAAAGTTTCCTTTATCCCATTCAAACTCGGTGTACTTGCTCAGGTCCATTATTGTACATATAGTATATGTACACTAATTGAAAGTCAAGAGAAGTTTTACCTGCCTCATCCAACCTACGCGGTTGTATAGGCACAAAATTATTAAAAATATGCAACTCATCGGGAGACTTTTTCTCCTTGTTTTTCTTTTTTCCATTGCCTCAATAATTTCCAATTTGGCAAAAATCTTCTTAAAAAAACGCGCCGGGCCCTCGGAAAATTTCTTTGGACTCGGCGGCGTATGATTTTGTTAAGTTTTTATGACTCTTAACTAGTCACTAAGCACTATCCACTAGTAACTAACTTATCCAGACCACAAACTTTCTGTAAAGTTTGAATCTTCAAAAACTATTAGTCGATAAGTATTCATAGTTTTTTCGATTATTTTATGATTAAAGTTCGATCAATCTTTAATCAAAACTTATAATTAAATTTATCCTATAATTTAACATTAAAGGATATATTTAAATTTGTCAAGGGCAATTTATAATATTCAATAATTTAAGTTCAAATTGTCCGAAGACCCCGCATAATCGCCCCTCCGAGGCATGGATGTAAACCATGCGAGGAGGAAAGATTGTGTGGGGTCAAGCGAAAAAACCGAGTACGAAGACGTGGAGGGAAGGGTCAATTATTTACCCTATATAAATTTATAAACGGATGGCCCAATAAGAAACAATCGCAGCCGAAACAATAACATTTAAGCTTTTGTTAATCCCCCACATCGGAATTTCAACAATTTGATCGGCCAATGCAAGAGTCTCCTCCGTCACACCATAAGTTTCATTACCTAAGATCAAAGCCACTGGAGCTGAATAATCAGCCTTTTGATAAGGAATAGAATTTTTTGCCTGCTCAACTGCAATAATAGAAATCCGAAATCCGAAATCCGAATCTCGAAACAATTTCGATTTTAATTCTTTTATGGCCTCCCCTACTGTTTTCCTGTATTCCCATGGCACCACTTTATAAGTTCCTATTGACGCTTTCTTAATCTTTGAATTTGGCGGTATTTCGCTTTCCCCACAGATGTACATTTTTTTTATTGCTAAAGCATCGGCCAGCCGGAACAGTCCGCCAATATTGTAAGTATCATAAATATTTTCCAAAATAAAATACATCGGACGACGTTTTATGCTTTTTATTTTTTCGGCAATAACTATGTCCGTCTCATCAACATCACGGAGTTCTTTAGCATTTAGTTTCATGAATGTATTATAAATCATATTGACAAAAAAATAGCTAGTAGTAGAATGAAATCGTGATTACAGACAAAGATGTAAAAAAATTGAAAGAAGTTTTTGCAGATAATTTTAAAAACATCGATAATAGTTTCAAAGATGTTAATGATAGACTCGATAATCGTATTGATAGCCTAACAAAAGATGTTATGACTGTTATCGAAATGGTTGGTGAAACAAATCAAAATTTAAAAGAAATTAGCCAAAAATTCGATAAGAAGACGTCTGATCACGATGATATCTTAAAAAATCATGAAAGACGACTTGATAAAGTCGAAGATAAAGTCTTCGCTACAACATAAAATTTCTATCCCATAGTTGACATTTCCCGAATCTTATAGTATAATCATCGCATGAAAAAAATATTTGTTTTTTTAGCAGTTGTTTTTTCACTTCTCGTCGTTACTGTTTCTGTTTCTGCCGGTTGTGGTGGCCAGTACGAATCCCCTTGTCAATCTTATTCCATGTTAGTTGATAAAATGGTTCAAAAACCAGGGACTTCCGATTATGTTGATAATCTTTCAGTTTCCGACCCACGCTATAAACCAAGTGAATACGTCATGTTTAAAGTGACAATCAAAAATACTTCAACAACTACTTTTGGTGGAATGACCGCTAAAGATTATGTTCCATCTTATTTAACTCCCGTTGAAGGACCGGGAATTTTTGATAGTGCAACAAGGATAATTTCTTGGGATGCCGGTTTTTTCAATGTTGACGAACAAAAAACTTACTATTTCAAAATGCAGATCAATTCACAAGCCAATTTGCCAACTAACCAAGGATTGTTCTGCCTAGTAAATAAGGCTCAAGCTTGGTCTAACGAAACAACCGACGACGATTCATCTCAATTCTGTATCGAAAAACAGGTCGCCACTCCTCCTAATGTCCCCTCCGCCGGACCGGAGATGGGTCTGATCTTATTCTCAGGCGAACTCTTAGCTCTCGGAACTGGAATATATATGAGTTATAAATTAAGAAATAATAAATAATATGGCAAACCCAAATATATTATCTAGAAGAGATTTTATGAAAGTCGCTGGATTAGCCACTGGAGCCGCATTATTAGCTGCCTGTCAAAAAAGTTTATCTACTCCACCAGCGGAATTACCGACCACTTTTCCAACAGCGGGAATACAACCAGCGGATATTCTGTCAACAGTTGGTCCTGATATACTTAAGCCAACTACGTTGTTGGAAGCCTTTAAAAGCCAAAATATTGCTGTCGAATTACCAAATCCTAATTGGCCGACTAGCTATGATCAAGTTGCCGGAGCATTAAAAAACAGCAACGGAGCTCCTGCCTTAACGGCTGATAAAATCACTGCTATTGTGGAAACAAAACAAGATGGAAGCCGAATTTGGCGCGGTTGGTATATGGCCGAACCTCCTTTCCCTTTAAAAGTAGGAGTCACTTATAATCCCAGTGGATACCATATGGATCAAAATGGTAATCCGATATTTGACCCTCAGCAAATATTTGAAACAAACGGGGAAAAATTACCCGACGAAGTTAAAAATGACTTTTCTGCTCGATTAGTCGATTTGAAAATCAATAATTTAGGAATAGCTTTATTTGCCAGACGTGGTGGGGCTACAAGAGATGATCTTCCACAAAATACCCACTATTTTGCCGGGACAGAAGGTGTTGAGATATCTGCTATAGAACAATTAACTTTGATTCCGGTTCCAGAAAATTTATGCCCTGAAGATATTGGAAAATCTGCATTAACCAGAGCTTATAGACAGGCCGCTTTGGAATTTCGAGACGATCCTGACGCTAGAAATGGAATCGTCAGCGTTGGTTGGTTTAATCCCGAAATAGGCAACTTTGTAAAAATGGATGGAAGAATGATTGTTGAATTAGTTCGTCAAGGGGCTAATCTATCAGTTCTTGAAAGATTGACACCAGGTTACCCAGTTTCTCCTGTAGAAATGGCTCAAACTATTGGTGGTCGGGAAGATAAATGGGTTTTTGAACCTAATACTGGTGAATGGTTTTATGAAGCTTTTAATTACAAATCGGACGTAACTTATAAAGAAGGAGTTGGGCCGATTAATAACCAAGGCAATCTTTTGTATGGAATTGTTCAAACCGATTCCCGGACATCACAGGTTTTTGATTTTTCAAAATTAGATACCTCAGCTTTAAGTCAAGTTATGACGGCACCCCACGAAGTAATGCAGGCCGACCTTTTTGCTAGAGCAGGAGGTTATTCAGTCAATCCTGATACAAGAAATCATTCGTGGTACACATGGGATTCTGGAGATATTTCTCTGGCTGAAGGAGCAATTGAACAGGCTAGGTTGGAAATGGTAAATGTAGGAAGTTGTCCAATTTCTGATTTACAAACAGTGCTTGAAGCTCGAGTTGAAAGATTGGCAAAAGATCAACCAAATCAAAACATTACCGCTTTATATTGGAATGGCAGAACATTTGTCATCGTATCAAAATAAAAACCATTTATTTCAGCCGTTGGTTGACAAACAACACTAATTGATCGTTCTCCGGTAATATAAAGGATCCATTTTTGAAAAATTCTTTGTTATTTACTTCAAATAAGTATGATTGAGTTGATTTGATTGGTTGGAAAATTGGATTAAGGACTTCTTCTGGGTGGATTGAGTTTTTTTCAGCTGCCAAAATAATATCAAAATCGTTCAAATAAATATTAATTGGGCCGTTATTTTTTAACAAATTATCTGAACTAAATATTTTCATTTTATTATTAAGTATTTCATAAGCCTTTTTTAAATTATTTCGTTCTTGCATATAAATTTCTAAGGCTAAAATACCATCATGAAAATATGGTTGGTGGATCGCCACAAGAACTTTTAATGGCTGAGGACGATTATTTTGTAATAACAAAATATTATCTATTAATTTTTCAAAATCTATTCTCTGGCGACTAGGAAGAAGATTGATTGGATAAGTATTTAGATATATTAAATCCATGTAATCAAAAAGTGGCATTTTTACAACGTAACGGAAATTTGGTTGCCATGGAAAGCCAAAAGAAAGTATAAAAAACGCTATAACTATATAGAAAACAAGTGCCCAACCTAATATTTTCCCCCATAAATTACGTAGTTGACCTAATCCTTCTGCCATAAATAAAGCCATATAAGGCATCAAGGGAAATATTACTCTAATATTTTTATTGGGAACCAAAAAACTAAAAAATATATAACCAAAAACAATAGTTATGACTGGAACCAATAAATATTTTTTCTTTTTGAAAGGAATAATAAAAAAAGAAATAATTAATAAAATAAAGCCAATAAAATGAGTTTGAAAAATAGCAATCAGCTTTGGATAATGCAAAACTGTCACTAAATTGAGGAAATTTTTTGGGTCATCTGGTTCGCCTAAATAATTAATTGTCCCTAAACGAATAAAATCGACAAAATTGTAGTAATACCAGGGAAAAATAAGAATAGAACTTATTAAAAAACTAAAAAAGAAATGAAAAAGTTTTTTTCCTTGAAAGAAATGATTTTTAAACAAATCTATCATCAAAAATATCATTGGTATCAATAAAAATATTCCTGCATGCCACTTACTGGTTTGAGCAAAAGCAAGTGTAAGTGCACTGAAATATAAATATAAGAGGTTATGAGTTTTTTTTAGTTTTTCCCAAAAATATAAAGTCAAGAAAATCATTGCGGTTACCGGTATGTCAAGCATCTGAAAGCGGGAATATTGGACAATGGAAATAAAAAAACTATAAAAAAAGGCACTAAAAAAAGCGGTTCTTCCATTTCGACTAACTTCTTTAACATATAAAAATACTGCCCAAATCGTTAATAAAAAAAATATCGTTCCCGAAAACTGGATTACTTTCCAATGATTACCAAAAAGAAATACCAAAGGTAAGGTCGCAGTCTCAACAAAGTTGGGGTACCCTGGAGATATTTTCATGTAGTCCTTCAAACTAAAGTTTATGAGGTTATTTTTAATATATTCAGCCGAATTGATTGTGGCAAACGTATGGCCGATCGGATCATAATCAAGCGGATTTTGATTTTTACTGATCCACCAAGAATTAGCTATCAAGTGAAAAATAATTAATAATATTACTCCAACCAGATATCGATTAAAAATTGACTTTTTACTCTCATTTTTTTCACTAATTGGGGTATAATTTTGCATATAAGTTATGAGATCTATTATAGCAAAAATCAGACGATATATTTTTCCACTAATTTTAGTTTTTATTGCTCTTTTAATTATTTTTAAAAGCTACACTCCGGGCACAATTTTATCAGGCTGGGATACCCTCCACCCCGAATTTGATTTTGGACTATATTTTAAGCGAATTTTTACCGTTTGGCAATCACATCAGGGCTTGGGAGCGCCGCCTTCGCAATCCCATATTGGCGATTTACCACATGCTTTTATTCTTTGGATTATGTCATTTGTTCTTCCAATGAATCTTCTTCGCTACGCTTACATCCTTTCAATGCTGATAATAGGACCACTAGGTGTCTATTTTTTTTTGAAAGATCATATTTTTGAAAATAACAATAAATTACAAATTTATGCTTTTATTGGTGGCTTTTTTTATTTACTAAATTTATGCACTTTGCAAAATTTTTATACTCCACTTGAAATGTTTACCACATTTTATGGCTTATTAGGCTGGCTATTATGGGCTATTGTCAGATTTTTGGGAAAAAACAATAAAAAAAATTTATTTATTCTAAGCCTAATAACTATTCTTTTTGCTTCAACCTCGCATACCGCTACGCTTTGGTATATTTTTTATGGTAGTTTAGGGCTCTTTTTATTTACAAATTTAATAATAAAAAAGTTTCAAAGAGATTTAATAAAAAAATCTATTTTTATTTTTGTTTTAATATTTTTATTAAATACTTTTTGGATTTTGCCAAACCTTTACTATGCTAAAAATTATAGTAAAGACGTCTCTCAATCAAAAATTAACCGAATGGGTAGCAATGAATTTTTTTTTCGCGGACAGAAAAGAGGTTCTATTAAAGATTTAGCTTTGATTACCAACTTTCCTTTTGATTGGAAGGTCTATGATTTTGATAAAAACAAACCTGTTCCTCAGATGGATCTCTGGGAAACACACCTTCAAACTCCATTTGTACAAATTTGGGGAGCAATTTTATTTTTATTGTTTTTGTCAGGAATTATATCGTCTTTCCGTAATAAAAATCACTTATTAATGGCATTTTTTCCTGTAATTATTCTGTGTTTTTTCTTTTTAAGAAACGCCAATTTCCCTTTTACCTCATTTTTCCTATTTCTTCGAGATAAATTTCCTTTTTTCAGTGAAATGCTCCGCTTTCCTTTTACTAAATTTTCTATTTTATATGTATTCCTTTATAGTATTTTTTTATCGCATGCTTTTTATAATTTAATCATTTTTCTTTCTAAAAAAATTCCAAGAAATTTTTATATTCATTTTTTTACCATATTTTTTATCGGTCAGATTTTTTTTATTATGCCTGTACTTGAAACCGGTTATATATCAAAGACGATGAGAGTAAAAATTCCTCAAAATTATTTTGATTTGTTTAATTATTTAAAACAAAACCCAAAAGATCGTATTTTACAACTCCCTCTACATAATTTTGCCGGCTGGCAATATGATAACTGGAGTTATCAGGGAGCCGGTTTTCTTTGGTTTGGATTAGAGCAATCTCTATTAAATCGGGAGTTTGATCGCTGGTATCCATATAACGAACAAGCTTACAGAGAATTTTCTTATGCCCTCTATAGTCGAAATGCTGATCTTTTTGCCAAAACTTTACAAAAATATCGGGTTGGCTATCTTCTTTTAGATGAATCGGTAATTGATACAGACGTAAAAAATAGTAGACAAATAACCTTTAACCGTGAAGCTAAAGATTTACTTCAACAAATTCCGTCAGCTAAACTTGATTGGCAATCCGATTTTCTATCATTATATAAAATTTCAAATGAATATCGAGAGGTTGAACTTGCTACCAACTTACCAAATATTTCGCCTTCCTACCGCTTTACATCAATAGACGAAGCATATAATAATTTTGGCGATTACATTGCCACTAATGAAAAAGCTGATATATATTATCCTTTTAGAACTTTTCTTAATGAAACAGACAAACTCGCTTCTAACGTGATCTTAAACTTCGAGGATTTTTATTTCCAGGCTGATATGGGTGTAGTCCCTGAGGGAAAACAAGTCATCCCAATTTTGGAACGTGACAATAATTTTGCCAGTCAAGGGGGATCGATTAATTTTTCAAAAACGTCAGTTTATGGAAAAATTCCAAAACAGGGCTTTACCATCAGACCAATTGATATTGAAAAAAATCCATTGGAACAAGAATCTAATTGGAAAAAAGAAACAACGACAGAAAAAATTCGCTATGAAAGTACGGATAAAATAATTGGTTCAATCTATGATCTAAATTCATTTAGTCAAGATTTGGCTTATGCCATAAGTTTTAGATCAAAAAATATCTCAGGATTGCCTCTTAGGATTTGTGTAAAAAGTTTATATTCCAGAAGATGTGAAATATATGATGAACTTTCAAAAAATAAAGATTGGAATACGGATATTTTTGTCCTCCCGCCAATGAACCAGGGTTTAGGATATAAATTAGATATAGGGAATATCTCTCTTAGTAGCATATCAACTATCAATGAGCTTTCAGAAATAAAAATCGTCCCTCTCCCCTATTATTATTTGAAAGGAATTCACATTGAAAAACCTAACTTTGAAAGAAAAATTGAACAAATAATACCTGTCAATTTTACTGATTTTGGATTTGTTAAAATTATTAATCTTCCTTTTGATATATCCGATCAATCTACTATTACTTTGAATCAGGCGTTTGAAAAAGGCTGGATTGCTTTCGCCGATGGAAAGATTCTTGAACATGTTAAAGTAAACAACTGGGCAAACGGATTTAAGTTTAATCAGGCAAGTCAGTCAGAGTCAGTTGAATCAGGAAAAACAAGAACTGATTCAACTGGTTTAACTGATTCAACCGATTTAACAGTGTACATCATCTTCTGGCCACAGTATTTGGAGTTTTTGGGATTTGGATTTTTGGCCCTAACTTTAATATTTATATTGTTATACCGACCTAAAATTAATGTTGACGAAAAAAATAATTAGGTTTATAATACTTTCATATGAAAAGTCAAAAACAAAAAATCTCAGAATATAACGTTATCTTTCAAGAAGAAAAGGAAGGTGGATATTCTGTTTGGGTGCCAGAATTACCTGGTTGCGCTTCTCAAGGAGAGACTTTTGATGAAGCCTTGATTAATGTTAAAGAAGTCATCCAACTTTACCTTGAAGAAACAAAAAAAGAATCTCCTGTATTGTCCTACAAAAAACAATTTGTTGTTCCGGTACAAATCTATGCCTAAACTACCCGTTGTTTCTGGAAATGAAGCATTCTGACGGAAGAGTCGTTACAATCCCGCTAAAAAAAGAGATTAAAAAAGGCACTCTCAAAAAAGGAATTCTTAACCCTCTTAATATTACTGTTGAGGAA
>Ga0210058_1003036_pt1 | contig 13332 bp, 15 predicted proteins | sample CryGeymeta201511_FD_183979 | JGI IMG/M metagenome (GOLD analysis project Ga0210058, IMG submission 183979) | Groundwater microbial communities from Crystal Geyser aquifers in Utah, USA - Crystal Geyser metaG 2015-11 (SPAdes) (version 2) | ecosystem: Environmental > Aquatic > Deep subsurface >...
ATTTATCATCCAAAAATCCGCCGACCATTAAAAAAACGCCGCCCGCGAAAAACCCCAGCCAGTGGCTTACTTCCAGATTTCCGGCCAGCAGTTTGTCGCGCGTAAAATACAAAATAATAAAAAACGTGGCGAACACGGCCGAGCCGCCGAGTAAAGGAACCGGTCGGCCGTGCAATTTTCGCCCGCCGTCAGGCCGGTCAACGATATTAAGAGCGCGCGCCAGCTTCATCACCAGCCAAGTCAAAACGGCGGACAGCAGAAGCGTAATAATAAAAATTTGCAGATAGTAAAGCGCCATATAATAATTTGTCATTGCGAGGTCTGACCATTTTTGTTATTGCGATGAGCTCCGCATTTTGCGGGGCGTCGAAGCAATCCGTTCACATTGTCATTGCGAGGAGCTCCGCCAGCAGGCGGAAGCGACGAAGCAATCTCCGGTTTACCAGTCTAAAGTTAAATCTTTCCATATCGGGTTTAACTTATTAATCAAGGCTATTTTCTTTTTTCTGGAACCGCCTTTGATTTGCTTTTCTCTGGCAATGGCATCATAGATATTATTAAACATTTCGTAATAGACTAACTTTGTAATATTATACTTTGCTGTAAAACTTATTTTATTATCTTTATTTATATGCTGATAATTTCTGACTAACAAATTATTGGTTACTCCGGTATAAAATACATGATGCAATTTATTGGTATTAATATAAACATAATAATTTCGCTCTTTTATCATATTTGCTAATTGACCGGAGATTGCTTCGCTTCTTCCAGAAGCTCGCAATGACATTCAAAGTTATCCACAATTTTAATTTGCGCGTTTTTAAAAATTAAGCTATAATAAATTTTTGTGGATAGGTTAATTATCTATTCAACATCGCACATAAAGGAGGTGAACATTAACAAAAACAAGGATTTAAATTTAAAAATTACTTTACTTAGGAGGGATGGAGATTTGAGCATTAGAGATATTCCGGAAATTGAGGCAGAGGCAGAGGATAAAAAAATATCGAGATGGTCTACTTTTATGACGGGGGTAAAGTCTAACGAAGAATTAGGCTACCCGGCTCCTCGAAAAGTAATTGATGAGGTATATAAATTTATTTTCAGCGAATGGTACCAAGTCAAAATGTAATGCACTCGAGGACGGCATGTTATATAAATTCTAACACGTGAAGACTTCATAAAGGCAGCCGTCCTTTTTTTATACTATCGCAGTCCGGTTTGGGTAAATTATTTTTCTCGCGCATACGAAATTGTAGCAGTTTTTGTAAAAACGCCCAAATTTCGTCTAAGCAGGAAAAATAATTTGTTCAAGCCTGACGCCATAACTATAAAAGCCAACTTTAAATCCCCCTTGCCCCCTTTAATAAAGGGGGCTTTCACAGCTCTCTCCCCTGCCTGACGCTCACCTTAGCGTCATTGTCAATCACCACCGTATCTCGCCGCTTCACTTCGCCGGCCAAAACCAAATTAGCGATTTCGTTTTCCACTTTTTCCTGAATCAGCCGGCGCAAAGGCCGGGCGCCGAATTTAGGGTCAAAGCCTAAACCGGCCAACTTTTTCACTCCGCCCGGCTCGCATTCCAAGCCGATACCTTTGGCTTCCAGCATACGCCGAACTTTACCTAGCATCAGTTCCGTGATTTTTTCAACTTCAGCCATGCCTAAAGGCTTAAACACCACCACGCCGTCAAAACGATTTATCAACTCCGGTTTTAAATATTTATTAAGCTGATCGTTTATTAACGATTGCTTTATCGTCTCGAGCGAGGCGCCGGCCTTAATTTGATCCTGAATATAAACCGCGCCGATATTGGAAGTGGCGATGATGATGGAATTGGTAAAATCAATGGTCCGGCCCTGCCCGTCGGTCAGGCGGCCATCGTCCATCACCTGCAAGAACAGGTTTAAAATATTGGCATGCGCTTTTTCAAACTCGTCCAGCAAAATCAAGCTAAACGGCGCTTGGCGCACGGCTTCGGTCAAGTAGCCTAAAATGCCATCAGGCGCGCCAATCATTTTTTCCATGGCTTCCGGCCGCTGATATTCACTCATGTCCAGCCTCACCATATAATCTTCGTCCCCAAAATAAGTTTCGGCCACGGCTTTGGCCAGTTCGGTTTTGCCCACGCCGGTCGGGCCCAAAAACAGAAAGCTGGCAATCGGCCGCTTGGCCTCTCTGACCTCGGCCCGAGCCCGCCGCAAGCTGGTCGCCACCATGGCCACGGCCTCGGCTTGGTCCACCAGGCGCTCGTGAATTTTTTCTTCCAAGTTTAAAAGCACCTGGCTTTCTTTGGCCGTGATTTTGGTCAAAGGAATTTTGGTTTTTCGGCTGACGATGACGACCACGTCATCGGCGTCCACCAGGCTGTTTTCGCCCTTGTCATGAGCAACCTTAACCGCGATCGCTTCCAAAATATCAATGGCTTTGGCCGGCAGATTCCTGTCATGGACATACTTAGCGGTTAATTCCACGGCCTTGGCGATGGCCGAATAAGTAAAATAAACTTTAAACTTGGCTTCATAATAGCCGATTTTGCTTTCAATCATCTGGATCGCCTGGTTGTTGTCCGGCTCGGCGATGTCTACCTTAACCAATAAATTGCCCAGCGGCTTATTTTCCAGATATTTGGCGTAATTATCGTTAGTGATGCTGGCTAAGCAGCTTAAATTATGACGCTCCAAAGCGTTGGCCAAAACTTCCGATAACTCCAGGCTCTCCTTCTCGCCCGCGGTTATGCCCATTAAATTTTCAATGTTATTGAAATACAAAATAATGTTGCCGGCGCGGGCGACCTCGTCAATTATCACTAAGAGCCGCTGTTCGGCCGCTTCGGCCGAGGCGCCGCTTAAAAGCCGCGCCACGTCCACTTCCACCAGCCGCTTGTCTTTAAGCCTTTTGGGCACGTCTTCCTCCACCATCCGGCGCGCGATCTGCCCGATGATGGCATTCTTGCCCACGCCCACCGGCCCGCATAAGAGGACGCCGCTTTTGCCGCTCTCCAAATTTTCAAAAATTTCTTTGACTTCATTAACGCGCCCGACGCATAATTCCAGCCGCCCCCACTTAGCCGCCAAAGTCAGGTCGTAGGCGAAATGATTTAAAACCGGCGTGGCCACGGCCGTATAAGCCCGGTCCATGGCGCTAGCCGGCTTAAAACGCGACGCCTTACGGTAAAGCCGGTAATTTTCCAATAACTGCTCGTTAATCACAAACCATTGGATGACGTTGTTGATTTTATCATGGTCAATTCCCAAATCGTAAAGAATCTCCTTCAGATTCCGGTCGCGCGCCAAGCTGGGCAAAATGAAATAAATCGGCTCAACTTTCTTCTGGCCTAAATCAGCGGCTAAGGCGTAGCTTTCCAAAAAAATTTCTTTAAGTTCGAGCGATAATTCGGTTGGCGAAGCGCCGGCCGGCAGGGCCAACAGCTGATTTTTTAATTTACTGATCAGCTTGGCCGGGTCAACGTTCAAGCGGGAAAAAATCGCTGCCGCCTTAACGTCCCTTAACAGGCTAAAAAACAAATGGACCGGCCTGACCTGGCCGTGCTTGGCCCGGTCGGCCAAGAGAAAAGCTTGCTCTAAGGCCCGGAAAGCGGCCGGGCTGAAACCGCTGGAAATTTCAATTTTATGCTTGCCTCTGACTTTTTTCAGTTCGGCCCAATTATCCGGCGACTGGTCAGGCGACGCCTGGCCGTATTTGATTTTTTTTATTTTTCGCTTAGCCGCCTCCGCTTCGCTTAAGCGGTAAATAATGAACATGTCGGCGATAACGCTTAACCAGAAAGTCAAGATGAGCTTGTCTTTTATGCGCCAAAAAGCAAAAGCGCCAGCGGCCGTGGAGCTTTCGCCGGCCCGCCAAACCCAAAAGGCTAAAACCGTCAAGCCGGCCAAACCGATAATAAAAGCGGCTAAATTTAAAATCAGATGCAGACTTTTCTTCAGATGCCTTAATTTAATGATGGGCGCGCTTAAAGGCAGGTTCCAATAATAAAACCGGCCATGATGCAAGGCCACCAGGCCATTGCCGGCGCAATTCTGGCAGCTGCCCTTGCCCGACCGGCCGGTGGCATCGCAAGCCGGGCAGGTAATGAATTGAATATTCGTTGATTCGTTAGGGTTCATATAAACTGAAAAATTATTTCATAAATCACTAAGGGCGGCAGCAGCAGCCAGGCGGCCACGGCCAAAACGGCCAAAACCAACCAAAATAATAAAAGCGCGCTCCGGAAAATAATCTGCACCAGGCGCACGAAAAAACTGATCAGGGTGCCGGCCAAATCGTCTTGGGCGTACATCGGGCGCATTATATTTTTTAGCCAGACTATCAGCGCCAAAGATTTTTGTTTATTCACCAAAAAATCCTTTACGCCCAAAAGCAAATTAACCAGGCCGCGCGAGTACCACCAGCAGGGAAAATATAAAACATCCCGAACCAATTCGGCCAGAATTTTTAAACTGTAAAATATAAAACTATTTGTCGGCATAACAAAATTTTGTTTATTATATTATACCACATTCCCCCAGCCCGCGCCAACCGCTTGACAGCCAAAAAGCGTTCAGGTAATATATAAACATAAATAAACAGCGCCCGCCAGGGCTGTTTTTTAATAGAAATCCTATGAATAAAATTACCCAATACCTTAAAGCCTCAATTGAGGAAATGAAAAAGGTCACTTGGCCGACCAAAAAAGAAACCTATAATTTTACCATTTTAGTAATTTCCATCAGTCTGGGCGTGGCTTTATTTTTAGGCCTCCTGGATATTATTTTTAATTTCGGCCTGGAATATTTAATTACTAATAGATAATATAAATATGGCCAAGCAAACCCTAAATCAGGGCCGGCGCTGGTACGTCCTGCACACCTACTCCGGCTACGAAGAAAACGTCTCGCAGAATTTAAAACAAAGAATTGAATCCATGGACATGGAAGACAAGATTTTTAATATTTTAATTCCCACGGAAAAAAAGATCAGGATTAAAAACGGCAAACGGAAAATCGTTGAGGAAAAAATTTTTCCCGGCTACGTTTTGGTGGAAATGGTCGTGACCGACGATTCCTGGTACGTGGTCAGAAACACGCCTAACGTCACCGGCTTTATCGGCACCGGCACCGTTCCCACGCCGGTCTCGGAAGCGGAGATTAAAGACCTGCAAAAACGGATGGGCGTGGAAGAGCCCAAATTTAAAATTGACGTTTCGGTCAATTCGCCGGTGCGCATTATCGACGGGCCATTCAAAAATCTGGAAGGCCGAGTCTCGGATATTGACGAAGCCAAAGGCAAAATTAAAGTGGCGGTCTCCATGTTCGGCCGCGAAACTCCGGTAGAATTGGACTTTTTGCAAATTAAGAAAATATAATAACTAACCAAATTAATATGGCGAAAAAAATATTAACCAAAATAAAACTGCAAATTCCGGCCGGCCAGGCCAATCCGGCGCCGCCGATTGGTCCGGCTTTGGGCCAATACGGCTTAAATATCGCTGGTTTTTGCCAAGCCTTTAACGACCGGACCAAAAATAAAATGGGCGATATCACGCCGGTGGAAATCACGGTTTTTGAGGACCGGACTTATACCTTTATTCTAAAAACCCCGCCGGCCGCTGAATTAATAAAAAAATACGCTAAAATCCCTAAAGGTTCGGGTAAGTCGGCCACGGAAAAAGTCGGCTCTCTCACTCGCGCCCAGCTTAAAGAAATCGCGGAAATTAAAATGCCGGACTTAAACGCGCGCGACCTTGAGGCGGCCATGAAAATCATTACCGGCACCGCCAGGCAGATGGGCGTGGAGATAAAATAATGTCATTCCGACTCCGAGTTTAACGAGGAGGAGGAAACCCTTAAAGATGAAAGTCATTCAAGCGATTTCTCCCCCGCAAATTGCGGGGTCGAAATGACAACTAATTAATATGACTAAAAAACAACTGGAACATAATATAATCGACCAAATCAAAGCCTACCCCATCGCGGAAGCGATTGAATTGGTGAAAAAAACCGCTAAAACAAAATTTGACGCTTCGGTGGAAGTCCACTTCCGCCTGGGCCTTGACACCCAAAAAGGCGAACAGCAAGTCAGGCTGGCCGTTTCTTTGCCGCACGGCACGGGCAAAACCATTAAAGTGGCGGCCTTCGTCACCCCGGCCAAGGAACAAGAAGTCCGCGCCGCCGGCGCCGATTACGTGGGCGGCGAAGAGCTGATTAATGAAATTAAAAAAACCGAAAAAACCGATTTTCAGGTAGCCGTGGCCGAACCGGGCCTGATGAAAAATTTAGCGGCCATCGCCAAGATTCTCGGCACCCGCGGACTGATGCCTTCGCCCAAGAACGAAACCGTCACACCGGACCCGGCCAAAGCCGTGGCCGAGCTTAAAAAAGGCAAGGTGAGCCTGAAAAACGACGATACCGGCAATATCCACGTGGCCATGGGCAAAGTTTCCTTCCCGCCCCAGTCGCTGATGGAAAATTTTACTGTCTTGCTGGAAGCGGTCAGAAAAGCCAAGCCCGCCACCTCTAAGGGCGTTTATCTTAAAAATATTTCCCTAAGCTCCACTATGGGACCGGGAATAAAAATAGCGCTTTAATCGTTTGCGCCGTCAGGCTGTAAAGCGGAAAAATTCACGGCTTTACTTTTTTTCAAATAATCCAGCGCCGTATTTTTAGCGATAACATAAAGCCAGCTTTTAAATTTAAATCTATGCCAACGCTCTATTATGTTTTATTATTTATTCTCGTTTTCATCGTTCTGCCCGGTTTTCGGGTTGTCCAGCAATACGAAAAAGGCGTGGTCTTTTTCCTGGGAAAAATTATTTCCGTCAAAGACCCGGGTTTAAGCTGGATAATCCCCTATCTACAATGGATGAGAAAAGTTGATTTTCGGACTCTAACCCTGCCCATCCCGCCGCAAAAAATCATCACTAAAGACAACGTTTCGGTTGATATTTCCGCCGTGGCGTATTTCCAGATTACCGACGCCATCAAAAGCATCGTAGCCATAGAAAACGTACGCCAGGCCATTGACCAGATAGCGCAGACCACGGTTAGAAATATCGTGGGCCGCTTCCAGCTGGACGAGGTTTTGTCCGAACGCGACGCCATTAATAAAGAAATCAGGACGGTTTTGGATACTCATACCGAACCCTGGGGCGTGGTGGTCAGCTTAGTGGAAATAAAAGACATTGAACTGCCGGAAAACATGCAACGCGCCATGGCCAAACAAGCCGAAGCCGAGCGCGAAAAACGCGCTAAGATTATCGCGGCCGAGGGCGAACTTCTGGCTGCGGAAAAATTAGGCCAGGCCGCCGATATTATGGGCGCTCATCCGATCGCTTTACAATTAAGAAATTTACAGACACTGGCTGAAATCAGCATAGAAAAAAATTCCACCATCATTTTCCCTGCCCAACTGATGAGCGCGGTGGAAGACATTAAAAGATTTATCGCCGGCGAGCAGAAAGCGAAAAGCTAAAAATCCAAAAAAATACCCGGTTTCCCTGGGTATTTTTTAATTTGCCCTATTCCAGATGATTTGTTAAAATGTAATAACCATTTAATAAATAAAACCATAAATAATATGCCAAAAAACGCCAATTGTCAGCGCCCTTCATGGGACGAGTATTTTATCAATATTCTTGAGGTTGTCGGAACCAGAAGCACCTGCGATCGGGGAAAAAGCGGCTGCGTTATTACCAAAGATAAACGCATTCTGGCGACCGGTTATATCGGATCGCCGGTCGGCACAGTCCATTGCGATGAAGTTGGCCATGAAATGCATACGGTTAAACACGCGGATGGCCATGAAACCAAGCATTGCATCCGCACCGCCCACGCGGAACAAAACGCCATTGTGGCGGCCGCTCGCTTCGGCATTGCTCTGGAAGGGGCAACTCTTTATTGCCATATGACTCCCTGTTACGCTTGCGCCAAAATGATAATCAACGCGGGCATAAAAAGAGTCGTCTGCAATCTGGATTATCATGACGGGGAAAGGAGCAAAGAAATTTTTAAAGAAGCCGGCGTCGCGTATGAACTGGTGAACAATGAAGTGCAAAAATACGCGAACATGTAGTTTAAATTTAATAATATGAGGGATGGTTCGTTAAATTCTGTTGAAAGTAACGTTGGCTTTTAAGCCAAAATTAAAGATTAATTGCCAGTTTTTTGACATAATTCTCGTGTATGAACAAATTACACGAGAAATCGCCTTGTTGCCGGGCGAAAATATATAAATTCGGCGGCAAAAGAAGACAATGTTCTGTTTGCAAAAAAACCTGGACTGTTTGGGCGAAAAAGCGCGGTGTAAAACCTTCGCGTCCCAACCGCAACCTTCTAGAAAAGGTTCTGGTTAAAAAACGAAGTTTGCTCTCGTCCGGGATGACCAAGAAGCGGTTGGCCAAATCATCCTTGAGCGCTAAATTGGCAAAGGCGATGCAGAGCCAGCTCAAGCATTCAGAAACGGCGGCGGCGAACATTGATAATTGCATTTTGATTGTTGACGCCGTTTGGTTTCAATTCAACAAAGTGCGCTGGACATTGTACCTCGGAGCGGTTCGCAGTATTAATAGCAGCAAAGCCGATATTCTGGAGTCTAAACTGGTTTGCGGCCGCGAGTGTCATCCGGGCTGGAAATCATTCATTGACGGTCTGTCGGAAGAAATAAAACAGCCAATAAAAGCAGTAGTTGCTGACGGTTTCCGCGGCGTCGACCGGATTGCCAGGTCGCACAATTGGATTATCCAACGTTGCCATTTTCACCTAATATCCCAACTGCAAGTCAATCGCGGACGATGGAAGAAAATGCCTGACACGCCGATGCGGGAAGAAATTTACCAGACGGTCGTTAAGCTGCTATACGCCAAAGAAAGTAAACAGATTTTAGAAGAACATTTGAAATATTTGATTGGCAGGCCTGATTGCCCGCGCCGATTAAAAATGATTGTTAGTGAATATTTGAGACACCTGTATCAATTTCGAGCATATCTGCTTTACCCGAAACTTAACTTGCCGGCAACTACTAATTCAATCGAATCGCTTAACAAAATTATTAGGACTCACTGCAAACATTTATGCACGCCAGAATCATTGTTGCTTAGAGTTAGAACTTTACTGAAAATCAGAAAAACCGTAACTTGCAATCCCAAAATTTTCAACATTAATTAACGAACCATCCCTAATATGAAACAATATCTAAATTTGCTTCAGGATATTTTGGACAACGGAACGGATAAAAGCGACCGCACCGGTACGGGTACCAAGAGTGTTTTTGGCAGGCAAATAAGATTCAATTTGGCCGATGGCTTTCCCTTGATGACCACTAAAAAAATGGCCCTGAGGGCGGTGATCCACGAATTACTTTGGTTTTTGCGTGGCGACACCAATATTAAATATCTGGTAGACAATGACGTAAAAATCTGGAATGAATGGCCTTATGAAGGTTATAAAGCCGGCGGGCAATATCAGGGAGAAACTATTGAACAGTTTGTGAAAAAGATAAAAAACGACGGTGAATTCGCTAAAAAATGGGGCGAGCTGGGACCGGTTTACGGAAAGCAATGGGTGCGCTGGCCCGGTTATGACGGTCGGCCGATAAACCAAATCGCGCAAGCGGTTGATTTAATAAAAAATAATCCTGACTCAAGGAGAATTTTGGTTGGCGCCTGGAACGTGGCTGATATTCAGGAATTAATCAAGGCGCAGAAAGCCGCTCCCCCGCTTTGCCATACTTTATTCCAGTTTTATGTGGCTAATAACAAGCTTTCCTGCCAGCTTTATCAGAGAAGCGCCGACGTTTTTCTGGGCGTTCCGTTCAATATCGCTTCTTATGCCTTGCTGACTATGATGATCGCCCAAGTCACCGGCAGAGAATTAGGAGAATTTATCCACACCTTCGGCGATGTGCATATTTATAATAATCATTTTGACCAGGTTAAACTCCAGCTTTCCCGCCAGCCCGGCCCTCTTCCAGTTATGAAAATCAACCGCAAAATTAAAGATGTTTTCGGCTTTAAAATTGATGATTTTACTTTAGAAAATTACAATCCTCACCCGGCCATAAAAGCTCCGATCGCCGTATAAATTTATAATTAAAATAATCCTAATGATTCCCGTAACTTTAATGATGGCCCTTACGGCTGACGGTAAAATCGCCAAGTCAAGCGGCCATTTTCCGGATTGGACTTCCAAAGAAGATAAAAAACTATTTGCTCAAATATCAAAAGAGCACGGAGTAGTTATGATGGGTGAAAAAACTTACGCCACTTTCCCCTCACCCCTGAAAGACCGGCTGAATATTGTTTTTACTTTGGAAAAAAATCCGCCGGTTATCTCTGGAGTAAAATGGGTATCGGGTGAGCCGGAAGCGGTTTTGTTTGAACTGGAAAAGATGGGCTATACTTCAGCCTTGCTCGGCGGCGGCGCTTTTTTAAATACTTTGTTTTTGGAAAAAAAATTAATCAACGAAATAATTTTAACCATTGAACCAAAAATATTCGGCGCCGGCCTTGGATTGTTTAACGGAGACTTTGATGTTAATTTAAAATTATTGGAAATAAAAAAAATTAACGATAACGCTTTAATGCTTAAATATAAAGTTATTTATGACTAACAAAAAAATCATTATCGGACTGATCGGGAAAATTTGCGCGGGTAAAGGCACGATTGTTAAATATCTTGAGCAAAAACACGGCGCCGCCTCTTACCGTTTTTCCACCATGTTGAGGAATTTGCTGGCTCGCCTTTATCTTCCGGTTTCCCGGGAAAACATGCAGAATATGTCAACGGCCATTCGGCAATTTTTCGGCGAAGATATCATGGCCAAAGTTATCGCCGAAGACGTTAAAAAAGATATTAGCAACATCATTGTCGTGGACGGCGTAAGGCGCGTGCCGGACATAAAATATCTAAAGGAAATATCAGGTTTCAAACTGGTCGGCATATTAGGCGACCCCGAAACCAGATATAAGAGATTACTGGCCAGAAAAGAAAACGCGGGCGATGAAGCTAAAACTTACGAAGATTTTTTGGCCGACCATAAAAAAGAAGCTGATTCGCAAGTACCGATCGTCATGGCGCAAGCCGACCTGGAAATTGACAATAACGGCAGCCTGGAAGACTTATACCGGCAGGTTGACCAAATTATTTTAAACGGTTAAACTATATTCGCCACAATTTAAATAAATTAAGGAGAGTTTAACGCTCTCTTTTGTTTTAAAAAACATGTCAAATAAGGGAAAATTCATCGTGATTGACGGTACGGACGGCTCGGGCAAAGCCACCCAGATCGAGCTTTTGGCCGAGCGCCTAAGGCGGTCCGGCTTGGACGTGGCCATCGCCGACTTCCCGCAATACAACACTAAATCCGCCGGCCTGATAGAAGAATACTTGAGCGGCAAATACGGCAGTCCGGAAGAGGTTGGCCCTTACCGCGCCTCCATTTTTTACGCGGCCGACCGCTATGACGCCAGCTTTAAAATCAGACGCTGGCTGGAGCAAGGCAAAATCGTCATTTCCAACCGCTATGTTACCGCCAACCTGGGCCACCAGGGCGGAAAAATCGCCGACCCGCTTTCCCGCAAGCATTATTTTGACTGGCTTTACCGCCTGGAATACGAAATTTTCAATATCCCCCGTCCGGATTTAAATATTATTCTGCATGTGCCGGCCGAGATTTCCCAGGCTTTGGCCAACGGCCGAAAAAAAGTTGATTGGGCCGGAAAAACAACCGACATCCATCAGGAGAGTTTGGAGCATCTTAAAAACGCCGAACGAACTTACCTGGAAATCGCGCGAAACTTTCCTAATTTTGCCTTAGTTGATTGCGCGGCCAACGGACGCCTATTAAGCCGCGAGCAAATCAGCGACCTGGTCTGGGATAAAATGGCTAGACTATTTAAGCCGGCCAAGTTTTCGCCTAACTTTAAAGAGCTTCATGAAAAAATTTCCGGCGATAATGAGACTGGGCGCGGTTTAAAATTAAAAGTTGAAAAACATTCTCCTTGGGCCAAACTGCCCACGCGAGCTTATGAATATGACGCGGGCTTGGATTTATATTCGGCCGATTATTATTCGCTATTTCCCGGCGATTACGCCATTATTCAAACTGGATTAAAAATCGCTATTCCCAAGGGTTATGCCGGCTTGATTTGGGATAAAGGCGGCCTGGCCAAAAACGGCATCCATACTATGGCTGGCGTAATTGACGCCGGCTACAGAGGCGAAGTCACAGTTAATTTAATAAATTTAAGCCAGGATATTTTTCATATCGCGCCCGGCCAAAAAATCGCCCAGCTTTTAATCCAAAAAGTTGAATTTCCGGAAATCATTGAAGGAAAAGTTGAGGATGAAACCGACAGAAGTATTAATCGTTTCGGCAGTTCAGGATTGTTTTAAAGTTTGTTTTGGGTTAAAATAGTAATATGGACTATGACACAATCATCGGCTTGGAAATCCATGCCGAGCTAAAAACTAAGTCAAAAATGTTTTGCTCTTGTAATAACGACGCACAAGGCAAAGAGCCGAACACTACGGTCTGCCCTATTTGTATGGCGCATCCGGGTACTTTGCCCGTACCCAATAAGCAGGCGATTGAATGGACGATTTTAATCGGCCTGGCTTTAAATTGCAAAATTAATGAACTTTCTAAATTTGACCGCAAAAATTATTTTTATCCCGACCTGCCCAAAGGCTACCAGATTTCTCAATACGACCTGCCGATCGCTTACGACGGCTTTTTGGAAGTTGACGATAAACCGGTCTTAATTACCCGCATCCACCTGGAAGAAGACACGGGTAAATTAATCCACCCGGTGGGGAAAAAGCATTCTTTGGTGGATTATAACCGCGCCGGCACGCCGCTCGTGGAATTGGTGACCGAGCCGGTTATTTCGGACGCCAAGACGGCTAAAAAATTCGCCCAAAGCTATCAGCAGATTTTGCGCTTTTTAAATATTTCCAACGCCGACATGGAAAAGGGCGAGCTGCGCTGCGAAGCCAATATCAGCGTGCAGGAAAAAAATAAATGGAAATACACTAACGGGCAGATTCTGCCGGTCGGCAAATACAAGTTAAATCCCAAAGTTGAACTGAAAAACATCAATTCTTTTAAGTACCTGGAAAAGGCCATTGATTACGAGGTCAAACGCCAAATCAAAGCTTTAAAAGACGGCGAAAAATTAGTCCAGGAAACCCGTGGCTGGAACAATGGCAAAGGCATAACTTTTAGCCAGCGGGTTAAGGAAACCTCGGCTGACTACCGCTATTTCCCCGAGCCGGACATACCGCCGCTAAAAATCAGCCAAAAATGGATTGATGAAATTAAATGCCATATGAG
>Ga0210058_1003042_pt1 | contig 13324 bp, 10 predicted proteins | sample CryGeymeta201511_FD_183979 | JGI IMG/M metagenome (GOLD analysis project Ga0210058, IMG submission 183979) | Groundwater microbial communities from Crystal Geyser aquifers in Utah, USA - Crystal Geyser metaG 2015-11 (SPAdes) (version 2) | ecosystem: Environmental > Aquatic > Deep subsurface >...
ATGCTTGCGTAAAAACAAAACTGAACTTTTTACTCCTGCACCAGTGGCAGTGAAAGCTGTTTGAGGCATTGAAACCACTGCAACTATGCGGTAAAGTTCTTCCAAATTATCTCTTACATACTGCATACTGCTGTTGGTTAAAATTCCATCAGGAATTACGATTGCCAAATATCCTTGTTCGGTTAAAAATTTATGGCATTGTTCTAAAAATAAAATCTCAGTGCTTTGGCTGTCTCTGATTAATTGCTTTCCGTTTGCGGTTGTGCTTAACCAGTCTAATTCTTTTTTTCCCAAACTGTATTGGTGCAAATACGCTTTTTCGGTTTGCTTAATGCTGCTGCCGAAAGGCGGATTGGTAATGATAAAATCAAAAGTGCCGTATTGAAATTCTTTATTCCTGGATTTGTTGCGTAAATCTTCATCATTCAAAAGTCCGTCTGCGGCGATAACATTAGTGTGTCCGTCATCGTGAATAATCATATTCATTTTTGCGGTTCGTGCAATCTGATCATTAATTTCAATTCCAAAAAGATTTTTTTCTGCAAAGTCATGCCAATGGCGGAAATGGTCTTTTTCTTCTTTAACCTTATCGTAAAACTCGGTTGCCTGTTCTCTCACTTTGTCCAACGCATACAAAAGAAAACCGCCGCTGCCGCAACTGGTATCTAAAACTCTTGACTGATTATTTATTGGCAAACTGTCCACAATAAATTTTACAATCGTTCGCGGTGTAAAATATTGCCCAAAGTCACCCCGGAAATAACTCCCCATAAATGTCTCAAAAGCTTTGCCCTTGCTGTCAAGGTCGGTTTTATTTAGGTTAATCCGTTGCAGATATTTTACAATGGTTTGTGTTTCATCTGCCGAAAGGTTGATGTCCTCTTTGAAAACTTCAGAGTCTTTTTTTCTACCTTGTGAATAAAGTCCTTTCACTCGTTTTAAAAGTTCATCAGTTGTTTCATCCCTAAAAATTTGAAAATCGTAAGGGTCGCCTGTTTTTCTTGGATGTTTCTCATCCCAAATTTTACAGAAGATAAGTTTATCTAATTCATCAAACGCAACACTTGGATTTCGTTGACCACCGCCCCAAAGAGCTTGATGTGCCTGAATAAAAATTCTTGTCAATTCATTTTCGCTTACTACTTCAAGTTCAAAAAACTTTTGCATTGCTCCGTATTCAACTTCGGGTTCGGCTACTTTGCCCGTATCGGTTTGTGAAATTCCACCTTTTACATATTTGTATGGTGCAAGTTTCTTTACTCCGAATTGAGGAATGTCAGGAATGGAAATTCTGCTTTTGGGTTTCTTGTCGGAAACTTCGTAATACTCATCCTTAATTTTTGAAGTTATCCAAACAAAACTGCCGCCTTCGGAAACACAGTAGCTATATGCTTGATTAACGGCTTTAACAAATTCTTGGTCGGTGATTTCTTCTTTCTTGCACTCAACAACAATGAATGTGCTTTCACATTCATCGTCAGAATAAACAATAATGTCTGCTTCTTTTGTTTCAGAAGCAATCTGGACTGAAACATAATTCTTAATACGGTTAACAGGATAACCGTAAATTAAAACCAAAGTCAAAAATGCTTCTGCCTGAACTTTTTCTTCCGGGTTATTGAAATTACGTTTTTTATTTTGATCAATGTAAGTGATGAAGTTTCGTTCTTCATCAAATCTCACAAGTCCTCTTTCTATTCCTGTTTCAATTAAATTCATATCCAAGCCTTTTTAATAATCTTCCAAGAATTTGCTGATTAATGATGTTGCCATCGGCGATTAGAATTTTATTTATTTCGGACATTTGTTTTTCTTACACTTATTCCGCTAATCTCTTTTTTAGAAGATGAATATACTCGATCTCACTCGGGTCTTTCCCGCGTTGGATTGCAAGATAATAGGAAATCCAATCGCACAGATAAACAAGATCAAGCAGGCGCTCTTGAAATGATGCTTCTGCGCTTGAGAGCGAAATTATTTCTACACCGGCTTTTGTTAATAATTCGGACGTAATAGCAAATCGTTTTTTAATTTGCGGATGAGTTGTTGCTTCTTCAATAAAAACAGCTTTCAGTTTTGCAACACGTTCATCGTAAGTTTCCCAGCCGATTATTTCATTATGATTTAATTCCGGAAATACATTCTGGAACGCATGCGTTTTCGAATTTTCATTTAACTGGCATTTGAACCTATTTCCAACCGCAGAAGTTAAATCAGCAGTAGAATAAATAACCGGGAGAAATCCTACAAGTTTTTCTGCAACTTGAAATGGAAAATTGTTTTCTGAAGAAAACTCTTCTCCCCTTTTCTTCCAAAGTTGAATTATTTTATCAATTATTCCAGGTGGAGTGGTAACAAGTTTCAAGTTCTGAAGCACTTTAAGTAACGTGAAAAAACTCAATCCCAGTGAGTAACGGGGTTGAAAACCTTTTTTCATAAAAACTGTAGGGAGCTTTTTACTCTCAGCAATTTCTTTGATTGATCCACCGGTAGTTAAACAAATAATCTGACATTTCCGTTTCAACGCTTCATTTACAACAGAGATTGTTTCTTCCGTATTCCCGGAATATGAGGAAGCAAGCAGCAGTGTTGCACTATCCGCAAAGTTCGGTAAAGCATAATTTCTGTTTACCTGCAAGGGGAAAGCAATTTCATTTTGCAGAAAGTTGAGCATTAAGTCGCCGCTAATTGCTGAACCTCCTAAACCGGTTACAATTACATTTTTAATCTTTGAAGCATCAATCCCTTCAAGATCATACCTATTGTTTTTTGCAAATTCTATTTGTTGATAAGAATTTATTAATACTTCAAATTGATTTTCCGGATCGTATTTTTTAACTAACTCAGTAATGGTCATAAAATATTCCTTGTACGCTGAATAAGATTATCTTTAAAGAATTTTTCGATTGTTTTAATAATTTCATCTTCAGATGAAAGGATGAGACATTCCTCAGCTAACTTCTGTGCTTTGGAATAATCTAAAGCTCGGATTGTTCTTTTAACAGATGGAATTGCCGAAGGTGAAACACTCAAACTCTTCAAACCAAGTCCGACAAGAAGCGGAACAGCAAGAGTATCCGCCGCCATTTCACCGCAAATACTGATGAGAGCATTTGATTTTTTCCCTTCATGCACAATATGTGCTAATGTTCTAATTACTGAAGGATGAAACTCCTGGTAAAGATCGGAAACGTAATCATTCCCGCGGTCAACCGCCATTAAATATTGAATAAGATCGTTTGTACCTATACTGAGGAAATCAACTTCCGCTGCATAGTCTCCTGCCATAACAGCCGCAGAAGGAACCTCAATCATGATCCCGATCTTTAGATGTTTATCGAAAGGAATTTTCGCCTTGTGAAGTTCAGCTTTACATTCATCAAATAATAATTTTGTTCTTTTGATTTCCTGTAGAGTGGAAACCATCGGTATCATAAAATTAATATTTTTGTGTATGCTCGCTCTTAATACTGCTCTTATTTGAATCTTAAAAAGATTTTCATTCTCTAATAAAAGCCTAACTCCGCGCAAACCTAAAAACGGATTTGCTTCCTGTAAATCAAATTGCCTCACTTTGTCCCCGCCGATATCAAAGGCGCGAATAGTAATATTTTCCGGGTAAATTCTGTCGGCAAGTTTTGAATAAATTTTTACTTGTTCTTCCTCATCGGGAAATTCGCCGATCTCTTCAATAATTTGTTCTGTTCGGAACAGCCCAATCCCTTTCGCTCCATTTGTAATGACAAGGTCAATTTCGCTGCTTACATCAACGTTAGCAAGAAGATTTATTTTTCTCCCGTCAAGTGTTTCCGCGGGTTTATCTGTCAACCCCTGCAATTCCTGGTTGATCTCAGAAAGGTGTTTTATCTTTTCAGTAAAATATTCTATTTGATTTTCATCGGGATTAATAAAAATAATTCCATGGAACCCATCAATTACAAGTAGATCGCCATCCTTAATTTTTTCAGTGCTGTTATGCGTACCGACAACTGCAGGAAGATTTAATGAACGAGCAATGATAGCCGCATGCGAAGTTAATCCGCCATGATCGGTGATGTATCCTAATGCAGAAGATTTTGTAAAAAGAATTGTGTCAGCGGGAGTTATATTTCCGCTAACAACAATCACTCCGTGGGGTATTTTCGACTGCCATCTTTTCTTTTGAAGATTTCTAATTATTCTGTTTTTAATATCTTCAATATCAAGCGCCCGCTCTTTCATATAGTGTTCGGATGCGCTAAACATCAATTGTTGATATTTGGAGATCTCATCATCAACTATAAATTCCGGAAATCTTTTTTCTTGTTTGATACGCGCTGTAATATTTCCGATCAAGACGGGATCGTCCAGGATCATTAAGTGAGCTTCAAAAATTGCGGCGCGTGTTTCTCCCATTTTTTCTTTTGCAAAACCAAAAATTTTTCGTAATTCTTTCTGCGATTTTTCAAGGGCTTCATTAAAAAGGGTGATTGCCTCATCAACTTCGGTAATTTCATTGTGATTGATTTCAAGCACTTCTTTTGCAAACACATAAGCTTTCCCAATCGTAAGCCCGGGAGCTGCAGCAATTCCGGTAAGATAATTACCGGAATGTTTTAATATTTCTTTTAATCCTTTCATAGTTCGTCAAACCCTCCTTTGATGTAGCCGAATATTTCGTCATGCATCTGCTGCTCATCTTCGCCGTCAAACGACAAATGCAGTTCGCTCCCCATTTCTGCAGCTAACGTCATCACCCCGATGATGCTCTTGCCATTGATGCGAAGTCCATCTTTTGAGATGAAAAACTCAGACTTATATTTTGAAGCAAGTTTAACTATGGTAGCTGCCGGACGGGTATGCAGCCCGGCTTTATTCACTATTTTTACAGTAGTTTCCACCATTATGTTGTTCTCTTAATAAGTGAATGAGCAAGAAGAGTGAAGACTGCTTTATCGTTTTCATTCTTTATTTGAATTAATTGCCGAAGCGCTTTTAGGGTGTACTTCATAATTTCTTTTCTGGCGTCGTCTAAGACACCAAGTTTCTGATACAAGTTTTTATAGAAAGCAACATCTCCCTGTTTGATACCTTTGTTTACAATTATTTTCTTAAGCAATGCTTTCTCTAAACCTTTGGCTGTTTCCATGGCTTTCACAAAAAGAAAAGTTTTTTTGCCTTCTATTAAATCGCCGCCTATCTTTTTACCGAAAGAAGGCTCATCACCGGTAATATCAAGCAGATCATCTTGAATTTGGAAAGCTATACCGAGATTTTTTCCATAAAGAGAAAGCGCATTTATTTCAGAAGAAGAACCGCCGCCGATTTGTGCGCCGATAGCGCAACACATCTCAGCCATCGCAGCAGTTTTTTTGGTTATCATTGTTATATACTCATTTATCGAAATAGATTTTTTCAACTCATATTCTTTATCTAAACTTTGTCCTTCACAAACTTCAACCAATCCTTTGGTAAAATAAGTTACAACTTTATTTCCCGGGACAACCAAACCTTTTAAAAGGTATTCGTATGCCACTGCAAGCAAACTATCACCGGCAAGTATTGCCGTGTTCACATCATATTTAACATGAACCGTTAACTTGTTTCGTCTTTTATCTGCGTTGTCCATTATGTCATCATGCACAAGCGTAAAGTTGTGCAGCATCTCAACTGCTAAAGCCGCGTTGTATGCTTTTGCATATTGTCCGCCAACTGCTTTTGCAGATAATAAAACAAGTATCGGGCGCAATCTTTTCCCCTGATTAGCCAGGATATAATTAGAGGGTTCATATAAAGAACGAGGTTTTCTTTTTACCAATACTTTTTTCAGTTTTGCGTCAATAATTTTTCTTTCTTTTTCTATAAGAAATTGAAACTCTTTTTCAGTAATCAAGAGAAGTCCTTCTTTAAAATTAATTTTTCTAACCCAAAACTACACAAATTCTGTGAATCAGTTAAGAACATTATCTTTTTAACATCTTCAAACCACTCTTTGATAAGCGAGACAACTCCTGCTTGTTGACTATTTATTAGGGTTTGGAGAATTATTCTTGCGGAAGCTGTAAAATCTGCACCCAGGGCTAAGGCTTTTGCTGCATCAAACGAAGAATTGATCCCACCCGATCCGATGAGGATAAATTTATGCTTCTTTCTTAATTCGGCGATGGACTTAATGCTGTAACTTGTTGGCAGCCCCCAATCCCAAAAGGGATTTTCAGTTGATTGTTTATTCCGAAGGATTTCTACTCCTGCCCAGCTTGTTCCACCGGCTCCGGCGACATCAATACCTGCTACACCTAAGCCTAATAAAAGTTGTGCGTTTTTTTTAGAAATCCCGGAACCAACTTCTTTAACAAGAATTGGCAGCGGAGATTGTTTGACCAACTTTTCAAGCGACTTTGTAATTCCATGAAAATTTGGTTCGCCGTTTTTCTGCAAAAGTTCCTGCAATGGATTGAGATGGACAACCAAAACATCGGCTTCAACTTTATCAAGAAGATGGAATAATGGCTTGAAAGATTTCATTTGAATTATTTGCGCTCCACCTATATTACCAAGAATTGGAGCGTCTTTTGCGGTTTTACGGATAACCTTGAAATGTTCATCAAAAATATTTGTCTCCAACGCAAAACGTAAACTTCCCAATCCCAAGGGGACATTTAGTTCGGCCGCTGCTTCTGCTAATTGTAGGTTTATATTTTCACCTTCGGTGGTACCTCCGGTCATACAAGAAATTATAAAAGGGTAAGAAACTCTTTTACCAAAAAACTTTTTTGAGAGATCGATTTTGTCAATCTTTACTTCTGTAAGTGCGGCATGAAGAAAATCATATTGTTCAAATCCGGAAGTTTTTTCTTTGAATTTAACCTCATCGGTCTTGCACAACTCAAGGTGTTCTTTTTTTCTTGAAATAATATGTTCGGATTGCTCATTCATGAACAGTTTTAGCTTTCTTTCTTTAAAGATAGAAAAAATATTTTAGTTTCCGTAATTCATCCTCCTTTGAAGATGGTATTTCCGTCGCAGACTACCTCATGAACATCAATTATTTTTCTTATACAATTCGTTAGAATAACCTTAGAACATTTTTCCAAATCGTTAATCGAGATATCCTGCTCCAATACTTTGTTTCTTTTTAAGAAATAATTTCTATAAATACCGTTTAATATCCCCGAAGTAACAGGAGGAGTTTTCCACTGTTCATTTTGAAAGATAAAAATATTCGTGATTGCACCCTCGGTTAAGTTATTCAGTTCATTAAGGAACAAGACTTCCTCAAAGCCTTCCTCAAGATATCTGAGACGCTCGGAATCATAAAGTTTTCTTTCGGTTGTCTTAAAATAGTGAAATGGATTGCTCGAATCGCTATGCTTTTTTGATATAATCGTTCTTACATTTTTTCGAATGCTTTTCTTCGGTAATTCAGTTTTAGCAACAGTAATACTGCCAAATTTATTTACGGCGACTCTAATCTTGTATTCCTTCTTTTTGTTTGAAGAAGTAAAACATCTCTTTAATTCTTTTACTATTTTTCCTTCGTTAAAATAAAATAAGAAATATTCTGCCGTTTGTCTAAGCCGTTCGAGATGCTCTTTCAGCAAGAAAGGTTTCCCATGCTCAAAAAGAAACGAGGTGAATATTTCAAATTCACTTACAGGCTGCGTTACAAACGCTCCTTTGATGAGAACTTCTTCATATTCATCATCGGCATTGCTGCCCCACGTAATACCGGCGCCAAGTCCAATACGCCCGGTGTGAATAGTTTTATTAATTTCTATTGTTCTTATCGCAATGTTGAAAATACTTTTATCGGGAAGCAATAATCCGATTGAGCCGGTGTAAATTCCACGCGGAATTTTTTCCAACCGGTGAATTATCTCCATCGTTTTTATTTTCGGCGCACCGGTAATTGAACCGCACGGGAAAATATTTTTTATTAAATGCGAGAGTTTTGTTTTGTCCTTCAATTTACTTTTAATGATGGAAACCATTTGGAACAGTGATTCATATTTCTCAACCTCAAAAAGCTTTGTAACAGTAACACTATTCTGTTTACTGATCTTTCCAAGATCGTTCCGCAATAGATCAACGATCATCAAATTTTCAGCACGGTTTTTTTCGCTTAAAAATAATCCCTCTTTATTTTGTAAATCTTCCTGAAGATTTATACCCCGAAACGCAGTTCCTTTCATCGGTTTAGCAGTTGCCGTCTTCCCTTCTAACTTAAAGAATAATTCCGGTGAAAAGGAAAGAATGTATTTATCCGGTAAATTTATAAATGCCGAATATTCTGCCGACTGCTTTAACAGCAAATTGGAAAACAATCCTTCAACACTTTCGTTAAAATTAAAACTCGCTGATGAAGTTAAATTAACTTGATACGTCTCTCCTTCGGCGATTTGCGTTTTAATATTTTCAACTTTATTTGAAAAAGATTTTCGAGATTCATTCAACCGGAAATTGGAAACATTGAATTTGTTTCTCTCCATTCCACTAAAATCGATATTGGATGTTTTTATTCTTTTTACATTCTTTTTGTTGAACGTTACGATAATAGCATTTTGAAGAATTGCCCTCTCATCTTTTTGGGTTAAAATCTTTCTTAACCTCTTTTCAAATAAAAATCCCAACTCATATGGAAGAATTGTATATGCGAATAGTTTATTCGTGTTTATCTCATCCAAAACCGAAAGGAATTCATCCACATGCTCTATGTTGTTGATAATGTGAATTCTTTCCGGTTCCAAAAACAAATAAGATTCTTCATCTCCCCTTTTTAATGGCGAATAGAAAAAAGCGGAATATGAATTAGCAGAATTACGATTCAATATATCTACAAGTTTTATCATGATGCCTGTTATTAATCTTCATATGCTTGGATGATAATATTCTTAATTAAATTCTTGTTTTTTTTGTAAAATAATTTTTCTATGATATCTACTTTATCTTTTAAATACTTTACTAAAAAAACATTGAATCCCGCCGGGATTCTTTCCGTGTCTTGTGTTTATGTTACCAAGATTCAACCCCGATGGGATTGTGCAGTTCTATAAAACTTTAAGTAGTTTAGTTTTTTTTTGCAATAACCCGCCTCTGGCGGGTTAAATCTTTGTAACTCAAAACTCAATCAAAATAAACATTCCCTTAGGGAATGAATCTTTCATCTCTCTGAAGAAGTAATTAAAGATGTTAACTTAAGTTTTGGTTGCCGGCTTCGCCGTGCTAAGCTTGAATGTTGAATGTGTGTATGAAAACTATAAAAACATTTTATTTCTCGTAGTAAAAACCATTCACTCATGCAGTCATTCATCCATGCTTTGTCCGTTCAATTTCATTTCAGATCCAACACCATATCTGGTGTTTTAAGTAATTCACTATTTAAAATTGCACGGTACGGAAAAATCAATTAATTTTTGTCTCAAATTACAAAAGAAAGTTTCTCATTATCAAACGGCAAAGGAATTTAGTATGAAAAAACCGGCTCTCTCTTTTTGGCAAATTTGGAACATGAGTTTTGGGTTTCTGGGTATTCAATTCGGCTTCGCGCTTCAAAACGCCAATGTTAGCAGAATATTTGAAACATTAGGCGCAAGCATTGATGAAATACCGATCCTTTGGATCGCGGCACCGGTAACGGGTTTAATTATTCAACCGATCATCGGACATATGAGTGATAGAACATGGAACCGGTTTGGGAGAAGAAGACCATTTTTCTTAGTCGGTGCGATACTCGCCTCGCTGGCGTTACTTATCATGCCTAACTCTCCCGCACTTTGGGTTGCCGCCGGAATGCTGTGGATAATGGACGCTTCCATAAATGTTTCCATGGAACCGTTTCGTGCTTTTGTAGGCGATATGCTTCCGCCTAACCAACGTACCATCGGTTTTTCGATGCAAAGTTTTTTCATCGGCACCGGCGCAATCGTTGCTTCTGCTCTTCCTTACGTTATGACAAACTGGTTCGGAATCAGCAATACTGCGGCTCATGGGGAAATTCCTCCTTCGGTTAGATTTTCATTTTATATCGGCGGCGCTGTTTTTCTCCTTGCGGTTATTTGGACCGTCGTGAAATCAAAAGAATATTCACCGGAGGAAATGGAACAGTTTAATAAAGAAGAGAGTGAGACTAATCCCCAAGCACAAAGAAATGATGAATTATTTCCCCATACAAAATTTTATAAGAATGGATTTATCTGGCTTACTACCGGTGTAGTTTTGTTTCTTGCTTTCTATTTTTTTATTTACATGGATTACGGTTTAGGCGTTTTCTTCGGCGGTGTTGCAGTCTTTGGGATAATTCAACTCATCGTTGGATACTTAACTCAATCTTCTAAAAAAGAAAGTGGACTTGTTATCGTTATCAATGATCTTTACAAAATGCCAAAGACTATGATACAACTTGCTTATGTTCAATTCTTTTCGTGGTTCGCCCTTTTTGCAATGTGGATTTACACAACTCCCGCTGTAACCCGCCACATTTACGGCGCAACAGATACCTCTTCGGCTTTGTATAATCAAGGAGCTGATTGGGTTGGCGTTTTAATGGCTGTTTATAACGGCTTTGCAGCGGTAATGGCTTTCTTGTTGATCTGGCTGGCTAATAGAACCAGTAGAAAAACTGTCCACATGATAAGTTTAATTTGCGGTGGAATCGGCCTGGCTTCTTTCTATTTTATTAAAGATCCAAAACTTTTATTGATCTCCGAACTTGGTATCGGATTAGCATGGGCTTCAATTCTTGCAATGCCTTATGCAATTCTTACCGGGTCGTTACCGAAAAATAAACTTGGCGTTTATATGGGAATATTTAATTTCTTCATCGTTATCCCGCAAATAACAGCAGCGGCAATTCTCGGATTTTTCGTTAAAAATCTTTTTGCAAACCATGCAATTTATGCCCTTATCCTTGGCGGTGTTTCGATGTTCGTAGCTGCAATTATGGTAAAATTTGTAGATGATGATACTTAGCGCCTTAACACTAAAGTTTGTGTATTTCTCTGCGGCGAAGTGGCAGAATATTAATGAGACAAATAAAACGATAGAATGACTGAATGAAGATGAATGGATGAATGAAGATGAATGGATGAATGTTTTTTCATTCAAACATTCAACTTTAGCTCGGCGTAACCAACAACTAAAACTTTTTTTGATCTCAGAACAAGGATTAACGATTTTTGATTTTAGAAGTTAAAAATAAAATCATAAATCGCTATTCGTTAATCCTTGTTCGTAAATCGTGTCCAAATCAACAAGAATTTGATCGAGGATATTATTCTAATGTGATAATATGGTTCTGGTTTGCTCTACAGCTTATTGGCGGGCTTGGAATGAAATTGCGGAAGTTGTTTAACGCTCCGGTTTGGAGAGAAATGATATTAAAAGTGCTGCCCGAAAGAGCAGCACTTTTTTTTGCAAGTCCAGCAATGATAAGTTTTAGTAAATTTCCGGTACAAAGCTTTGATCTGTCATCGGCGGACGAATGTAGCCGATGTCCTGTTGTTTTGGCGGTAACTCAATTTTATCTCTTTTAACTTCTCCATACGGAATAAGACTGAGCAGATGAGATACACAATTTAACCGTGCCTTCTTTTTACTATCAGAATTTACCACATACCATGGCGCTTGTTTAATATCCGTAAAGGCGAACATATCATCTTTCGCCTTTGAATATTCAACCCACCGGCTTCGCGATTGCAGATCCATTGGACTAATCTTCCAGCGTTTTGTCGGATTGTTAATTCTTTCCACGAATCTTTTTTCCTGCTCCTCATCACTTACAGAGAACCAATATTTTATCAGAATTATCCCGGAGCGCATCAACATTCTTTCAAATTCGGGACAGCTTCGTAAAAATTCTTTGTATTCTTCCTCTGTACAAAAGCCCATTACTTTTTCTACTCCGGCGCGGTTATACCAGCTTCTATCAAAGAAGACCATCTCGCCGGCAGCCGGTAAATGAGGGGTGTATCTTTGGAAATACCATTGTGTTTTTTCTTTTTCGGTTGGGGTGCCGAGAGCAACTACGCGGCAGACGCGCGGATTGAGAAATTGTGTGATCGCTTTTATCGTTCCCCCTTTTCCGGCGGCGTCGCGTCCTTCAAATATTACCACGACTTTTAAACCTTCATGCTTTACCCACTCTTGAAATTTTACCAGCTCAATACTTAGCCGGATAAGTTCCTTATTATAAAATTTCTTATCGACTTTTGAATCTTCTTTTGGAGTTTCTGTTTCTACTTCCTCTTCAAGAACTTCAAATTCTTCTTTCTGATCCTTCTTCCCCGATTGCTTCTTTTTTTTCTTATGAGACATCGACACACCTCATTTAGTTAGTGAATATTAATTTCAACAAAACCGAGCAATTTGTTATGGACTAAATTAATAATTTTTATTAGAATAAAAACAAATGAATTATAGTAAGTCTAACAAATACTTTTGTAGCTCGAAACTCCATTTCTATCCTATAAGATTATTTTTACATTCTGTTTGTAAATTACCCTAAACCTATTTACGTTTGTTCGTACCCATAATTCATGTTCCGCATGTAATTCCTAATCATGCTCTTGATCGTACTCTTACTCTAAATCGTATTCGAATTATTAACACTCTTTGCAGAGTTATTCGCGAGATAAGTAAAAAGGAGAAAATATGAAATCATCAAGTTCAATTGTAGTTTTTCTTTCAATCCTGGTAATGACTTTTTTACTCTTTGGCTGCGCGCATCAGCCGTTGCCCGCAACACCCGGCGCTCCCGGATTTTTATTAGGATTATTACACGGTTTTATTGCTCCCGTTACTTTTATTGCAAGCTTGTTTACTGATTACCGGATCTATCAATTCCCGAATACCGGTTTATGGTATGACTTTGGTTTTATGATAGGAATAAGCGGATTTAGTGGAGGAATATTTAAAGCGTCACGCATAAATAATAATTGATAATTTCAACACGCAATATATGTTGCCAATGAAGTTCTTAATCTTAATCGTATTCTTAATCTTACTCTTATTCGTATCCGTCGCGCGGATTAAATCTAACATCTTTAAGCCATTAATGGGTGATAAAAAATGGGAACAATAGTCTTTATTCTATTTGCTGTTATAGTTGTTGCGGTAACAATATATTTATCTTTGCGGGAAAAGAAGAAATGTCCTAATTGTGAAAGCCAAAATATTACTAAAACCGGAAAGAAGATTCACGAGGAAGAAACCTCAATTGCAGTTATTAGCTCTCCTACTTCATATCACAAATTTGAATATAAGTGTAATGATTGCGGACATCTCTTTTTAATAAAACAGAGATCATTACTTTTTGAGTAGTTTTCATTAGAAGATTGAATATCCAAAC
>Ga0210058_1003059_pt1 | contig 13255 bp, 14 predicted proteins | sample CryGeymeta201511_FD_183979 | JGI IMG/M metagenome (GOLD analysis project Ga0210058, IMG submission 183979) | Groundwater microbial communities from Crystal Geyser aquifers in Utah, USA - Crystal Geyser metaG 2015-11 (SPAdes) (version 2) | ecosystem: Environmental > Aquatic > Deep subsurface >...
GTTTCATAAAATCTTGTCCTTTTCCAGAATAAGGAGATGTGAATTCTAATGTAGCAGAAAAAGGTACAAAATCTGTCGTCATCCAGTCACCTAGAGCAGTGGCATGACCTTCCGCAATGATTAACCCATCCCAATTTGTCAGAACAATCGGAAAACTTCCCTCAAAATACCAGTTCCCCCGTGCCAATCCAGAAATTAGTAATGGATTTGTTACTACGGAATTAGGAAGAGGGGTTGCTAATGTTATCAAATCGGCATGAGCCGTAATTTCCGCTTGAGTGTCATCAGGAATTATTGGCACTGACGGACAAACAAATTCGCAATTAAGACCACTCCGACCAACATAACTACCGTCAGGACATTGCTTGGCGTCAGCAGTACAAGCAACATTATTATTAGGTGGATTATTGAAAACTGGTTGTTTTAAACTAAAAATAAAACCCACCAGCCAAGTACCGAGAGCAACCGCAATTATGGCGTACAAGATCGTATTATTTTTGTATATCATACTAGTATTATAGCAGATGGGTGGCGCCTACGGCGCCACCCATCTGCTATTTTAATTAAGTTCCTATCATCCTATTTCCTTTACCTTTTTAAGAGCGACCACATACATACTTTCCGCCCAACCAAGGGGGGTGTTTTCATTAGGAACATTGGTATTAGAGAAATAAAGTTCCGGAATTTGTCCAGTTGGTGTTACTGTCATTTTGGCCCGACGAAGATAATAATAGGCCTTTTCTTTCTCTCCCCTTTCGGCATAAATAATGGCGAGCCAGGATAAACCAAAACACCACTCTGCTTCTTCACTATATTCGTCAGCATTTCTATTGTAGTAACGATCAAGTTTATAACGAATTATCCCCTTATCCCTAGTTAGATGATATTCAATATTTTGCAAAATAGTTAGAGTTTCCTCCTCGGTGGTAACCGCAAAAGGATAAATTAAAGAAAGTAAGGCTAAATCAGCAAACTTATTAAGTGATTCTCGGGGTAACAATTCTCGTAAAGCGTGCTCTCCTAATTCAATCGCCGAATCTGGTACTGCTAGCCAAGTAATTTTTTTAGCTTTTTTTAGTCCAGCAACGCAAGCCCCAACAGACGAAGCGTGCACCTCCATACCTTCTTCCCAGATACCATTATCCGGATCATGCCAATATTCTAAAGCTACTAAATAGTCAATAATTTTTTGGACCATTTCTTTTTCCGCAATAGTTTCTATTATTCCGACATTTTGTAATTCCAATTCTACAATAATATTAAGCACTTCGCTCACGGCATCATTTTGGCTATTACCCCATTCTTCCCAATACTCCTCAAATGTTTCTGGATTAAAACGAGCATGAATGCGTTGCCAGGTGGCGTGTGGTTTGTGTTCTATCGCCCATTTAATTTTGTCGCGGTGTTTGATAAAAATTAGCAATAACGCCTTGGCAGTTTTTTGGACAACATGATATTCACCAGTTTCTAAAAACCCCAAAGTCATAAAATAATTATCTCGCAACCAGGCTTTATCGTATCCAGTCGCCACATCATGAGCTGAAGCAGTAAAAACTCCGGACGGTTTTTGCAATCGTCTAACTTGTTCTAAATGAGCAGTTATTTCCGCATCAAAATCAATATTCATATTTATAGGTAAACTAAGAGCTAATTTCTTTCCATATCTTATTGCCGTGGTTAGCTATTTCTGTTAGCGGTGGCAACTGTTTCTCCACTCTACCGACAGCCAAGGGATAATAACTTCTAAGCTCGGCATAAAGAGCCACGGTCTTTTCGTAAGCTAAAAAAAGTTCTAGCAATTTTGCAATGGCTTGTTCGGCACGATAATCATTAGCGTCTTTTATTTCAAGATACAAAGCTTCCACTGCTTCGCGGTTTTGTTGAGCAAAAGCCACCATACAGTCTTCCGCTGAAGTTAGTGCATATTCACGTTCATAAGAAATGAAACTCTTTTTTAATTCCACGGGAAAACGAGCCGTTAAAATATCCAACACGCCATCAAGTGCCTCTTGTCGTTTTCGTTCCACGAGCGACATCCCCTCAAGTCGCTCTGTCATCTTTCCCCCTTTTTCCATTTTTGGTATTTTATCCATTCGTTTTCATAATATCACGCCAATCTAAATAATAAGTCGCCCTATACCCAACAACTACCAACAAAAATAATACCTCTAGGAATTGCGATATTGGGTTTATGAACTTTAAAGACCTTAACCTAAAGCTTGACCTAAGATTTCAAAAGCTAATGTTTTATTAGTTACTAATTAGAAATTGTTATATATATTAAAATATCCAATTCCGAAACTATATTAATTAGTTAATAAATATGTCTTGTTGACTAACAATGCCACTATTATCCGTTATCTTTATCACAAATGTACCAACAGTTTTGTAGGTATGCTTGATAGAAAATGATTGCGTTAAACCTGAACCAACCAATCCAAATACATTTTCAGTATTGCCGTCACCCCAAGAAACACTACCGTATTTAACTGGACCCAATTCAACCGGGATAGCGTTTTTCGGTAATGATAACTCCGTTACTAAAATTATATTTTTATTACCTTCTAGAATAATATCCTTTATGGTTTCACCACTTTTTACAAATCCAATCTCGGACATTTCTAGTAATTTATTAACATCACCAATATATCCAATCGTGCGGAATTTAGTTATAACTGTAGAAAATTGTTCCCCAGCGAATACTTTAACTTCATATTTTTGACCACTTTTTACAGTAATAGTATAAATAGTTATTTTACTATCTGCCAATAAATCATTACTGGTGATGGATTTTGTAACTTTAAAAACCATAGAAATATCAAAGACAGAAAAACTATCACTAACTGTCATGGCTATTATTTTATCCACATCTCCAGAATATCCTGATTTAAAGAAAGCTTCTTGCTTCATGGCTAAAGTGGCCGGTCCAACCAATGTCACTTGGCGATTTGAACCATCCTTTAAATAAATTGAGTATGATATATCTGATACATACTTGTCATCTAAGGCGTTAAAAACAGGGATTACGGTTTTGGCTTTTATTAAAACAACGTCGTCTATAGTGTAAGGCGCCACACTTAGGGACGTTGAAGCTGTAATGGGAGAGATGATAATCGGTTGATCTGTTGTATTTTGCTGACGGAATGAAGTCAATAAGGTGACTAGTTGACTTAACAGAGATACCAATTTAATTTGTAAATCACCAAGAACACTAGCTGAGGCTGGAGTAGCTGTTGCTCCAAAGAATGTCAGGGCTATAAAAATGGTAAATATTTTTATATGTTTCATAATTATGTCTTAAAATTATTTTAGGAAATTTTCTGATAAAAAACTTCGGTAAAAACAAATAAATTTAATACCTAGGTTTTCTTTTGAAAATAAATGTAATTTTGAAATTAATATTAATATATTACCATTTAAGTTTTAAATAAGGAACATAATGGAACAATTGTTCATAGGTAGTTTTATGCATTAACGTAATAAAATGGTTTGTTTAAAATTAAAAAACACTCAAATTTGAATGAGTCACGATGGACAAAAAAGACCCGACCAAGACAAATATCAAGCAGTGGTCTTTTTTAAGGTAGAACAAAGTAAATCGTTAAATTTGCGTGTTTCTTCTTACCAGGCAAAATGCGCAAAGGCGCGGTTGGCCTCAGCCATCTTGTGCGTATCCTCCTTCTTCTTGACAGCATTTCCTTCTTCCTTGGCTGCCAGGATAAGCTCTTGAGCCAAGGCCTTGTGCATCGGCACACCTTTGGTTTTGCGCGCGCCAGTAATAATCCAACGGAGTGCTAGAGCAAGGCGTCGTTCGGGACGAACTTCACGAGGGACTTGATAATTTGCACCACCGACGCGGCGGGAGCGAACTTCCATTAGCGGTCCAGCATTACGCACAGCAGTGGCAAAAATTTCTTGTGGGTCTCCTCCGTCTTTTCGCTCTTTAATTTCCGCGAAAGCCGCGTAAACAATCTTGCGAGCCGTTTCTTTTTGGCCACGCAACATAATGTAATTAATCAAACGTTCAACATCAACTGAATTAAACTGAACATCTGGTTTAACCACTGGTCTTTTTTTAATTGGTCGTCTCATATTATTTTTCTTAATGCTAATAAGCAGAGCTTTCTTTCTTCGCTCGCTCGGAAATGAAAATTAATTTATTTCACTCACTCGCTGGAAAGTGATTAAGAATGAGAAGTATGGCATTGCCTCTTTTCATTCTTCGCATAATTTGATTCCGAACCTGACGGTTGAATCGCGTCTAATATCTGTAGCGAATATAAACTATTGTTAATCTTCTTTTTGTTTACCCATGATACATTATGTCCAGAGGTGTAAAAGCGTAAAAAATTGCTTTAGATGCGGGGCGGGCAAGTAAAATTTTGTGAATTGTGCTTAGTTGCAAAGTGAACAAAATTTTATGTAGCCCAATGAAGCAGATAAAGTGATTTGTTATGCTTTTGGTTTCTTGGCGCCGTAGCGCGACCGTCCCATAGTACGACCAACAACACCGGTAGCATCATATTTACCGCGGACAATAGTGTAGTTAATACCAATATCCTTTACTCGGCCTCCTCTTACCAAAACCACCGAGTGCTCTTGGAGAGTGTGTTTGATACCTGGGATGTACGCAGTAATTTCCATACCATTTGAAAGGCGAACGCGGGCAATTTTTCTAATTGCCGAGTTTGGCTTACGCGGGGTCTTGGTAGTTACACGCGTACAAACTCCGCGTTTAAAAGGTGAGTTATAGTAGTTGGGTTTATTCTCAATTGAATTAAAACCCATATACAAGGCACCAGTCTTACGCTTGGTAGCGGTATCGCGTCGTTTGTTTTTTGTTAATTGATTTATTGTTGCCATAAAGCCCGCCTACAATACTATAAAGTAAGAAATGTGCAAGTTATTTACTCGTCGGTTCCAGGAATAATTGCAACAGATACATAAAACTTGTCATTACCCTCCTACTAGAAAAATAGCTACTGTTTTCGTCAAAAAAGCCAAGGGAGCACCAAGTATCAACATAAAAGAAATAATCACGACCGCAAAAGCCAAAGCTACATTTTTTTCTAAAATGAATCTAAATCTTTCATATTTAAGTCGTAAACCAAAAGGTAAAAAATTGGGAATTATCTTTGAACCATCAAGGGGTGGGAGGGGTACTAAATTGAAAAAAGCCAAAAACAGATTTAAAACTACTATCTGAAAAGAGAGATTAATAAAAGTGGAAGTTACCATTGGTAATAAATCGGCAAATCTAATTATTAAAGCAAAGATAATGGCTAAAGCAATATTGGTAAGTGGACCGGCTATGGCCACAATGGTTTCGCCCCACTTTTGGTTGGTAAAATTGTAGGGATTATAGGGTACTGGTTTGGCGGCTCCAAACAAAAAAGGCGAGTTAGACAAAACCAAAAGCGCCGGTAAAATAACCGACATCATGGGGTCAATATGTACTAACGGATTTAGCGATAGTCTTCCTTGCAACCTTGCTGTTGGATCACCAAGCCAATTAGCCGCATAACCATGGGCCACTTCATGAAGAATAACCGAAATGATCAGTATTAAAATAAGTGCTATTGAGGTTGAATCCATAGTCGTCTATTATACACGATAATCAAAAAAACCAATCTTATCCCATTGAAAGTTTTGTAATGACATTGCTATAAAAAACCAGTTACAATACGGATAAATGGACCTTAACTAAATACACTTATTATTCAAAATTATCAATGAAGGTTGCATAATCAAACACTTATGGTAGTATGACCGAACTAAAAAAACAATATGGCTAAAAAATGCGACATCACTGGTAAGAAAACTCAAGTGGGCGGAAAGTATAGTAACCGTACTCGGGCCACGCAGTTTAATCCTTCTGGAAAAACCTACCGTGCTCCAAATTTGCAAAAGAAACGAATTTATGTGGCAGAGATTGACAAAACAGTCACTGTTAAAGTATCCACTAAAGGACTGCGTACTATTGCCAAAAACGGTGCCTTTACAACTCTAAAGACAGCTAAATTGATTTAAATAAATTCAAAAAAGACAGCTACGAGGCAAGGCCTCGTAGCGGTCTTTTTTGTTTGCTTATTCCACCAACCACACTCTATTACCATCACTTTTAAAAGTTAGCCTCCCTTTCTCAGTAGTATTTTCAATTTTTATTCCCAGTGCTTTTACCCGAGTAATAACCTCTGGATTAGGGTGTCCATAGCGATTATCTTTACCAGCTGAGACGACAGCATATTCAGAGGCCACTGTTTTTAACCAACTTTCCGCTGAAGCCGTTTTGGAACCATGATGTCCTAATTTCAAAACCTCACTTTCCAAACTATTTCCATAAGTGCGTACCAAATATTCTTCAATTGCTTGTGGTGCATCGCCAGTTAGCATAAATTCAATAGCACCATACCTCAACTGCAATACGATAGAAGCGGTATTACTATCAAGAAAAGTCGGATCTTGGGCGGGAGAAAAAATCGCCATAGTAGTTGAGGCACCAAGTGCAAAAACCTGACCTGCTCTCGCCATAATAATATTTGTTTTTTCTTTTAGTAAGGCGGTGTGGTAGGAAGTTGCTGTTAATGTTTCACCAGTATTCTCAGTAGTTAGAATATTATCAATCTGATAACGATTCAGTACATCAATCAAACCACCAATATGATCTTTGTCTGGATGAGTGCCCACCACCATATCTATGGTATGGTCAGACCAATGCATTTGTGAATTTAATTCTCGTAAAATAGTACCGTCAGGACCACCATCAATTAATAATTGAACTCCATCGGGAGTTTCAATAAAAATAGCATCACCTTGTCCAATATCAAGAAATGTCACTGTCAATAATCCTTCGTTCAGAGATGAGTTAATGGTTGAAACCGAAATTAGCCATAAGCCCAAACAACCAAAAAACAAAACGGCTATTATCGTTATCCTGATTATGAAAATTTTTTGCTTATTAAGTGGCTGGCGCATGTTATAATTTATTAATAGTAACTAATATTTTTATGAAATACGAACCATTAACATTTGATATTCCCGAACTAATAGCCATTTCACGTGAGACAATTGATCTGCACCTTGGTCTTTACCAAGGTTATGTCAAGCATGTAAATCTTATTCGTGAAAAAATTGATGCTTATAATAACGATCCCGAAATGAATGCCTATGCCATTGCTGAAATGCAACGTCGGCTTGGCTTTGAGTTTGGAGGCATGCGTAATCATGAATATTATTTTTCTCAATTTGAAGGTGGACCCAAATCATTGGTTAGCGGTACTCTTAAAGATAAAATTGAATTCCAATTTAGCAATCTGGAAGAATGGCAGAAACGTTTTACCCAAATTGCTCAGACTCGCGGTGTTGGTTGGGCAATGCTTTATCATGATCCACATACAGACCAATTGGTGCAGACTTGGGTTGACGAACAACATATTGGACAACTAGCTGATTTAGATATTATTCTTGCTCTAGATATGTGGGAACATTCGTACCTGAGAGATTTTTTACCTACCGCTAAAGGTCAGTACATTGAGGCATTTTTTAAAAATCTTAACTGGGACGTGATTGCTGGAAGATTAGTTTAATTTATCCTTAACGAAAAAATACTGGTACTTCGTCATCATTTTTGGCGATAGGTTTTTGGGATGAGGGGCGGGAGCTTTGCTCCCGCCCCTCATCCATCTTAATCACAACTTTTTCTTTTTCAATGGCAAACTCAGGCACGATTGTCCAAGCAGAAATATCAGCCGGCAAAATAACATCACTATTAATCAAACGTCTTCTATGAAACCAATACAACACACCTGCCATTATCAGATAAGTAACTGGCACTAAATAAAAAGGAAAAGCCGATACGCTAATCGTGGCAAATGGTAATGTTGAAAACCAAACTGCTATCTTAATAATGAATGAGAGAACTAAATAAGCCCCATAAGCAAAAGGCAATGCTAGTATAGCAGAGACACCGCCAACAATTCCTGTTAAAAAAGTCAGCAACATAGCTGTAGAAACAGCTGGTAATACTAAAACATTAACAATTACTGCCACCACAGAAAATTGACCCATGTGATAGAGTAGCAAAGGAGCAACTGCTATTTGTGTAGCTAATGTGGCCAACAAAAAACCTCTGATACCAATTGTAGTTGGAACTTTAATTAGTGATGTTTCAAATTGCGGGGCAATTAAGATAAGCCCGAGGGTTGCCATAAACGATAATTGAAAGCCAATATCATAAACTAGTAAATAAGGATTTATTAACAACATCACCAAACCAGCTAAAAACAAACCTCGCCAAATGGCATATTGTCTACCAATCGCTTCCGCCACCAGCACTAATATAGCCATGATGCTAGCTCTAATTACAGTAGCGGAAAGACCAACTAAAAGAGCGAACAAAATGATTGCCATTATTCCTACCACCGCTCTTAATCTAACTCTTAAGAAAACTGCTAAAATGTACATCACAAAAGTCACCACCAACAAAACATTGTAACCAGAGAGCACCACTATATGGATAATACCGGTTTTTCTAAAAGCATCTTCTATGTCAGACCCCAAGGCCTGTTTGATACCAAGAAGCAATCCTTCACCTAGACCAACCTGTGGCTCGGGAATATTTGATTCTAGTATTTGTGTAAAATTTTTCTTATTCTGATATAACCAATACAAAAATCCACTATCGCGATTAATCGCGATAGTGGAAAGATCAACAAATGACATAGTATAAGAAATTCCTCGTGCTTTAAGGTATCCAGCATAATTAAATGTCCGACCAAAATCTGTTTCAAAGGAAGCTGGTAACTCAAGTTTCCCTTTGAAGGTAATTTCATCACCATAAGAAACAGTAGCATAGCGATCAGTGGTCACTAATATCGTTTCATTCGCCACTTTTACTGTTAAATGCTGACTTCGTTCACGAACATCTGGTTCTCTGATTACTATGCCAGTTAATTCAACGATCTTCCCTATTTTTGCTTCTAACATTGAAGGCAATGATAATAATGTTGTCAATTCCAGACGCAATATTCCTAGAGCTAAAAATATAAAACCAAAACAAAGAACTACTAGGTATGGCGCAAAAAGAGCTTCGCTCTTTTTGCGCCATACCACCATCACCCCCAAGGCCAAAATCATTAACCACAACACTATTGGCAGACCAATCTCAAAAAATGACCGGACAAAAATTCCGCTGGCAAAACAAAGTACTGCTGTATAAAAATACGCTCCCTTCATATCAGTAGTGTAGCAGAAATAAATTTTCACCAAATTAATAATTTATTGTAAAAATTATTTCCAATGATTTTTTGCCTACAAAAAATTTATTCTCTTTATCATAGAAAAGATTAACATCAAAAATCACCACTATCTGATACCATCCAACGCTTCATTTACTAGGCGGTCAGCTTCCTTATTTTGCGCTCTGGGTACATGATGGAATGAGAGATGCGGAAAATTGGCGACCCGCATATTATGTATCTCTATAAACATTGGTACCAGCCCCGGCTCCTTAATTTGATATTCTGCATTGAGCTGTTTTTTAACTAACTCACTGTCCAATCTAATTACAAACTGCATGGTTTTTGTCGCTTTACCATATTCTGCCTTAAGAGTCTGTAATCCCAGCAAAACTGCCTGATATTCAGCAAAATTATTGGTACTGTTACCAATTGTTTGCCCCATCTCACGAATCATCGCTCCTTTTTCATCTGTAATATAAACCCCAATTCCAGCCGGACCTGGATTTCCTCTTGCCCCACCATCGGTATAGCAAATAATAGTTTTCATTTAGTTATTGTATCACATTCTTCAATATCGCGATTAATCGCGATATTGAGCCTAGTCAAAGCGGACGCTCTGCCAACGGTCTTTACCTCTACTTGGTAAACCTGCCCGCAGTATTACATCAATCGTTTCCCAGAATTCCTTAGAATTAAAATTTTTGTTTTGATAATGAGCAATCAGGGTTTGATATTGACCAAGTCCAATTTTAGTTTTTACCTCTCTAGCGGTTGAATCACTAACATTTAAAACTTGAGCAATTTTATAACATGATTCTTTTTCAATAATCATAATGACTATTGCCAGACGCTTAATTAGCATAATTTGTTCCGCCGGTGTGAGTAAGTCGGAAAATAATTTTTGGATTTTATTTTCTTTCTGGTTGGCAAAAAATTTTGCTAATTGTGAATTTAGCTTCTTTTCACTGTCCGATGATAATATTTTTTTGGAAATACGGGTCATATATCGCGATTAATCGCTTTATTATACACCATGGCAAAGAATATATTTTTTAACTAAAAGGAGAAGATCTCATATCGCGATTAATCGCGATATGTGACTTTTGTTTTTAAACTATATCAACAATTCGCAGACGAGTCTGTCTTCGCCCCATGAAAAATGATTCTTCAATATGAGCTAACAGAGTACAAGATTTGCCAGATGATGGTTCCTTATGAAAACTGTTGGGGCTAGCAAAAAAAGCGATTGCTTCCAAAGGACCACTAGCAGTAGTAAAAATAAGTTTTAGGTGTTCGCGGGCCTTACCAAAAATCAGCACCTCTTCTGGTGATACTGATTCAAAAGCAAATAATGGTTTTTGGTTGCCCGCGCCAAATGGTGCCAACAACAAAAGATCTTTGCGGACTTCACCAAAAACATCTTCTAATGACAGAGCATAATCTACTTCATAAATAGTTGGTATAAGGGCTTCACTACCAAGAGTACAAAATGCTTGATTAAGGGCGGTGCTTAAGGAAAAAATATGTTCATCATTAATTGAAAAACCGCCCGACATATGGTGCCCGCCATGTTCCTGAAAGACCGCAGAGGCAGTTTCCATTAAACGTACTACACTTACTCCCCCACCCGAACGACACGACCCTTTAATAACATTGTTACCATCCCGTCCCCACAAAAAAACTGGCCGGCTGTATTCTTCAGCCAACTTGTTGGCAGCCAAACCGACGAGTGCTGGTCGCCATAAGGGGTTTCCCAATACTAAAACATTAGGTATTTCTTCCAATTGTTTCAACCTGGCGTGCAATTCCTTAGTCATAATAGCAACAGCACTTTTACGTTCATTATTTAATTTTTCCAAATGTTCAACATGATTACTGGCTTCGCCAGGGTCGGTGGCCGTGAGCATAAGAAAAGCATGTTCAGGATCGTCCATGCGTGAGGCGGCATTTATTCTAGGGCCAATTGTAAAACCAACATCTTCTTCTGTTAAAAAACTTTGATTGATTCGGGCTTTGGTAAGGAGTTTTTGTAAACCTGGACGGCGAGATTTGCGCAAGACCTTTAATCCATAACTAGCCAAAACTCTATTTTCTCCCACTAATGGCACCATATCCGCAATCGTAGCTATTCCCACCATATCTAACCACCACTTCTCCTGACCAACTTTGATATTATAATTACCAGTAGCGATTAATGTTTGAACCAATTTATACACTACTCCCGCCCCACAAAGATGTGGAAAAGGATAATCTCCTAATTTTGGATTTACCATGGCCACCGCCTGCGGAAGGTTTACTCCTGGTTCATGATGATCGGTAATAATCACATCAATTCCCAAATTATTTGCTTGCACCACTGCTTCTCTATCATTAGTACCGCAATCAATAGTAATGATTAACTTTACCTCGTCAGCCGCTAGTTTATTTATTGCCTCTCTACTCAAACCGAAGCCTTCAAAATGACGATGCGGAATATAATTTTGAAAATTCGTAAAATTAATTATTTTGAAAAAGTCATGAAGAATGACCGCACCAGGAATTCCATCACAATCATAATCACTAAAAATTGCCACTTTTTCCTTATTTTTAATCGCTTTGTGAATACGAGTGCAAGCAAATTTAATATCATGTAATAATAGTGGGTTATATAATTCTGTATCATAATCTGGATGCAAAAATAATTCCGCCGTGGTCGCATCTTCAATTCCTCTTTGCCATAACAATTGTTGTAAAATGAGAGAGTACTGACCCAATTTCTCCTGAATCAAAGGCGGTATAATCGGACTATAAGTAAAGAGGGGTTCCATAATGAATATGCTGTATGTTACCATAGCCCCATGAAAACTGAATTAGAAACATCAATTTTTACCAAAATTATTAACCGCGAAATTCCCGCTGATATTATTTATGAAGATGATAAGGTTATCGCCTTTTTTACCATTGAACCCATAAATTATGGACATACCTTGGTGGTTCCCAAGAAACCCATTGTTAATATTTTTGATGGTGATAATGAAACACTTAGTCAGATGATAATGGTGGCAAAAAAAATAGCCACGGCTTTAATAGATGAAAAGCTCGCTGAGGGTATAAATATTGTTATGAATAATGGTGCGGTAGCTGGACAAGAAGTTTTTCATGCTCATCTGCATGTTATTCCGAGACACACTGGTGATGGTGTTTTCAAAAAACCACTTCACGCTAACACTAACCCAATTGAAATGAAGGCGGTAGCAAAAAGATTAGCTCAGATTCTTCAATAAAAAAAATGGACATGGCCGAGTAAGCGAAGCTTACTCGGCCATGTTTAACACAACTACCCTAATGCCTCTATGGCTGGAGTGGTACCTAGTTCTAAAAATGTTAGCATCGCCCCACCTCCAGTAGAAACAAAACCAAATTTATTATTTAAATTTAGAGACTCAATTGCAGCCACAGTATCTCCACCCCCCACAATACTAAAAGCACCAGAGCCAGCTATTTGTTTAGCTAAAATTTCCGTTCCTCCGATAGCCCCTTTTTCATAAAGACCGAGTGGTCCATTCCAAAGTATGGTCTTGGCATTGTTTACGAGTGGTAGCAATGACGCTAAAGTAGCTGGTCCCATATCAATTATTTTTTCGGCAGGAGAAATATTATGAATAGAGGAAATACGAGTTCCATGACTACTTTCAACCACAACATCAATCGCTGGCACCAATTTTGGATTATCTAAGAATGATGCCCCAACTAAAGAAACGTCAGATGTCAAAGAAGTACCAATCTCATCACCCCTGGCTTTTAAAATATCATTAAGCAAGGCTCCTGTTACAAAGACATGATCATACAATTCAAGATACTTTTCCACTAAAGGCATTTTGGTTTCAAATTTCGCTCCGCCTAAAATAAAAAATGAGGGAGCAATAGGCTGTCTAGCTTTTTCTAATTCCGTTATTTCTGCCATTAGGTTAATGCCTGCGAAAGACGGAAGTAAAGTTGGCAATGTCACCATTGAGGTGTGTTGACGATGAATATTA